>SESF01033366.1_pt1 | contig 33499 bp, 26 predicted proteins | sample 3171521 | NCBI WGS metagenome assembly SESF01 (sample SAMN10866945, study PRJNA518727) | freshwater metagenome | biome: subpolar coniferous forest; feature: holomictic lake; material: water; isolation source: holomictic Lake 227, 6 m and 8 m depth | place: Canada: near Kenora, Ontario | collected...
TCCACGGGCTCAGGTGGTGCGTGGTGCCTGTTCGGATTTCGGGTTTCGGATTTCTACCAGCCTCGGCAGCTTTGGGTGTAGTGTGTGCAGGGAACTCCTCAGTAACCTAAGGCGGCGGCTGGCGGCCCCCGACGGCTAATGCTGCGCGTGAGGCCCCGTCGTCTCTTTGACCGCTTGCGCTAGCTGGCGGCTCAAGTCGGCGGCAAGTTTGCTTAGCGTGGAAACGGCGCCCGACGGGTCAGCGTTCGGGGGAGGGCCTTGGGATGTGAGACGACTCTCGCCCGCTTTGAGGATTTTCTCTCCACCCGGGGAGAGGATGCGCCACCACGCGACGAGCACTCCCTGGCCACGGGCGTCCACGTCGAACCGGTCAATGGCGATATAGACTTCCACTGAAACGTCCACGTTCTGCCAGGCGGAGAGGCGAATCTGATCCGTGGGGAGCAACGTCGCCAAGTCCGCTGCCAGCACCCGCTGGAGGCCAGTGTCCAGGCGCTCAGCCCAGAGCACCGACGGGAGATAGTCAATTTCATTGGTGCCATTGCGGACGGCGAAGGAGGTGTTGAAGAGATAGGCCGCGAGTTTCACCGGCCCCATGCCTACGGCGACTGAAGCGTGAGGCGCGGCGGCCGGCGCGGCGGCCGGCAGCGAGGTCAGGACGAAATGACGCGCCGAGGATTTGTCCGGCTTGAGAAAGCCGAAACAGCCCGTCAAGCTCAGGCCGGCAGCGAGAGCGAGCAGCAGACAGGCGAGAACTGGGGGCCGAAAGCTTCTGCCTTCTGCCTTCACTCGGGGGGGGGGCGGACTTTGGGTTTTGACTTCGTGTTTCATGGCTTCTTGGGGAGGATTTCGCGACCGGTGATGAGGGCGTTAGGATGTTGCTTCAAGAACTCAACCAAGCTGGAAATGGATTCGGCGGTGCCGGCGAGTTCTTGCAGGAGTTGGTCGAGGTCGGTGCGCACCGGCGAATCGGGCCGGAGCATATTCCGCAGGTTATCCGCGGCACCCCGCAATTGCACCAAGGTGCGATTGGCCTCGGCGAGCGAGTTGGTGATGCTATCCGCCAGCGGATCCACGCGGCTATTGAGGCTCTGCCCGAGCGACCGGTACTGGTCCAGGGTTGTCCGCACGGCGACGATGCTGTTGGCGATTTCAGGCGAGGAAACGAGCCGGTCAAGGGAACCGAGCGTGTTGGTAATCCCGGCCGTGACTGCCACCAGGTTCAGGCCGTTGAGGACAGTGTCGAGCTTGACGAGGAGGGCGTTAATATTCGTCTCGATGCCCTTGATGTCCAGGCTGGCGAGGTTGTTAAACAACTCCTGGATCTGGGTCGGTTCGGTAGGGACTTCGGGATAGCGTTCGACCAGTTGATGGAAAACCGGTGGCGGCGCGGACGGGATGGGGCGGACTTCGATGTAGAGGACCCCCGTGACCAGGCTCTCGGCCTGCAAGGAGGCGCGCAGGCCAAGTTTAATCCGCTCCCTCAGGGCGCTATCCGTGAAGATTTCCGTCTGGTCGCCCAACCGCTCCCGGATGAGCTTCTCTTGCAGCTCGATGATCACCGGCATGGTGTAATCATTAGTGGCCTGGTTGAAGTGCGCCATCACGCGCTTAACCGAGCCGATGGTGACGCCGCGATACTTGACCGGTGCGCCCTCGCTCAGGCCGTTCAGCGACTCGTTAAAGTAAGCGATGCAGACGCGGGTCTGCGTGAAGAGCTTCGAGGAGCTGAAGAGCAGGAGGCCGGTCACGCCCAGCGTGGCGCCGATCACAATAAAGAGTCCGATGGCAGTGGGATTGGGTTTCTGGCTCATAAAGGGAATCAGGTTAGCGCGGTTGGGCGGCCGGGGCCGGGGCAGAGTTTTCGCCGCGCGTGAGAAACTCCCGCACGGCAGGATCGGTGGAGTGCTTTAGCATTTCGCGCGGGTTCCCCTGGGCGCGCATGGTGCGGGTGTTGGGGTCGAGGAAAACCGAGTTGTCGGCGATGGTGAAGATGCTGGCCAACTCGTGGGTGACGACCACGAAGGTCGCGCCGAGGCTGTCGCGGAGCTGCAGGATCAGCTCGTCGAGGTTCCGCGAGCTGATTGGGTCGAGGCCGGCCGACGGCTCATCGAAGAACAGAATCTCCGGATCGAGCGCGAGGGCGCGGGCCAGCCCGGCACGTTTGCACATGCCGCCGGAAATCTCCGCCGGATAGTAATCCTCGAAGCCTTTCAAACCGACGAGTGCCAGCTTGAGCCGGGCGATGTCCGTTATGTCGGCCGGGGAGAGATCGGTGTATTCGCCCAGCGGCAGGCCGATGTTCTCCGCCAGCGTCATGGAGCTCCAGAGGGCGCCGCCTTGGAAGAGCACGCCGAACCGCCGCAACTTCTCCGCCCGCGCCTCCTCGCTGGATTGCCAGAACGGGGTGCCATCGTAGAACACATCGCCCCGTGCTGGCTGCTTCAGCCCGATCATGTGGCGCAGCAGGGTGCTCTTGCCGCAGCCGCTGCCCCCCATGATGATGAAGATCTCACTGCGCTTGATCCGCGCGTTGATGTCCCGCATCACCACAAACGAGCCGTAGGCCATCGTGAGGTCGCGGATCTCGATCTTGATGTCGGCGTCGGCGCTCACGGTTCAGATGTGCAGGGCATTGCAGATCACGGCAAAGAGGCCATCCGAGGCGACGATTGTGGTGATGCCCGTGACGACGGCCGAGGTGGTCGCCAGGCCGACCGCGGCGGCGTTGGTGCCGCATTGCATCCCGCGCAGACAGCCGGTCAAGGCCACCACCACGCCGAAAAAGGTCCCCTTGCAGACGCCCAGCAAGAACGAGGCCAGGCTGATGGCGCTGACGGTGCGGCTCAGGTAAAGCTCCGGGGTGACGTGCAGCATCAGCGTCGAGACCACGAATCCGCCGGCGATCGCGATCACGTCGGCAAAGATGCAGAGCAACGGCATCACCAGGATCAGCGCCAGCATGCGCGGCAGCACGAGAAACTCGACCGGCGAGATGCCGAACGTCTGGAAGGCTTCAATCTCCTGGTTCACCTTCATGGTGCCGAGCTGGGCGGCAAACGCCGCGCCGGTGCGGCCGCACAGGATGATGCCGGTCATGATGCAGCCCATCTCGCGGACCGAGGCGACGGCCACGAGATCAGCCGTGTAAATGGACGCGCCGAAGCGGGCCAGTTCGGTGGCGCCGACAAAGGCCAGGATGAGCCCAATGAGGAAATTAATTAAAGCCACGATACCCAACGCCTGGGGGCCGCATTCCTGCATCGCCAGGAACATGTCCGCCCAACGAAACTGGGCCCGGCCGCGCAGCATCTTCAGGAACGCCAGGACATTCTCGCCCACGAATCTCAGCATGCCGGCCGCACCCTCCCAGACCGCCTGCCCGGAAACGCCCACCCGCTGCAGGAACGGCGGCCGCGCCGTGCTCCGCGCCGCATCCTTCTTCTCGGGCACGGCCCGGGCCAACTGGATCAGCTTGGCCATGCCGGCCGGCAGCGTCTCCGTGCGAAACTCGATCTGGTTCGCTTCGCACATGCCCAGGCACTTGAACAGGAGCGCCACCAGGCCGCTGTCCCAGCGCCCGAGTCCGGAGGCGCCAAACGCCAGCGCCGTAATGCCGCCGCCCGCCAGTTCCTTCTCAATCGCCCGCAGCCCGGGAATGCTGGACTTAGCCACCCAGTCCCCGGCCAGCTCGACAAGCAACACCCCGTCCGTTGTTCGACTGACGGTCAAGCCGGTTGCCGGTCGTTTGTCACTCATGGCGAAATCAGGTTAGCTGCGATAGTATCCTGTGGCAAGGGAGTCTAACGGGTCTGAGGTGTCTGGCCCGCAAGGCCGATGAACACACCTACGGTGGACGGAAGAACGCCGCCAGGGGACTGAGGTGCCTCAGGACCTGGCGGGGTTTCGATAGGTTCATCGTGACGCGGGGCGCAACCGGATGTCGCCGGCGTTGACAACGGGTGCCCCATCGGGCGCATTTGTGGTGGTGTGGCCGGCGGTGAAATTAGTGCGCAACGTCGCATACCCCTCGTGCTGGAAGGAGACCGTCACCGAGAACCAGATCTGCTGCTGGAACAACGTCAGAGCACGCTCGGCATCCAGTATAAACCTGCCCTGCCGGTCCGTTCGCACGCCGCCCGCTGATTCCAACTTCTGACCGCCCTTGGCCGGGTCATCGTAATTTTGATTAGCCGTGGGATTGACACGCTTGACTTTGACATTGGCGATGGGTTGCCCGGTATCGGCGGCCAGCACGCGGCCCGTCACGCGCGGCGAGATGTAATTCGAAACCGAAACCGACTTGCACCCCGTTAGGGCAATGGCCGCTAGCAGAAGCCAGAACTGTCCGCCAGAGCGCCGCTGGGTACCCACGTGTATCCGGTATAACCCCGCGGGGCTATTGGAGGTTGATCGTGCCGAAATCACCCTTCTGCATCAGGCTCAGGCGCTTATCCCACCGCTGTGCCCACCAATTGTAGGCCACGGTGAGATCCTCCCAGTGAGAAGGAGGTCTGCCGCTCAGGGCCATGGCGCCGGGCCGGGCGTCCACGGCGGCGGCGACCCGCTGGCCACTTTGGCCGTCGGTGAAATCAGCTTCGATGACAGCTTTGCCCACGCCGAGGTCCACTCCGGCCAGCAATCGATGCTGCCAGCTCGCCACCTTCAGGGGAAAATAGCCATTGCACGTGAGGTTGGGTACCGGTTTGGATGCCCCCCCGTCCGTGAGCGCTGCGCGGATCACCAGGACATCTGGCCCACCGTGGTCAACCATCTTAAAGTTGTTCGTCAGGGCTTCATGCATGGCGGCGTAAAACGTGTAAACCAGCTTGAGCTGGCAATCCTGCGACATCCCGCCGAGCGGCGACTCCGGATCGGTGGAATGCCACAATTCGACGGGTTTGAGCCAGACGCTGGTGTACTTAGCCCAATCCGCCCCCTTGTTGATGTAGAGAAAATTGTCTTCCTTGCCCACCCCCTGCCGCAACCCGGAGTAGTTGCCCAGGAATCCGGACCGCTGCCCTTGGGTGACCTGGGTCGGGGTGGCGCAGCCGACTAGACCAAGCAGCACGCATGCTGCCAGGCTCGGTGCCAGGACCTTTACTAGGACTGTTGTTCTCATTTGTTCTGCCTTTGATTCTCGTGGTTCAATTTGCGTTCGCCACTGATTGCTGACCGCTCGGTGGAGCCGCTTGTTCGAAGGAATGACTTTAGCTGTTTGAGCATCCTCCCGCAAGTGGATTAGATTGCCGATTAGATTGCCCGTCCGCCGGCTCGGCTAGGGTTGTGATCACGTCGTGCCTGGCGGTGGCTGGTGGGCACGCGTCAACCGCGCCGCGATGAGCCGGTAAACAAGGCCCGCGAGGACTGATCCAGCCAGGAGAACCACAATCAACACCAGGCCGAGTCGGAACCCGTGCTGGATTACCTCCTTGGCATCGGCGGTGGCCTGGCGGCTCAGGCGGGCGGCTTGCGACTCGCTCTGGTTCACCGTCTGGATCAGGGTGGTGAGGTTGGTGGCCATGGCCCCGATGTGGCTGGCGGCGGTGCCGTAGTCGAGCACATTGAACGGATGGCTGTTCGTGTCCACTGCAGCCGGCGCGGGGTTGGTATCGGGCGGGGAGACATATTGCACGAAAGCGTCCAGCGATTTAATGGCGGCATTGACCGAGTCGGCCATCTGGCCGCCGGACTGGAGGGTTTGGCGCGCTTCGCTTAGCAGGCTGCGCACCTTGGTTTCCTCGCCCCCGAGGTCGGCAAGAATATTAGTACGCTCGACGGCGAGGCGGTCAAAGATCTGGTTGATGGCGGCCTGGCGCTGATCGTTCACAAGCCGGGGCAGCCCTTCGGCAGTCTGAGCGAAGACCTTCGTGGACTGCGCCACGTCGGTGAGATTCGACAGGACTCCTTGCGTCTCGGGTTGGCCGGCGAGTTGAAAAAGGGTCAGTTCGGCTTGCCAACCCCACAGCATCGGCATGCGGTGCAGGTAATAACTGACCCGGCCCGCGAGGAGGCGGGTTTGTTGAATCGCCTGGGTGGTGGGGTCAAGCCCCGCCAGCGGGTTGATGTTTAGCAGGGTAAACAGGTTGCCAGACGGTTGGTTCACCTGCTCGGGGTGCGTCCGGCCCAGTTTCTCCACCAGTTCCGGGAACCGGGCCGACGCGACATAGCGCAGGTTGGGAAACCTGCGCTGGTACTCGCGAAGAATCTGGCGAACCTCCTCGAGTTGCACGGGGGTGAGCACGCCTGCCAGGATCTGCCAGACATTGGTTTCCAGCGTGCGATGCACTTCGAGCAGCGGACGGGCCGCTTCGCCGAACTTCTGGCCCACCCAGTAGTCCTCGACAACCCGGCTCGACACCGAGGCGAGGATCGCCATGTCCACCACGCTGACGATAGGGTTTTCGCCGGTGGCATCGATGTATGCCGCGGTGGCCTCCATCAGCTTCCACTGCTGGGCGGCGTCACGGGCTTCCGTGGTGCGCACCCGGGCGCGGAAGTCATCCGTGGCCTGCGCCACGGTGCCCACATACACGTCCGCCCCGCGCATGAGATCGCTTTGGAGCACCACGAGCGCGTTGGTTGGATTGCCCTTGTCTCCTCGGCCCGCCAACGCTTGGAGGACCAACTTCGTGCCAGTCGCCTCGTGTTGAACCATCGAACAGCCAGACAAGAGAATCACCAAGGCGGCCGGCGCTGCCAGCGTCAAACCCGCGAGCCACCGCACAAAGACGCCCGTCCCGAGCAAGTGCCAAGCCTTCTTCATAATGTGCCCCACCATAAGCGACCGACCCGCGGGAGGCAAACTTTTCGCCTGAAAAGAGCAGTTGAACCAGCGCAAAGGCGCAAAGTTGCAGAGCCGCAAGGGTTTCGGCTGCTGGGTATATTCCCCTTCACGTTTCACGTTTCACGCTTCCCTCGTAGCATCGAACGTGAGTTCGATCATTATCTGGCTGCGCTTACGGATTCCCTTCACGTTTCACGTTTCACGCTTCTTCAGGTTTAGCCGTCAATCCCGGCTTGTCGGGCTTGCCCGAAGGGTGTACTCGATTGCGCCACCGTGATCGGGATCGAAACAACGATTAAAATTCTGACCACCTGCGCCTTGGCCGGACTGCTGGGCGCAGTGGGCTTGCGGCTTACCTGGCACGAGGTGAAGAACGCGCTGAACCAGTGCCGATTTACCGCCATTGTAATGGTCAATTTCATCGTAATCCCGGGCCTCGCGGTGGTGGTCGCGAGCGGGTTTGGGCTGAAACGCGAGGTCGCGGCAGCCATGGTTCTGCTCGCCGCAGCGCCGTTCGCGCCGGTGGTGCCGGTCTTTGCGCGGATGGCCCGTTCGGACCTCGCGCTGGCGGCCGGGCTGACGGCCGTCTTCCCGGTGGCGTCCGCTCTGCTGACGCCGCCCGCGGTTCAGGTCGCCTTGCGCCTGCTCGCCGGCGCGGACAATTTGCACTTCAACCTGCTGACCAGCCTGGCGGTGCTCACGGCCACGATCACTCTGCCGTTGGCGGCCGGGGTGTGGGTCCGGCATCGAGCGCCGAATCTCGGACGGCGTCTGCTGCGTCCGGTCGAAGTGATCTCGGAAGCGGTCGGCGCAATCTCGCTGGCGTTTGTGGTGGTGGTGGAGTTCGGATCGATCGTGAATCTGGGATGGCGCGCCTGGCTGGCGATGGCGCTGCTCAGCGAGGTTTCGATGGTGTTGGGCTGGATGTTGGGCGGTCCCGCCCGCCGCACGCGGCAGGTGGTGGCGTTCGGCACCAGCAATCGCAACATCGCCCTGGCGCTGCTCGTAGCCATCGAGAACTTCCCCCGCACAGAAGTAGTTTCGGCCGTGGTCGGCAACGGACTCCTGCTTATTGCGTTTGGGCTGTTGCACGTGGGCTGGTGGCGCTTTGTCGGAGTCGAAAAGCGCCAGCGGTGACCGCCGGCCGCTGTTCCAATCAGCGGCTGGTCGCAGTCCGAGCCCCGCTAATTCGCGGGCGGCCTTTCGAGCAGCGGCCCCTTAGGATTTCTCGTCGCCTGCCATTTGGGGATAGACGAGCCCCGCCAAAACGGCTCCGAGGATGGGGGCGATCCAGAACAGCCAGATTTGTTGCAGCGCCCAGCCGCCCACGAACAGGGCCGGGCCGGTGCTGCGCGCCGGGTTGACCGAGAGGTTCGTCACCGGAATGCCAATGAGATGAATGAGGGTCAGCCCCAAGCCGGTGGCCAGCGGAGCGAAGCCCTGCGGGGCGCGCTTGTCAGTCGCGCCCAGGATGATGAACAAGAAGAAGAAGGTCAGCACCACCTCGGAGAGGAACGCGGCGGCCATCGTGTATTTGCCCGGCGAGTGGTCGCCGTAGCCGTTGGCGGCAAAACCGGCCGCGGTCGTAAAACCAGCCTGGCCGGAGGCGATGATCGACAACACCCACGCGCCCGCCACCGCGCCGATCACCTGCGCAACGATGTAAGGGAGCAGCTCAGCGCCACTGAAGCGTCGACCGACACAGAGGCCGATCGAGACGGCGGGATTCAGGTGGCATCCTGATATGTGACCGATGGCGTACGCCATGGTGAGAACGGTCAGACCAAAGGCGAGCGCCACGCCGACCAGTCCTATTCCCAGGTTGATCGGTGTAGCGCCTTCCGTGGTCAGGAACTTCGCCGCCAGCACGGCGCTGCCGCAGCCGCCAAAAACAAGCCAGAAGGTGCCAAAGAACTCCGCGATTAGTTTCTTTTTCATAAGAGGTCAGATTTCAATGTAATGTGACGCAATGTAAGTCAGTTTCCTCAACTCTCCGGAGTGGTGTGATCGTACATCAGAAGACGGAACGAACACAAATAGATTCGCTTCCTATGTCGGCGGCACATTCGCCGCTTTGAGCCGCTCCGCCATCGTCGTGCTGAGCCGGCTCTTTCTTGAAGCCGATTACTCGCCTCGCGTTCCCGCCAACAACCCGCCCTGCAATTCCTCGCGCAATTGGGCGAGCTCCGCATCGGTGGTCTCGCGTGGGACGCGGATGGGTTTGCCGATGGTCATTTCGCAACGCGAGAAAGGCATCGGGATTTGAAAGCCGTCCCAGCTCTTAACCCGGATCTTCCAACCGAGCTGGCAGGAGTAGGGAACAATCGGCAAGCCGGTGACCTGCGCGAGCGCCATCACGCCATCCTGCACGACGTAGCGCGGTCCGCGCGGTCCGTCGGGCGTCACCGCGAGGTCGTAGCCGCACTGGGCCTACGTGGCCAGTTCGAGCAGCGCCTGCGCGCCGCGCCGGCTGGAAGATCCCCGCACCGGCTCCACGCCGAATTGCTGAAGGATGGTCGCGAGCAACGCGCCTTCCTTGCTGGCGCTGATGAGCGCCGCCAAATGGTCCTGCGGGTGAAACGGGCGAACGAAGCTCTCGTATACTTTCATGCACAAGGCCAGGCGGTTGTGCCAGAGTGCGAAGATCACGGGTTCGTCCGGAAGCTTGGCGGGGCCACGGCTGCCATTGACGCGGTAGCGCAGCGTTGCCGCGAGCAGGCGCATCCCGTTGGCCACTGCCCAACCCAGCGCGCGCTGGCTGCGCGAGGGCGGATTCGGCACCACAACGCCGCTGACGCGTTTCGGCCCGTTGGGTGAACTGGCTGTGGAGGAACTCATTGGTCAGCCTTGCATGTTTTTCTTAAGTGCGAATTGACCTGCTCGGCAAAACCGTCCCTCTGGCCGGCCCTTGGGCATCATCGACCCGCTTAAAAGCAGGTGCAACCTCACGGGGTTGGCAGTTGTTCGAGATGTTTGTGTAGAATGCGGCGCACTTCCGCGATCGTGGCGGGCTTATCCAAGCAAGTATGGTAGCTCCGGACGACAAGCTCCGACTCGACGCAGTCCACATGCGCACTGACATATTTGACTACTCCGTCGGCGCCCTTGGGCGGCTGGTCGTCACCATCAATGGAAACAATCGAGTGCGCTTTAACCCCCGACGCGACGGGGATTTCCGCCACAGCCATCAGCCCGGGGTTCTTCGGTGACATGCCGTCCAGGCTGGTGGGCAGGTGGCCCTGGGAAAACTTCCCAGCTTCGGAGCCTTGGACCAGGTGCAGCATGTCGTCTTTTCCCTGAGACATCAACGTGCCCGGCAGCGAGACAAAACGTCGTGCCAGCCCGCGCGCGAAGTCACCTGAGAGGTAGCTGCCACGGTGCGGGGTGGAAATGAATACGACCCTTCTCACGAATGGGAGCGGCTCGAGGAAGAACATAGGGCGGAGTTGCGCGCGTTCGGCGTCGCTGATCTTCAAATCCTCCAGCCGGTTGGTGCTGACCACGCGCCAGAGACGGTCGCCGGTGTCAACGGCCGCGCACTTGGTGAGCAGGCCGCCCTGGCTGTGACCGATGACCACCATCTGGCGCAGCGCAGCGTTTGTCCCTTCCGGGTCCCTTCGCTGCACTTCGGCGGTGAGCGCGGCACGAAATTCCGCGATGGATTTGAGCAGCGGATTACCACTGCCGTAAATGAAGCTCCAGATCTGATACCGTTTACGCAATACCGGGTCGGCCGTCAGGGAATTGGCCATTTCCGCCCAGGTAACCGGGCTGGAGAAGGTGCCATGAACGAACACGATGGGGATGCGGTCTGGTTCATAGGGTTGATTGAGAATCAACTGGCTGGGGATGTGCTCGGCCGGAGCGAGGAAATCCATCTTGCCGAGCTTCCAGATGGTGGACTGGCTCAAAGTGTAGGCGCGATAGGTCGTGAGATCGTTTTCTAGCGGCACCGTGGCCTGGCCGATCGTGACGTTTACATCCTCGAAGGGAGAAAAGAGTTCCAGCGTGGCGGTGCTCCGGCTCGCCGTAAGTTCGGCCAGAGAGCTAGGCAGCCGCAACAAAACCGTGGCCGGCACGGTGCGATGCATGCCCCAGGTTGGATCGGTTGGCCACACTGCCATCAATGGAGTCCCCACGCCCGCTTCACGATTGCGCACGCTCAAGCCGCGGACACGAAATTGATCCACGAGCAGTATCTGCTCGCACTGGCTGAACCGCATCGCCAATTCATTTTGTCCAACCCGTAATTCGATTTCCCCTACGGGCAGTCGGCGCCGGGCGCTCTCCAGATGAACGACCGCGTTGGTGCCCCTTCGTCCGGTGAGCGCCAAACCGAGACTGTAGTTGTAGAAATCGCACGCCTCGCGAAAGCGACGATCAAACGCGCCGGGCGGCGCATCCTTCCCTTCGCCGAACAGGAATAACCAGGCATAGACCGCCGAGCCAAGATAGTAGTCACGCGCATCGCGCGGGTCCCACGGCTTGACGCTGCGCCGAATCTGCTCGCCCGCCACATAGCTCAGCTCCGCCAGCGCAAATAGCAGGTCGCGGTCGCCGGTGGCCACGGCCTTCTGGTGAAGCTGACGGACCGCCTCGTCCGGCTGACCAACGGCCAGACGATCCAGGTCGTAGCGGTGCAAGATCGAGACCGTTTCCCCGCTGGGTTTTCCGGTTCGCAGCGCGTTGGCGTCCACCTGCGCGTAGGCCTGCCGCGTGGTCACGCGATCCGCGCCGATAGGGGTGGCGCAGCCGGCGAGCAGCAAAGCCGCGAGAGCCAGGGCAGGGCCGGCGACAGACAGCGAAAAAGTTGAGCGTTGAGCGTTGAGCGTCGAGCGTCGAGAGGCAGATGGCGTGCAGCCGCGCCTCCACTCGCGCCCGGTTGATGATATTTGATGAGTATTCATGGTGTGATGCCTGGCACTTCTTGTCGAATCTGTCGTGAGAAATCTTCTGCCTTATCGGCAGCCTTGGCTCGCGCGTTGATGTGCACCCGTTCTTTCAACTCGGCCAGCGGCAGGTTGGTGGCAATCCTGCCGCGTTCGTAGAGCAGTTCGTCGCCGTGGCCGTTCGCCAGCATCCGCCAGTTCCACGGCGCGCGGTCGGCCGCGGCGCACTGCTTGCGGATGCTAGTCGTGCAGTTGTCAATGACTTCAGCGCTCATGTATTTGGTCTATTTCGAGGACCAGCCAGGAGTCAGATGGTGGGTTGCCTCTCATTTTTGCGGCTCATCACGCATCGTCTCAGCGGAGATTGATTATTCAGCCGAAGGGGTTACCGGGCTCGATTTGGCAGTCGACGCTTCCGATGACCCCGGCGGCGGATAGGCCACGGCCCCACGCATTTGTCGCACTTGCTCGGGCGAGAAGTCCGGGAACGGCAGGCGGCCCTCGTCGCGCCATTGGCGCACCTGGGCTTCGGCGGCTTCGGTCCGGCGAGCATCCACTCCGTCATCGCGGCCGAAGTAGAGGGTCTGTGACGGAAAAGCGAAACCGGTTCCGCTCTGCTCCACGAGGTCCATGACGCGCAGCAATACGTCTTCCTGGATGGCGAGGAATTCCGCTCGGACCGTGGTCGTCACATAAGCGAACACTTCAATGTCCAGTGAGCAGGCCCCGAACCCGATGAATCGGACGCGCACAGCATCGGGGCAAATGCGCGGGTGCCCCAGGAGCATTTCCCGAATCTTGGCGAGCAAAAATCGCAGTTGCTCCGGGCTGGTCTCATAGCGAACGCCGATGGTGGATTGGATCAGCGTCTTATCGCGCCGACCGAAGTTGACGACCGACATCTTCGAGAGCGCCGCGTTGGGAATCGTCGTCAGCGTGCGGTCGGCACCCCGAATCCACGTCGAGCGGATGCCGATGATCTCGACGGTCCCCGCATCGGTCCCGCAGCGGCAGAAATCGCCAACCCGGATGGACTTGTCCGCGAACAAGCTCAGGCCGCCGATCAGATTCTCGACGGTTGGCTGCGCGGCCAGGGCGATGGCCAGGCCGCCCACGCCGAGGCCCGCAACGATCCCATACACGGGGATTCCCAAGCGGTCAGCACCCATGGCCAGCAACACCGCCCCGGCCACCATGCCCAGCAAGCGGGTGCAGATGCGAATGAGATGGGCGTCAACGCTGTCGGTCGGGATATGGGGCGATGCGATAGCCGCTTCGGCGACCACCGGAGCGAAGCGCCAGGAGATCCAGGCGCCGGCAAGATAAATCACCGCCGTTGCCACAACCTCGAAGGCAGTGGCGACACTGCCGCGCAGGTTAAGCTGAAGGAGCGCCAGGTAGGCCAGTGCCGGCGTGGCGATGATGAAGAACGCCGGCAAGGCCATCTGCGCCAGCGCCCGCCTGAACGGGTGGTCGATGCTGCCCCGGAGCGACAGCCGATAAGCCAGGCGCAGCAAGAGAGCGAAGAAACCGAGGATCAGGGTCAAGGCCAGCCATTTCCAAGCTGCCTGGCCGGCCACCGGACTCTGGAGCCACGCCGGCATTGCCTTAACCCAGGCGTAAGGAACCAGCCAGCCCCCGCCTCGGATCACGATCTCGCGCATGTTCTCAAGGGGGATCGGACGGGTATAAGCCAGCCCGCGGACTCGCTCGTAGAACTCGTCCGCCCGAGCAACGGTTTCCGCACTGAACAGAAACTCACCAGTCCGCGGCCCGGCCGGCGCGCGCTCCAGGACGATTTCAGTATTCGGTATTACCCAGCGCGCGACATTGGTGCCAGCGAGCGGATTCAACTGATCGGCGGTTGGGATTTCATCGGAGGGCGGGAGCGGAATCCTGCTTAAGGTATCGTACAAGGCCATCGCCACTCCCCGGCCGGTCTTGACGCGAGTTGCCGGCGCTACTTCGCTCAAGTCCAGGGATTGCACCACGGCGTCCCCGAGTGCGACCAGCCGGTGGAATTCCGTGCGCGAAGGCGATGGCAGGTACTCTCGGGCTAGAAATGCGGCAAGGGCATCGCCGGAGTCGAGGAACGTCTTTAGCGCGGCACGAGGACTCGACCGGTCGGGCGGCTTGAGGGGATGCGCAGGCTCCTGGCCAAGCGCGATCAACGCAGCAAAGCAGATTGCCCATGAGGCCAGCATGAACGGGACACGCGTGGGGCAAGGCCGCCGTATTGGGGTGAGTGGGATGCGCGGGTTCTTCATGTCTAGGCCTTCCGCCTGGTAAGAGGCTTCAATTACTCCGTTAAAACACCAGCGCAACCTTCGCCCAGATGTAATTGCCCTTCATGGTGTTCTGGACATCAATCTGCGGCACCCATTTCAGATCAACGGCCAGCTCGGTCTTGCCGATTTTCCGGATGTAGGAAACCACCGGGCCCAAGCCCAATTGCTGCAACTCGAAGGCCCCGAGCACTGCACCCGAGCCGCTGTCGCCGGTGAATTGCTTCATCCAGTAGCCGTTGGCGCCCACGCCGACATAACCACCGAAGAGCGGCAGGTGCTGCGCGACAGTGAGATCGATATGGAAAACGTCACCCGAGGTGTAATGGGCCGCGGTGTTTTCGGTGTTGAAGTCCATTCCGGCAAAGACGCTGACTTCCGTGCCAATCTTGCTGCTCAACCAACTGAAGGTAATCTCGGGCTCGAACGTCCAGAAGCCAAGACCCGGATTGGCGAGGCTGGTCGTGCTGTACGCGCCGCTCGGCGCGTACAGGCCAAACCGCCCGTCCCATTTGAAGTCGCCGTTGGTCCACCCAAGCGCCGCCGGCACGAAGTAAATGTCCCCGATGCCGCTCGCAGAGTCCTTGGTCTGGCCGGTCCCCCGCCCGGTTTGGAGGTCGCCTGAGACGGTCACCCAGGTGTAAGGAATGGACGCGAAGAGGCTGTAATCGCCGCCCAAAACCTTGAGCGGTGTCTCCCAGAGCAGAACGGACGAGTCGCTATACGAGGTGGCTTTCACATTCAGCGCCACCCGGCCATCGCGTACTGGCAACGGCTGGCCGCCGCCGGCTTTGCCGCCGTAATAAGTAAAGATATTCATGTAGGCGAACGACGGGAATCCCGGAAGGGTGTCGATGAAGTCCGCAGTCTGCCCGGGATTATAGTGTGCGATACCGTTTTCTTCGGCCACGACGACAAGCGCCGAGACCAGGAGCGCGCCAATGAGCGCGATGAGTTTGTTCGATCTAATGTTCATTTTCATGGGGAACTTCTCTGCTCAATTGTCCGTTGGATTCGCCGGCCGCCTCTTGCGAAACTGCCCGCGGGATTCGTAAATGGACGCCGGCTTACGGCTTGTAGCTGCTGTAGGGACCGCCCACGCGGTCATAGGTGTTGCCGAAGTTGTCCTGCGTGATGTGCGCGATGCCGTCCTTGTCCGGCGTGAGGACCAGATCCTGCTCCAGCACCGGTGCCCGGAACTTCCAGCCGGGGGGAAGCTTCAGGCGGCTGCCCAGAGTTGGGAGCTCCTCGAACTTCTGGTCGGGATAGGTGATCTGGCTGAAGGACTTCATGGCCCACGAGTTGCCCTCCGGGTCATCCAGGATGAATACCTGCTTGCCCTTGTCGAAGCCGAACTTGGTGTGGCGCCCGACGGTGATGTTCTTGTAGTCGGCCGCGCCCGGCTCCGTGCTCAGGCCCTTCAGATCCAACCAGTTCACCCAGCGTGCTTTCATGCCGCCGAAGTCCAGCTCCTTGCCCATCTCGACCACGATCCAGTCCAGCGTCCACATGCGGGGACCGTTCTTGAACGAGGCAAGCACGCCATATTGCTCTTTCACCGACTTGATATCGACCTTGTCCAGGAGCGCCGCGGGACATGAATCCCCGGTGGTGGCGCCGCCGTTGAGACCCCAGGTGTTGTAGACGTTCGCCTTGAGGTCCTTGGTGATCGCGTTCCCGCCGATCAGGAACATCTCGGTGTAGCGGTGACCGCGCGTGTCCTTGAAGGTGAACGGCTTCGCGTCAGCCCCGTCGTTCGGCAGGGTCACGACCAGCTTGGAATAAACGAAGAACGAGGCGATGCCCAGCAGGAGCACGATTGCGACGATTATAATTTTGGTTTTCATTTTGGTTTATGTTGGTTGGGTTTGTTTGTTTTGTGAACGGTGAGTTGCCCGAAGTCTTTATGGCTGGCTGGCGACCCTTACGCCCGGCGGAGTCCAAGTGCCATCCAGGACCTCCGGCTTCGGCCAATAGACGCGGATGGTTAGGTTGAAGGGGCCTTGCTTCGGCGCCGGCAGCCAGTTGGCTTCCTTCTCCGCGCCCGGCGAATCGGTCTGGAGGTAGATCTCCAGCGAGCCGTCGGGGTTGTATTTGAGCGGCATCCACGCGGAGAGGGCATACCGACTGATGGCGTTGGGCACGTAATAGCCGTCCGGATCGTACATTGAGACTGACCAGGTGGCTTGCGCGGGCGGCAACTGATTCTTCTCGAAATGCAGCACGTAGCGGCTGGCGGCGTCGAGTGGCTTGTCATGCGCATCCAGAAACGCGGCCGGGTAAACCACATCCGGTCGTTGGATGCCACCCAGTCCGATCATGGCGATTCCGGCGCGCGTGAGGTAATCGGTGCCGTAGTCGGCAAAGTCCTTCGGAATGACAATCCAGCCGTCCTTGGTTTTCAGCTTGTGCACTCCTTTTTCCAGCAACTTGAAGGCGGCCATGGACCGGTTCAGCGCGCGGGCAATGCGAGGTTCCGCCTGACTGATATTGAAATCCTTGCCGGGTTCGATGCCGATGCTCCCCAGCTTCCTGACCATCGGCGCGTCGGCGGCGGCTGGCGGGTTGTCCTTCATCAACCGCGCAAGCCGCCCGAAGAACTCGCCCGCATCCATTTGCATAATCTGCTGAACCGGAGGCGTCTTGGTGTCCCGGCCGGCCGCAATCGGCAAGCGGGAGGGCGGCGTGTAGGGCTGCCCCCAAGTGCTCAGCGGCGTCAGCTTGTATTGCTTTTGCAGGGCCGTCACGGCGGGGCATTCCTGCGAACCATCCGCCTGCATTTGGCCGTTGACCCAAACGATGCGCGTGGGCGAGCGATAAACGCCATCCACGCCCGCCGGCGTGGTACCCTGCCAGCCCGGTCCGGCAATCAGGAAGTTTTTCGCCCCGGTGCCCGTGGTTCGCTTGCCGATGGCAGCAAAGACATTGCTCCAGAAGTCGAAGAGCGCGATCACGTAGTAGCGCCCGCCGGTGTCCGGCACCGAAAGCACGAGCGGCTCCTTTTCGAGGTCGGCCCAGGCGCACGCGAACAGAGTATCGAGGCCGGTGCGCGGCACGGCCCGGAAGGAGGCGTCCGGATATTTGGACATGACGGAGAACTGGTTCATTGGGGCGGTGATCTCGCCCGGTGTTTCCGCCAACGACGCCTCACGGGTGAGATCCATCACCACCATAGGGAAACCGAAGATGTAGGCCTCCACACCGTCCAGCCACGGCTTGCCTTCTCGCAAGACCCACCAACCACCGCCGGCGATAATAGCGATGGCAACGATGACTGCCAACTTCCAGCGCCGGAGGCGCCCCTTGCTTTTTGCTGGAGTCTCTGTTTGGTCCATGGAATCTCGCTTTGTTGGAGTGAGGCGGGAGGTGCGGGTGCCGGCTCTGAATCCACACGCACCCGCAACCCAATCACCGCAAGCGCTGGCTTACGGAATGAAGTTGAAGGCTTTGCCGCCGTCCGAGCCCTGATAGGCGTTCTTCAAATCGTCCTGGAAGACGTGGGCGAGGTATTTGGTCTTCTCTTGATTAACTATCAAGTCGCGATCGAGGACCACGGAGCGGAATTTAAAGCCCGGCGGCATATGGAGCAGGGGGCCCAGGTCCTTGATATGGTTAATGTCCACTTGCTTCTGGACGAAGCTGGTGAACGACTGCATGACGAAGACCTCGCCGTCGGGCGAGTCGAGGATATAGATCTCGCTGCCTTTGTTGAACTTGTACTGCGAGTTCCGGAAGATGTAGCCGGGGTTGTAATGGCCCTTGGTGACTGATTTCTCCAACTCCTCGACCGGCACCACGCCCATCCAGGTCATTTTGATGTCACCGAAGGTGTGATCAACGCCGGCCTCATTGCACCAGAACTCATCCATCATCCAGTACCTAACCGGGTTGCAAAAGGCTTTCCGCGCATGGTTCTCCTTGGCGAGCTTCTTTTCGTCGAGGGCGGCGAACCGCTCTGGCGTCGGGTCGTCAACCCCTGTCGAGTTGTAGAATTCGGCGATGGCGTTGCCCTTGCTGGTGCCGTTGATCAAGGCCACCTCGCAGAAGCGATGAGGGCGAAAGTTCGTCATGTGAATCTGCTTACCCGGAATGAGATGCTCCTTGCGGGCGGCATCCATGTTCTCCTGGAGGCTGGCGCAGCCGGTCAGGAGCGTGCCCGCCGCCAGACAGAGCAGGGGCGTGGCTGTTTTCAGGTTCTTGGCGATGATGTTGATTGCTTTCATTTAGTTGGCGGATTGCGTGTTGCTTTGTATTTGTTGTTTTGCTTTGGCACTGCGGTTTTGTTGTTTCGACTCTGCTGCGGATGCGATGACCGAAGAGTTTACTACGGCTGGGCGATTTTGAGTGCCGGTGGTTTCCACGAGCCGTCGAGGATGGAAGGCGGGGTGTCCTGAGGCCAGTAGAGGCGCATGACAAGATAGATCGGGCCGCTAGGCGCGGGCAGCCAGTTGGATTCCTTGTCGGCACCGGGGGAGTCTTTCTGGATGTAGATGGTCAGCGAACCGTCGGCGTTCTTCTTCATATCCGGCAACATGGGTGAGTTGATAAGATACCGGTTTATCGGGTTCTCGATCAGGAGCTGGGACTTGCCGTCGTACATAGTCACCGACCAGAATGCATTCACAGGGGGAAGCTGCCCGGCGGGAAACGTGAGCGTGTAGCTGTGCTTGCTGCCGTCGAGAGGATCGCCGGAATCGTCCTGCTTCACGAACGGATACATCGCCTCGGCCGCGTTGTTCCCGTTGATGCCCGCCTGGGCGGCGGCGGCGCGGAGCAGCCAGTTGCCCTTGAAGAACTCGCGATCGCCGAAGGGCGAAGCAACCCTCCAGCCGTTGATGCCCTTGCCGAGCTGGAGGATCGCCTCCCCCACCTTCTGCTCGCCCTCCCTCATGCCGGCGGCGATGGCGGCCTTGTGCTCCGGCGAGAGACTTTTCGGGTTGAAGGTCTTCCCGGGGCCGATGCCGACCAGGGCCAGTTTGGTACGGATGGCCGTCTCTTCTGGACCAGGCGGCGAGAACTGAAGCGCGAAGTCGAGGTACTCGAAGAAGTTGGTCTTCGCGAGGCCCTGGTTGAATTTCGGAAACTGAACGGAGGGAGCGGCGGGCGGCGGAGGCTGCTTCAGAAATGCCGAGAGTGGCTGCGCTTTATAGCCAGCCTGGACCTGCTTCACATTCTCCATGTCACCGGGGTTGAAGAGCTGCGTCCGAAAGATCGCGATCGAAAACTGCGTTGATGAGCGGAAGACCTGCCGAATGCCCCGGGGCTTCTCGCCCTTCCAGCCGGGTCCCACCACCAGGTAGTCGCCGGGGCCGTCACCGGTCGCGCGGCTTCCGATGTAACCGTAGTTGAACGTGTTCCAGTCCACCAGTTGGACCGAGTAGTAGCGGTCCCGCTGCACCGCCGGGACAGACAACACCAGCGGCTCCGCCCGCAAATCCATGCACACGGCGGAGTATGGCGTATCGCTGTTCGGCGTAACCACTGCCGTGTCTTTGCAGGTGAAGACGCGGGCCTCGTTGAAGATTTCGTTGAACGGTGCCTTCCACTGGCCCGAGTTGCGGTCCACTGCGTAGTCGTACATGATCCCGTAGGACATTACGATAGGCAGACCGTAGATGAACCCCTCCTCGGCGATGGCTTGGGTTTCGGCGATGCTGGGCTGGTTCCTCTCGGTTTTCTCAGCTTGGGCGACGGGGTCGTTCTTGGTCGCGCAGCCGCTCAACCGGCTAAGGGCGATCGCCGCGCAGAGGAAAACTATCCTCCAGCGCTTCGCGTGTCGTCCGGGGCTTTTTGGGTTGGCGCTCACTTGGTGTATTCCACGTGCGTTTGCATGATCGCTCCATTGAACTTGAACGGTTTCTGGTCGAAGTAGTCGAGCGACACAGGCGAGCCGAGGTCGCTACCGAGGTCGAGACAGTCATTGGCGGTGAAGCCGAGCATGGCCGTAATCGGCACCCGGCCTTGCGCCACGACTTTGCCGTTGATCTTCAGGGTCACGTCCATCGGGGCGCCGGGCTTGGGCGCGACCAGCTTGGACTCGACTTCGACCTTTACCTTGCCGGTCGGCAGCTTGTCCTTTGCCTTGATTTGGGTGCGCCAGATCTCGAACAGGTTGTATTCGTAGCAGAGAAAGCCGTCCTTGACGTAACAGCTCAAACCGCCGGAGAACGAACCGAGTGCGTAGAGCACGCCATTTGCGTTCGCGGGCACGTCCACTTCCGTGCTGACAATGTTGTTTCGGTTGCCCAGCTTTGGCGCGGTGAATTCCGGCATCCCGATGATGGGGCCGTCGAAAGTCCATTTCGTATAGGGCGTTGAGATCAAGTCTTCCGGGTGGAGCACAATGCTCCACAAACCGCCGCCGATGGGCAGGTCCTTATTTTTTGCGGCCTCGACTAGAAAAAGGTTTTTCAGGTAGGCGAGCTTCTCCGGCATTTTCGCGGCGAGGTCGTTGGCTTCGCTCCAGTCTTCATCCAGGTTGTAAAGCTCCCACGGGTCGTTCTCCGGGTTCCAGGACTCAATGCCCTTGGGCAGGCCGGGCACCCACGGGGTGCGCGGGCCGAACGTGCCGGCAAACCAGCCTTCGTGGTAGATGCCGCGACTGCCCATGATGTCGAAGAACTGCGTCGTCCTCCGGCCCTTGGCACTCGCGTCATTGAAGGTGTAGGCCATGCTGACGCCATCAAACGACATCTGATCAACACCGTTGATCACGCGCGGCGGGGTGATGCCCACCACGTCGTAAATCGTCGGCGTAATGTCGATGACATGATGGAACTGCGAACGCGGCGTGGCGTCGTGCTTGATTTTTGCGGGCCACGAAACCGCCATCGGCTGGCGCGTGCCGCCGAAATGTGCGGCGACGAGTTTGGTGGACTTGTAAGGTGTGCCGCCCGCCCAGGCCCAGCCCGCATGATACATGTTGTCGGCCTTGGGCGAGCCGAGCACATCCAGCCCGCCGAGTTCATTCATCGCCTTGATATGTTGTTCCGTCGTCGAGGGGATGCCGTTCTGCGCGAGCAACTCGGATATGGTGCCGCTCTGGCCTTCGGCGGACGCCCCGTTGTCGCCCCAGATGTAGAAGATGAGCGTGTTGTCGAGTTTGCCTTCCTGCGCGATTTCATCAATGACGCGACCGGCGTGGTAGTCGGCGTGTTCGACGAAACCGGCATAGACTTCCATGAGGCGGCGCTGGAAAGGTTTCTGGTCTTCCGGAATGGAATCCCAAGCGGGCAACGTGGCGGGACGTGGCGTGAGTTGTGCAGTCTGTGGAATCCAGCCCTGCTCCTTGGCACGCTTGAAAACGCGTTCACGATACTTGTCCCAGCCGTCGTCAAACTTGCCTGTATATTTGTCGGACCATTCCTGTGGGACTTGGTGCGGGCCGTGCGCCGCGCCCGGAGCCCAATACATGAGAAACGGTTTGTCGGGCGCGAAAGCCTGCTGCTCGCGCAGCCATTTGATGGCGTCGGTGGCGATGTCTTCGGAGAGATGATAACCGGGATGCTCGTAGGCGTGCGGATTCAAGACCGTGGTGTTGCGCACCAGGCGTGGCTCATACTGCGAAGCCTCGCCCGCGAGAAAGCCGTAGAAATACTCGAAGCCATAGCCGGCCGGCCAAAAGTCAAACGGGCCTTTCGAGGTCGTCTCCACGGCGGGCGTATTGTGCCACTTGCCCCAGGCTCCGGTGCTATAACCGTAATCCTTGAGCACTTCGGCGACGGTCGCCGCCGACTTGGGAATGGTGCCACTGAACCCGTCGAAGTCGTTGGCCAATTCGCAAATCTGGCCGTTGCTGACGCGCGTGTGGTTGCGCCCACAGAGCAACGACGCACGCGTGGGCGAACACATGGCCGTGGAGTGAAAGCGATTGTAGGAAATGCCCGCCTGGGCAACGCGGTCGAGTGTCGGCGTGTGGATCTCGCCGCCATACGTCGTCGGGTTGCCCGGTCCCACGTCATCCATGAGGATGATGAGAATGTTCGGCACGCCCTCAGCCACACGCTTCGGCTCGACGCGTTTCTTGTAGGTGGAATCTTGCATCGTCAAACCCGCCGTGGAGGCGGATGGCGTGGGCGGGAAGGGCAGGATTTCCTGCGCTCCCGTTGATAGTGCGGCGCTCGCGCCCAATACGAGGGTGAGCATCCGGTTGAATAGTTTCGGGTTCATAGTTCAATCAGGGCACGCGCTTCAGCCCGGGCGGTTTCCAGCTACCATCCAGAATGGTTGGTGCGGTATCCGTCGGCCAATAGAGGCGCAGCATGGGAACGAACTTGCCCTTGGGCGCCGGCAGCCAGTTGGCTTCCTTGTCTGGGTCGGGTGATTCCGCCTGGAGATACAGGTCCACCGAGCCGTCCGGGTTGGTGACGAAGGTATTCCGCTGGCTCAGGTTGTAACGGTTGATGGGATTCGGCACGAAGAAGAACTCTGGATCGTACATGGTCAGCGACCAGAAGCCCTTGACCGGGGGCAGGCCCCCTTTCTCGAAGTGGATGACGTAATTGTGCGCCGCGCCGTCGTATTTCTCCCCGCGCTCGTCCTTCTCAGAGAACGGATAGACGGCGTCCTGTGGGAAGTTCAGCCCCGGGCCGATCAGCGTGACCATCGCTCGTTGTGCATAGTCGGTACCGTAGGTGCCGGCGTCGCTGGTCCAGTAAAGCCAGCCGTTGACGGCCTTGGTAGTCTTCAGGATTTCCACCATCTCCAGCAGTGCAATTTTCGGATCGAGCTTGCCGCCCAGCACCGGGAGCTTGCTGCGGTCGAGGTCCTGTCCCGGGACGATCCCGATCCTGGCCATGCGAGCCACGATGGCCGCGTCCTCGGGTTTGGGCGGATTGTTCTTCAGCAGGCGGGCGAAGTAGTCAAAGAACTCCTCCAGCGACAGCGCGTTGACCTGTTTGCGGACCGCGGTCTTCATGTCGAACTTCTCATCCACCACCGCGGGCGGCGGCGAGTAGGCCTTGCCGTAGGCGCTTAGAGGAACGCTGGAATACTGGTCTTGCACCTCGTGCACGGCTTTATAGTCCTCCGGCGTGCCGGTGCAGTAAATGCGGCCACAAATCCAGACCAGGGCGGTGGGCGACTTGACCTGGGTCAGGCCCTCGGGGAGCGGGCCCGACCAGCCGGGACCGGTGATGACGAATTTCTGAGGCTTGCCGCCGGTGGCCCGCGAGCCGGCCACATGAAACACCTCATTGTAACTGCTCAACACCGGCATGATGTAGAAGCGGTCGCCCATGTCCGGGATGCTGAACACCCACGGCTCGGTGGACAGATCGTACCAGACCATCGTGTACATGGTGTCCGCATTGGGCGCGGCTGCGCCCTTATTGTCCACCGCTGGATAGGCCCGCATCTTGATGAGCTGGCCCATGGGCGCATGGGCATCGTCGGGCTCGCGCACATTGGTCTGTTGGCGGCGCGTCAGGTCCATCGTGACGAGCGGATAGCCGTAGGTGTAGGCCTCCCGGGCGATCTGCTGCCTGGGATCGCTGCGGAAATAGACTACGGCGATGGCCACGAGTGCCAGAATAGCAACCAGGGCGATTAGGAGTTTCTTTTTCATACAGTTCTAAAGCTTGGCTTTATTCTTGGGTGTCTTGCCCAGGATATCGAAGTCGAGCGATTCATTGCCGAGGTCCGCCCCGCTCACACGCCGGTAAACTTCGCTGTTTTCCATGAGGAAGAAGTGAGAAGCGAAACGGTTGGGGGCAAGTTTATTCCAGTCCGGGAAGCGTTCTTTGAACCGTTGCATATCCTCTTCGGAGCCTTGCGTCGCCTGGACATAAGCGCGTCGTTTCGCCACAAACTCGGCCAGGGCCCGATGGTTTTGTTCATCCCAAAAAGCCGGCTCCCGGGGTGTCAGGAGAATGATGATGGAGGCATCCTTAGTAATGGTTTTCTCCTCCGAAAAGAGGTACTTGATAATCGGCACGGACTTCAGGCCCGGGACGCCGGATCTGGAGACGGTTTGTTCCCGCTGGCTGAGACCGGTCAGGATCAGAGTCTGGTTAAGGTCGAGGACAGCCTCGCTGGTGACCGCGATGTTGGCGTAAACGGAGTTACCCGTTGATTGCACCTCCGGACTATCGAGGGCTAGAACGCTTTTGCGTCCCGCTTTGACCAACAGGCGAACGCGCGGGCTGCCGTCCGCGCTCGGCGTCCGCAACAAGGTCGGCGTGACGTCCAAACTCGTGCCGAAGGGGTAAGGCCTGATATCGCCGCCGACGTTTCCAGTCACCTTGTAAACCGTGTCGCCGCCGGCGATAAACGTGGCGGGCGTGCCGCTCAACGTGGTCAGGTGTGGCCGGGCGAGAAATGCCACCCGCTCTTGCGAGGCGTTGGCGATGTTGACCTCATAACTAATGGCGGCGGAGTAGAGCCAGCCAAACCCGGCATTTGCGGCGTCGGCAACAGAGGCGTTCACCGTAACTCGACGGAGAAAGTCGTGACCCAGGCTTTTCGAGTCGATCCCAATCACATAGAAAATGATGGCGTCAATCTCCAGCAGCCGGTGGGGGTCGCCAATATCGTCCGTTGTGAGATCGAGGACATTGGTCCGGCCCGCGAGCACCCGTTGGAGCAGCTTCTGCTCGTTCGTGCCGCTCGTCCAGCCGGCCAAGGTGAGCCGGTCGCCGCGCCGTTCCACCGTCACGTGCGGCAGATCGCGGACCAGTTCCTGGAGCGCTTGAGCTTCGGCATCGTCGGCAGCCGGAGCCGCGGCGGCTGGGGCGGGCACGACCGGCGAGGGCTGGTTGACCGGCGCTTTGGGCTCAACGGCAGGTGACCCGGGCGCAGCTTGGCTGCCGCCGGCCTGGGTGAGCAGGGTGAGCCCTTTGCGCGCGATGGGATTGGACGGGTCGCGACGCAGCGCTTCCTGGTAGCTGGCGACTGAAAGCTCCGGGAGCCCGGCCAGAAAGTAAGCTTTGGCCAGGTTGAGATAGGTCGGGACATATTCGGGGCGGATGACGATAGCCTCCTCGAGCAGGCGCGCCGCAGGGAGCGTCTCGCCTCGGCGCAGCATTGTTGTTCCGAGGTTGTAGCGAGCCACGGCGTTGTTCGGCTCGAGCTTAACGGTCTCCTGGTATCCCACGGCCGCCTGGTCGAGATCTCCCTCCCGGCCGAGCAACGAAGCCAGCAGGAAGTGCGCTTCAGCATGGAGCGGGTCTTCCTGAAGCGACAGCTTCAACTCGCGTTTGGCCGTCTTGGTGTCGCCCTTCGTCAGCGCCGCGCGAGCGGCCTGGTAGTGCTGCTCCAGCGGCTGCACGTTTTCGACCGCGAGCGCAATTCCCGCCCCCAACAGTAGCGTGGCGATGGTGCTGACGGTTTTGTGGCTCATACTTTGGTTGGCTGTGCTCAAGGTTCTGGTCACCAAGCGATGTCGAGTTGCAGTTGGAAGACGGTGGCCGGGCCGGCGTCCGGGTTGTGGGCGCGATTCCACGCGACCTGAAGGTCGGGCTGCAGCTTCATCGTGGGCGTGAGCTGCAGAACATAGCCAAGCTCCAGGCCATACTCATTCTGATGGTACAACGGCTGGTCTGCCGGGTTGGCATGGCTCCAGATGAAGCCGATGCCAGCGGCATCGTGGCCGCGGCTCGGCAACAGCCCCACGTATTCGAGGGGACCTCGCATGGCAAAACCTGTGCCGACCTGGGCGCCGGTACCGGCCTGCTCCGTTGATCCGCTTTGGAACCGCTCCGCTCCGCCGCGGCCGTATCGACCGAACCAGCCGAACGGCGAGTGCGGGCCAAGCTGCTGCTGAAAGTTCAAACCAAAACCTTTCGTGAGCGGGTCGCCCCCGGCCTGACCCACAAACGGCTGGATGCGATAGACGCCGGGGCCCAGGCCCAGAAAGTCGCGCGGCGCATAGCCGAACTCGGCGACCAGGCTCCAGTTGTCCCAGACGAAATCCGTCCAGGGCACGCAGCCAGCGTGGCCGTTACCGACCGAGCTGCCGATCATGCCGTACCATTCATCAGCCGGCTGCCACTGGAGATTCATGCCGAAGTTATAGGCCGTTAGGGGCACGACCATCGAGTCAATCAGGGCCGAGTTGAGGAACTGGCCGCGCCCGCTGTTGGCGTAGCTGTTGGCATCGAAATAGTCACCCTGGTTGACCATACCGGCGACCACCACCACTTCGCCGTTGCGGAGCGATTGCTGCCAGGCCAGTTCGGGCATTCGGACTCCGTTCACTTTGGACCAGATGCCGGTGGGATCGGTGATGCTGCCGAGGTTGCGCGCGGCTGATTGTGTGTCGCCAGCGTCCCCGAGGCCGGTCTTGGCGTTGATTTTGGCGCTGATCCAGCCGGCGGTACCGCTGGCAGGGTCGTCAAAGACGGCCCACTTGGAATGGAAGCTCATGGTGTAATAGCCAAGGTTATTGTCGCCGTGCATCACATCGGTCATGCTCACCCAGGTGAAGGTCTGTTGAAGTGAGTAGTACAAGCCGGCTTCGGAAATCCGGTATTTGCCCTGTTGCGCCGCGACATCGAGGGGTGTGGATGGAATGAGCGGGCCGGGTTTGATCGCGGTGTTTCCCAATTCATCCTGGCTGGCCAGGTACGGCATTAGCCGGGGCTGGTACGGTGGGAAGAACATGAGCCGGTCCCGTCCTTCCCGCGACTCCTCCTGGCGCTGCTGGACCGCCTCCGGCACGCTGCCCCCGCGGGCTGGCGTCGGCACTTGAGATTCCAAGCCCATCGAGGGTGGAGGCAGGAGGCCTGGCGGAAGCGCATTGGTGGGGACGGTCACCGGCTGCCCCAAAGGGCTGATCAGGAGCATGCCTGAGGTCGGGGCATTGGTTGGCTCTTCCGCGATACCCGGGGTGGTCCATGCGGCGGCCAATAGCACCACGAGGCCTATCAGCCATGCGGCGGAAGGGAACAGAGAGGCCTTCCCCCTCTTCATAAGGCGGTGGATAAGGGAAAGCGGCAAAATCTTTTCTTCATCTCCGGCCACCCCCTGAGCGGCTGCCGCCGGAAGATCTGCTGTAGGAGCTTGATCCGGACGAGTGCCCTCCGGAGCTTTGCCAGGACTGGGAGCTCTGGTGCTGCTGGTTGCCCCAGGAGCGGGACTGGTCCTGGGACTCCATGCTTTGCTTGTTCTGACTCCAGGAGCTGGAAGCGGACGAAGCGCTGCCGCTGCTGGAGCGCTGTTGTTGATAAGAACCGGCTTGTGACTGGGCCTGTGCTTGTTTGCTTGACGCCGAACTGTTGGCGGTGCTGGCTTGCGATTGGGCCTGCTGCTGTCGGGAACTGGCCTGGGATTGGGCCTGTTGCTGAGAGGAACTGGACTTGGATTGCGCCTGCTGCTGATAAGAACTCGCCTGTGATTGCGCCGATTGCTGATAGGAACTGGCCTGCGTTTGGGCCTGTTGCTGTGGGCTTTGGACGGTCTGCCACCCACTGCCCGAATTTTGCGACCAGCTCCCGTTAGAGTCTTTCTTGTAGACCGAGTCGCCGTTGCTCGCATAGACATTGCCCGACGAGGTCTTGGCAACGGTACCCTGGCTGTTGGCGGTGTTCCAGGTGGCCGCGCCCGCACCCGAGCTCGTCTGTACTGCGCTGGCGCTGCCGTAGGCGCTGGAGCGGGAGCCGCCCCAGGCGGCATTACCAGTGGTCGGGTTGTAGGCGGCGCCGCGGCTGGCTGATCCGTAAGCGGTGCTCACCGACTCGCCGGCGGCCCGGGCGCCCGTATAGGGATTGTAGGCAGCACCCTGGCTCGCCGTCCCATAGGGTGTGCTCACCGAGCGGCTCGCCGCCGAGGTACCTGTGTAGGGATTGTAAGCCGCCGCATGGCTCGCGCTGCCATAAGGTCCATACGCCGTGCTGCTGGCGCCGTAATAGCCGCCGTAACCGTAGTGATAGGTCGCCCCGCAGCCGTAGGAGTAATGACACGGCGGCGGATAGTAGTAGCTGTTGTTGTTGGCGATCGCCGCACCCGCCAGCATGCCTGCGCCGAACATCAGCACCCCCGTCGCGGCCACGTATTCGCCGCTGTAACCGGAGGTCTGGCTGTAGGTCACCGTGGTCGGCGTCGAGCTTTGCACCAGCACGTATGTGACGTTGTAGTTGGGACTTGAGGGCGGGATGGTATAGATGACTGATGGCACGCTGGTGCAAAAGGTCCACGGCCCCATCGCGCTGGCGCCGCAGAACCAGACTCCCTGGTCACAACAGTAGTAACCGTTTCCGACCAGAAACACCTGCTTAGGCGTGTTGACTGCGTATTGAATTACCGTGTTTGTGATCACGACGAACTGCGGCGCGCCGCTGTATGTCACGTTCACCGTCGCATTCGTGAGGTTGACGGTGGTCGTCGTGGGGATGGACGCCAGCAGCACTGCGTCCTGCGCTTGGCGCGTTCCCGGCACGGCGGCCTTCACGAACGCCATCGGATCGTTGTCGGGAATCTGAGCGAAGTCGGCGGGCAAATCCCGGCTGGCCGCTGACCACGGCCCCTCCAGGTCGGCCGCGCGAAACCAGCGTCCCGCGACCAAGAAATAGAACTTTTCAGCCCCCGTATCGCGGAACAAGATGCTGTCGGTATCCACAACACGAAAGAGACGCGTGCCCGGAATCGGGCTGTAGCTGGGGTCGCCCTGGGTGATGATCAATTCCGCCGGCTGTGGGCTGACATAGACGACGGGCACGACCTTAGCCGGCTTGCCCGGCAGGTTAGCCCGCACGGCCGCCCAATGGTCGTAGGCGGGCAGCGTCGCGAGCAACCGAGGAAGGTTCAGGGCGGCGGTCCACGGACCTTTTACGTCGGGTGCGGTCAGCCAGTTGTCTCCGTTCAGCAGGTAGTAGCGCTGGGACGCGGTGTCATACAGAACATCCCAGTTGGTGTTGAGGGCGAACAGGAGGTCCGTCCGGTTCGTCTCAACCGGCTTGAACTGCGGCTCGCCGAGGAAGATGACCAGGATGGCCGGTTGGCGACTGTAAAATATCCTGGGCGGATCGAGATTCACCGCCACGGGTGGTTGCGTCGGGTGCTGGTCAGGATTCAGGTAGGCAATCACCCGGTCCAACGAAATGGTCATGGCCTGTCCCGGCGGGCGCAGCGCATCAACCACCCCGCGCAGAGCGGCCAGCTCGTCAGCGGAGCAGTTGGGAAAGCGGATGTCGCGTTGCGTAGGCACCAAGGCCACGATGCGATCAGCCTGGTCGGTCACCGTCACGGCGTCTATTTCGGCGACGCCGAACTTTTCTTGCTTGGTCACGCCTTTGACCGCAATGGCGCAGCGGAAGTGGATGTTAGTGTAGCCCCGCCAGTAATCCACCTGGGGCTGATAGACGGTGAGCTGCTTCTTGTCCTGCTTGAACACGCGCGGCCAGCCTGGGTCGGCGGGCTGGGCTGCCGCCGTCAAGCCAATGGCCGCCGCCGTCGTCAGCAGAGTGACGAGCGAGAGACGAACAGTTTTAGTTTTCATGGCGGAGATTTCTGTTCGATGGCCGGCTACTGCGTCGCCTTCCGGTAGCCGCTGTTTTTCACCGTGACCGTTAGGTTCTTTGCCTTGGCATCAAGCGCGACATCCGAAGGATAAGTGGTGCCATCGTTCAACTGGCCCATGCGCACGTCCAGCGTCACGGCATCCTTGGCATCGTCCAGGTAGGTGGAAACCTTCAGCCCCAAGGGGCGATTGTTCGTCAGGTCCACTTCCACGCCAAGATTGTCGCCCGGCTTCTCATAGTCCCGGAAGTTGAGTCGGGCGCGTTTGCCGGGATCCAGCACCTCGATGGAAACCTTGCCGGCCTCCTTGGCGGCCTGAATCTTCGCCGGACTGGGCGGCACGTAAGTCTTCACCAAGGCGACGGTGCTCTTCATGTAGTCGGTCATCTCCCCCTGCTTCTTCTCGGCGATCCGGCCGCGCAAGCCGCGCTTCTTCTCCGGCTCCGGCGTGCCGCTTATCTCGATCTTCTGCAGGCCCCCGTCGGCACCGTAGTAGCACCGCTCTTGCTTCCGTGACTTCTCGTCGCCCTTGAGGCTGACCACGGTGGTTTCGATCCACTCGTATTGACGAAGAACCGCCTGGCTGGCGGCCAGGGTGGCCTTGAGCATGGCGGCGCGCTCCGCTGCGGTAGGTTGTTGGGCGAGGGTTGGCAGCGCGAGCGTCGCCAGGAGGAGGGTTAGACAGGTCTGCTTAGCAAATGTGAGGCGTTGGTTGTTTTTCATATTATGTCTTTTGTCACGGTGTTTTACTGTTGGCTGATCACTGTTTACTGATTTGGTTGTCTGGCTGCTGGCGCTTTAGGACGACGGTTCTTTCAAGATCATCTCCAGGAAAGGGGTGGCAGACTGAAGCCTCGCTCCCTCATGCAGCCAATCTCGCAAGACCCGGACTCCACCAACCGCACACCCATCCAATCCCCGGAGATTCAAATCCACCGCGCCCTTCGTAGACTTGCGGACCCGCCGAATCTCCCCCAGATCTGAATCCGCCAACTGCCCGTCAATGGTCACAACCGTGCCGTTCTTCTCCCTCTGAGTGGTGATTCGGATCATCTGCCCGACGGTATCGCTAGTCGTGTGCCAGAATCCGGAGCCAATGGGCGGCCAGGGATTAAGTCGTTGATAATGCGTGAGAAACAGCACAAGTTCGTCTGCGCTTGCTCAGCACAGGAAGATTGCCGGTTGACATTTCGACCTTTTCCGGGTTGATTGGCCGACCGGTCGGTATTTCGACTGGAGGTTTTAGATTCTATGAATGCGAGACTCCCACAGGAAATGGAGAAGAAGGTGCGAGCTCTGATGCGGAAGTCGAAAGCCGCCCGCGCTGAACTGCCGTCCGCCCACGACAAGCTCTGGAAGCTGGCGTCCAACCCCTTCATTGTGTTGGGCGAAGCCCGCGTCACCGACAGCGGCATTGCCCTGACGATTCTCGGGGACCTTCTTCCCGAGCCGAGACTCGGCTTGGCACCGGGCAGTTTCCCCAAGAGCATTGAGGCTGCTCTGGAAATGATGCATCCGGGCGACCGCCAAGCCTATCAGCAGGCGGTCGAACGATCGCAGGCTACCGGCGAGGCGTTTGACATGAACTATCGTCTGGCCGACGGCCACGGCGGTTGGCGCTGGATCGAGGGGCGGGCCGTATCGGTGCAAATCTGCGACGGCAAACATGTCGGCTGGGTTTTCACCAACCGCGATTTCACCCCGCAGCGGGAAGCGGAAGCTGCACTGCGCCAGTCACTGCGGGAACTGGAAGCCTCCCGCTCCGAAGTCGAGTCCGAGCAAGACATGCTGTGGAAGCTAGCCGCAAACGCATTTTCCGTGCTGGGTGAGATCCGCTTGACTAAAGATGGGCTCGAAATGGAATATCTCGGAGACGCCGCACCCGAGGCCAAGATCGGGCTGTTGCCAGCCAGCGCTCCGAGGACCCTTAATGACGTGATCGCCATGATGCATCCCGATGACACCCGGGCCTACCAGGACAGTGTGGAACGTTCGTTGCCTACAGGTGAGCCGTTCAGATCGGTCTATCGTCTGTCCGACGGGCGTGGCGGCTGGCGGTGGATAAAGAGTCGCGCCATCTCCCTGGGAGAAGAACGCGACGGGAAACATGTCCATTGGCTCGGCGACAGCGTTGACATCACCGAGCAAATGGAAACAGAGGACGCGCTCAGCAAATCCCTGGAAGAGCTGCGGCAGTTGAAAGCGCAACTGCAATCTGAAAACCTGTTTCTCCGGGAAGAGGTCGATCGGGGAGTCACGCACGCTGACATCATCGGCCGCAGCGCCCCCCTGGCCCGCGTGCTCGAACAGGTGGAACTGGTGGCCGGCACATCCTCCACGGTCCTGATCAGCGGAGAGACCGGCACGGGCAAGGAACTGGTCGCCCGCGCCATCCACCAGCACAGCGACCGCAAGCACCGCTTATTCATTGCCGTCAATTGCGCCGCCTTGCCGGCGACCCTGGTGGAAAGCGAATTGTTCGGCCACGAGAAAGGCGCCTTCACCGGTGCCATCGCGCGCCGCGTGGGCCGGTTCGAACAAGCCGACGGCGGCACGCTCTTCCTGGATGAGGTGGGCGAGCTGCCGCTCGAAACCCAAGCCAAGATGTTGCGCGTGCTCCAGTTGGGTGAGTTTGAACGAGTCGGCGGCGACCGGCCACTGCGGACCAACGTGCGCGTCATCGCCGCCAGCAACCGCGACCTGGAACAGGCCGTGCGCGACGGTCGCTTTCGCAGTGACCTTTACCATCGCCTGTCCGTCTTTCCGATTCACCTGCCGCCACTGCGCGAACGCCGGGAAGACATCCCACTGCTCGCCGCCTATCTGGTCACCCGCAAGGCCCGCCAACTCGGACGAAACATCGAACGGATCCCCCACCTTATCCTGGACCGGTTGACCGCTTATGACTGGCCAGGAAATATCCGCGAACTGGAAAACGTGCTGGAGCGCGCGATCATCCTGTCTCCAGGAACATCGCTGAGGCTGGAAGCCATCCATTTGGGCTCTGCGGCCTCGCCCAGATCCCGCGAGCGCCACGCCCAACGCGGCAACGCCGCAGATGCCGGGGAAACTGATACGCTGCAATCGCTTGAGCGGGCACACATCCTCCGCATCTGCCAGGCAACCGCCTGGAAGATCAAAGGCCCGACTGGCGCAGCGAACAAACTGGGCCTCAATCCCAGCACCCTCTACTCGCGCATGAAGAAGCTGGGGATACCCACCAGGCACGCGAGGTAGCAACCAGGCTGAAGGGGCAGCCAAGGCTTGGCGCTGCTGATCCGTTAAGATTAACACATCCATTTCTCGGTGAGTGTCCACAAAGTGGACAATACGATGGGAAACCGCGCTGCCGACGGGCGGATTGTCCTGCGAGAGGCCCCCCTATACTACCGCAGCGCTACCGTAGCGCTACCATAGCGCTACCATAGCACTACCGTTGCTGCAAAGCGCCCCGACCCTTGTTCCTGGTAGCAGGGTCAAATCAGGGCAGGAGTCGGGTGCCCCAACAACAAACGTTCGTTGGCGCGAATCGGGCTCACTCTAAAGGCTGCGTTTTTTCTTCGCCCTTGAGTGAGCGGACCGTCTCGCTGGCCGCGCCTCGCGCTTCGGGAATCGCACGGGCACTGGTTTCTCTCCGGGGGATCGTCGGCGACCGGGTTCGGTTTCCTGGCCGCTGGAAAGCCAGAGCAGGGCCTCCTCGAAGTCGCCAAAAGCCCGAACAGCGTAGCCGTGCATGGTGCTCAAGAACGCGAACAGCCGGGCCCGGTGGTGGGGGTCGGAACCGTAGAGAATCGCCAGGCGCTCCTGCTGAGTGAAACCGACCTCGCGAAACGTGCCCACGAGTTCAGCCAGGTCAGCGGGGCTAAACACGGGCTTCGGACCTGGGTGTAACGCCCGCAAATCCATCATCGCGTGGGCGATGCCCCGTTTCCGGCACACGCCGGCCAGCTCCGCCAGGGCGGCCTTGCTGGCCGGCAGGTCGAAATGACCCTGCGCGCCAAACCGGATGAACTCACTGGCGCGGATGATTTGTAGTTCCTGGGGCATAACCGGGCTGTACTTAGGGCCCCACCCGGGTAATCTTC
>SESF01013315.1_pt1 | contig 33380 bp, 39 predicted proteins | sample 3171521 | NCBI WGS metagenome assembly SESF01 (sample SAMN10866945, study PRJNA518727) | freshwater metagenome | biome: subpolar coniferous forest; feature: holomictic lake; material: water; isolation source: holomictic Lake 227, 6 m and 8 m depth | place: Canada: near Kenora, Ontario | collected...
ATGAAGTTGGAAATAAATACAAACTTGATAGCAATGGCAATTTAACGTTTAAAGACGCCAAAGGTACGGATTACACATACAACACAGCCAAAGGCGGGTTTACAGACGCTGCTGGAAATTTGGCTGGGGAGGGTGTTGTTGGTGGCTTGTTAAATAAAATTAACAGTGCTCTTGGCACAAAACTTTCAGTTTCAGATTTGGGTAAATTGGCTATTGGCGCGGGTGGACTTGCTGGTGCATTGGGCGCGTTTCAGGCAACAACCAAACCCACAGGCTACCAAGGCGGCATCCCTCAATTGACAGCCAGCCAACCTATGCTGACTGCGCCTCCTACTGGACGCCGCCCCGGCTCAGGTGGTATTAATTACGGTACGGGTGTTCAGTACAAAGATGCCAAAGGGAACATTGTTTCCGACACATCCACTCCAGTCGCTGACTTGTACAAAAAAGCCACTCAAGAAGGTACTTATAACGACTGGGGCCATCAATACGGCAATACTCCAACGCCCATTACTCCCGCTCCATTTACATTTACACCTGCTGCGCCACATACATCCGTTGCACCTCCGCCTCCACCACCGCCTCCTCCTGCTGGCGGCAATGCTGGCGGCAGCAATACAGTTGTAAACAATGGAATTGCTACAGGGATTGACCCAAATAAACCTTGGTCAAAAGCATCTTCAGACCCAGCCATCAAAGCTATTCAAAATGAGCTTGAGCAATTGAGCCATACATCAGGCACACCTGAACAGCGTCAAGCTGCATTAGTCAATTTCTTGCACACTACAAAAGATACCCCAGCCCAATTGGCTGCGGCGTCAAATGGAATGTGGGGCGTTCAAGATTTGATTGACCAAATGCAAGGCAACACAAACGTGTTTAATGCTCAAACACCTTGGTCTGTTTATTCAACAAAAGCGGATGTCAAAGGAGTGCAAGATGCACTTCAGCAGTTGAGCCAAACCAAAGGTACTCCAGAGGAAAGACAAGCTGCGCTGACCAACTTCTTAAAAACTACCAAGTACACGCCAGCGCAGTTGGCTGCGGCTTCAAACGGTATGTGGAGTGTTGCCGACTTAACAACTCAGATGGCTGGTAATCCTGTGTTGAAACAGGCATCCAATGCTCCTTCTGGCGGCTCTAACACCCCTGCGGCAAGCACTCCAACAGGTGGTGGTTTTGTTGCTGGTGGCGGTGACCCTCCTACTGATGCTGAGTATGCAAAGATGGTGGCGGTAGAAACTGCACGCAGAAATGCAGAGCAAGCTGCACTGGATAAATACCACGTTGCTCCTGACTCGCCATTTTATTCCGCTTATATGGCCGCAACAGGCCAGCGAAAAGACGACATTAAAAGTCAAGATAAAGACTATGTTGAACGCATGGGTTACAGAACATCGCTTAGTAACATGGGTTATGGTGATGGATTTTTTGTTACAGGCGGAGGACTCTACGATCAAAATCACAACTTGATTCCTCCCACAGCTAACGAGGTCAGCAATACTTTGACGGATGCCAAAACAGGTCAACCCCGATACGAAACTAAAGCCGAAGAAACAGCCCGTTTAAACGGCGTGCAGACTTATTTGCAATCTCACGGCAATATCCTTGACACTGAGCATCCTTGGAATGTGGCGTCTACTGATACTGGAACGCAGTCTGCCCAACAAGCATTGGCAAAGTTAAACGCCACAACAGGTACGCCTGCTGAGCGTCAAGCCGCTTTGGTTAATTTCCTGAAGACAACCACATACACACCAGAGCAACTGTCTGCGGCATCTAATGGTCAATGGGCAGTCAGCGATTTGAGTAGCCAAATGGCTGGCAATCCAAACCTGCCAGAACAAGGTGGCCCAAAAGGGCCAGAAGCTGTAACCCGTGAAGGAAGATTGGACGCTGCCCCAGAACAAAATATTGGCGATCCCGGTCCCGGTCCCGATCAAAGCACAGCCGTTCCTACGGGTCTGGCTGCGTTAGCTGCACAAACAAGCACACCGATGGCTGGTGTTTCAACGGCTGGAATTCCGAAGACAGGCGCTCAAGAGATTGATCCCAACAGTATTTGGCAAAATCCCGGCAGTCCCGTTGCGCCAACTACTCCAACGCAACCATTAACAGGTTTGGCTGCATTGCAGGCTGCGGCTCAAAAAACTTATGGCCGTCAACTTACTGACTTTGAGCAACAAGACTTATCTGGCAGGTCTTTGGGTGAAGCGCAAAGCGTTATGGATCGCGCAATGGCAGATTGGAATGCTTCGCAACAAAGCACACCACAAGTAGATACTCCCCAACCAACCGTTTATGCTGGCGACCCATCCAATGGGGCTTACACATTTGCTCGTGGTGGTTTAACTAACCTAGACCACGGCGGGTTTGTCATCCCTGCGGATGTTGTGTCTCACTTTGGTAACGGTAGCAGCAGCGCAGGACTGGAACTGTTGGCTCAAAATATGGGCGCTACCCCAATCCGAGGTCAAGGCGATGGTATGAGTGACTCCATCCCTGCTGCAATTGATGGCCGTGAGAAAGCATTGGTTGCCAACGACGAAGCCTACCTTTCGCCGCAAATGGTGCAACGTCTAGGAGACGGCAATATGGACGCAGGTTCACAAAAACTCGCACGCATGATGGAAAAAATTCGCCAAGCCCGTACAGGCTCTAAAGAGCAGGGCAAGCAAATTGACCCTAACAAGTTCATGCCCGGCGGCATGGTTGGCTACGCGCAAGGCGGCGGGATTAAAAGCTACGCAGGGACGACAGACCCGACAAGTTCTTTGGTTCAATCCGGCGTGACTGGCACGGAGCAAAACCTGTCCAACTGGTCTGGCCCTGCGGTTACGCAAATGCTTGGTCAAGCGCAAGCTCTGGCCAATACCCCGTACCAAGCTTACACAGGCCCACTAACTGCTGGCGCTTCTGGTTTACAAAATCTTTCGTTTCAAAACGCAGCCAACTTGTCCGTACCTTCTGGCGTAGATTACGCCGGGCAACAAATGGCTCAGATTGGCGACCAAGCGCAGAAATCAAGTTACGATCCAGCTACGTTTGGAAATCAATTCCAAGCACCTACACCGTACCAAAACACCAACTTTACGTCCGGTACGTTTGACAGTGGTGCAGCACAGCAGTACATGAACCCGTACTTGCAGCAATCGCTTGACCCTCAGTTGGCTGAAGCTCGTCGGCAGTCCGACATTACTGCACAGCAAAACAATGCAGCAATGACTAAGGCTGGCGCGTTTGGGGGCGGTCGTCAAGCCATCTTGACCTCTGAAAACCAGCGCAACTTGGGTACGAATCAGGCCAACATTACAGGTCAGGGTTACAACACTGCATACACCAACGCAATGAGTCAGTTTAATTCTGACCAAGCGCGTAATATGCAAGCCCAGCAAGCCGCAGAGCAGTCTAAACAGTTTGGTGCTAATCAAGGTATGACCGCTGCACAAATGGCGGCGCAATACGGTTTGGCCGGGCAGCAAGCTGGAGAGCAGTCACGTCAGTTTGGTGCAAACTATGGCATCCAAGGTCTTAACACTGCCTTGCAATCTGCGCAAGGGATGGGCAATTTAGGCATTGCGTCTGGTGGCCTGAGCCTCCAAAATCTGCAACAGCAAGCTGCTTTGGGTGCTGCACAGCGCGGCATCGAGTCCGAAGGCATCGCAGCAGACAAGGCGCAGTTTGAAGAGGCTCGTAAAGACCCGTACACTAAGCTGCAGTTCCAACAATCAATGTTCAACGGCCTGCCAATCACGGCTCAAAACTACAATATGTCTCAGCCTAACGCTTTGCAAGGTGCAGCGGGCGGTGCTAGAACCGTCAACGATTTGCTCAAAGCACTTGGCATCTCAACAACGCCGTAAGGAAAAATTATGAACGAATCTATGGGTATTAACAAACTGGTAGACATGTTCATGGGCAACCCCGCGCCCTTGGCACAAAAAGTCCAGCAAGCTCAGCAGCAAGCTAAACCAAACACGCTTCCAAAAGACCTAGAGGAAGCTATTGCATTGCAGCAAATTCAAGAAATGCACGCTGCTTCGCAGAACCAACAGGCTATGCAGGCAGGTGGCCCTCAACCCACAATTCTTGAAAAGCTACGGCAGTCATTGGGGCAGTCACAACAAGGGCAACCACCACAGATGGGCCAAATGGGCCAAATGGGTCAGCGTCCCCCAATGCCCCAAGGTATGCCCCAAGGTATGCCCCAAGGTATGCCCCCGCAGATGGGTCAGCGTCCTCCAATGATGCCCCAAGGTATGCCTGTTCGTGCAGCGCATGGTGGCAGTATTGCCCAGTTAATGTCTAACCTTGGCAACCACTACGGCAACGGCGGGATTGTGGCGTTTAAAAAAGGTGATGAAGTTGAAGGTAGTGATGAAACTCAAGAAAAATTAAAACGCGAATTAGAGATGCGCGTGCTTGGCGCACAAGAAGCTGCTCGTCAACGTGCTATTGCTGAAGCAGAAAATCCAACCGAGGAATCCGGCTTATTAAGCCGTGGACCTGAAAGACCTTTTGCGGGTCTTGGCGCAAGTTTAAGCGGATTAGGTTCTCGGCTTGGGCAAGCACTGCGCGGTAAACAACTAGGATCAATGAATTTGGATACAGAAAGTATCCCAAAGGAAACCCCTGCCCCTGCCGCTTATTCTAATGAACCCCGGGAACCTGCGCCTACCGCCCCTGCCGCTGGCCCATCGCCACAAGCCTTGGCATTGTTAAACGCGCAAAAACCGCCGCGCCCACCCGCTGCGCCCGCTGCACCCGCTGCACCACAAATCCCCGGCACTCCATATGACCGTATGGACGCCACACGTCGGAATGACTTCCCATCGGACGTGTCAAACATTCTTTCACAACGCATGAACCAAGACCCAGAAGCAATGGCAATGGCAGGGCAAAAACGGTGGGATGAAGAAGTTGGTAAACCCGACAACGCAGCTACTTTGGAAACTATTGCCGCACTAAAAGCCAAACGCGAAAAAGCCGCCGCTGGCGCCGACCCATTGATGGACTTGCTAGGCGGCATTGCCAGTGCTAGACCGGGCCAGAAGTGGTGGCAATCGGGTGTTGCAGGCTCAGAGTATGCGGCCAGTAAAGCGGCTCAACGTGAAGCTGCTGATACTGCGTATCTGGAACAAATTCTTGGCTATCAGCAGAAAGTCAGTGATTCTGAGCGTGGCTTTAAGCTTGACCGCTTTAAGCTGGGCAATACCGAACGCGCTCGTATATACGATGAAGTCTTTAACGCAGCTAAAGCTAAAGGTGAAAGCGATGACCGCGCTACTCGTTTGGCGCAAGAAGCCGTTATCCAGCGTGAAAAACTGAGAAGCGAAGAAATGATTGCCGCCAACAAGGACAAAGCCCATATTGCTGCGGCTAACGCTAGCCGTGGGCCAACCTTTGCGGATACGCAAAAAATAGATGCGCTAAAAGCGTACAAAGCCAGCCATCCAAACGCGGACCCACTTGAAGCTATTGCGGCGGTCAACGCTGCAATCATGGGCACTAAGTACACCGGCGCTGATAAATCCTATGAACACGAAAAAATGGTTCAGGGTGTAATTAAAGACCGAACATCTTTGATTGATATGGGCTTGCAAAAATCTGGGTTGAAGCCTGAAGAAGAAGCAAAATTGATTGACCGCCGCAAAGCAATTGAACAGCAAGTGCGTAAAGAGTTTCCTGCTCCTAAAGGTGAGGCCGCTGCTCCCGCTGCCAGTATTCAAAGTAAAGTAGAAGCTAGTGGACAAGCGTACGAACCCAATAAATACGAGTATCGAATTGCCCCTGATGGTTCCGTTCAACGTAAGGCTAAGTAATCATGGCTAAAGAATCTGAGTGGGAAACAATTGTTCCTAGTAGCAAAGCTGCGCCTACTAAAGATGACAGTGGTTGGGAAACTATTTCTAAACCTGCGCCTACTTCAACCGAACGCACTTGGGGCGAGTCTTTTAAAGACATTGGCGCGGGCGTTATATCCGGGGTGGGGCAAGTTGCGCAGCTCCCCGGCCAGCTTTATGGGTTAGCCACAGGCGACTTCTCAAAGACTGGTACGCTAGGTATGGGTGAGGCCATTGAAAAATATGGCGACGAGATGAAGTCCGTGGGCCTGCAAGAACGCGAAGCTCGTCGTGCGGAAGCTATCAAAGAAGCGGAGAAAACAGGCCAGTGGCAAGCCTTTAAAACCGCTGTTGGCCAGACTGTTTCTGACCCTGCATTGTTTTTCTCGTTCCTTGCGCAACAAGCTCCCCAACTGATCCCCGCAATTGTTACGGGCGGCGGTACAGCCGCGCTTACGTCTGGCAACGTATTGGCCAAAGCCGCTGCTCGTGGCATCTCCAAAGAAGCCGCTGAAAAAGTTGCGCAAAAAGCCGCCATCAAGTCAGGCGCAGGGGCCGCTATTCAAACTGGTGCAGTGCAGCAAGGCGCAGACATTGGCGCTGGCACATATGATGAGGTACACAAGTACCTTATGACCGAAAAGGGCATGTCCTCAGAACAAGCCGCTGCGGAAACTATAAACCTTGCACGGGCTGCTGGCGTGTCGGGCTACGCGCTATCTCTTATCGCCAACAAGTACCTCCCCGGTGCTGGTGCAATGGAACGCGCATTGGTCGGCGAACGTACAGGCGCTGGTCGCATTGTGGGCGGCGTCACAGGCGCGATTAAAGAAATCCCCGGTGAAAACATCGAGGAAGTTGGTGGCAAGATTGCGCAGAACATTGCTGCCCGTCAAGCGGGTATGGATCGCGGCTTGCTGGAAGGTACGGGCGAGACTGCTGGTATGGCCACGGTCGGCGCTGGCGGGATGGGCGGCGTAACGGGCGCACTTGCTGGCAAGCGTAAAGCAGAAGTAACGCCGCCACCGCCCGCTATTGACGTACCAGACTGGATTAAAAAAGACCTTGAAGGAGAGCCAAATGTTGAACAACCTATCACTCCAGCAGGTGGAGTTGGGACTAGCGTGGCTGGCAAGCCCGATACAGGACTCACCACCACAGGAGCTGGAGGGGCTAGGCCAGATGGAATGGTTTCTACTGGACAGGATGTTGCAAGCACTGGAGGTGGAAAGGCTGGCCAACCCGGTGCACTGACCGATTTTCAACGCCAGTACAACGACCTGCGTAATGAAATTCTTCCAATGCTAGGCGGCGGTGTACAGACGCCTGAAAAGACAGGACAGCTTAACGCTGCGCTGCGAGACTTCAACCGCACAATTGATGAGAACGCGGGCTTGATCGGAGACGAAAAACTCGTCAAGGACTTAAAGAACCCAATGTTTGACGGCTCCAGTTTGATTGGTGCGCTGGCAGATCAAGAAGGAACTACTATCGGTCAGCCTAACGCCATGCAAGGCAACTTGTTTGGTGGTAAAGCCGCTGTCAATGGCGCGACGCTTGCCCTTGCGCAAGCGGGCGGTGACCACGATGCGGCAGTGCAGTTGCTTGAAGCCCGCCGCCAGAAAGTATTAGATGCCGCCGCAAAAGGTGAGCACGATGCAGCTTGGGCTATCAACCGCGCTGAAATGTTTAAAATGTCACGGCCCGAAGCAGCTAAGAACCCCGAGGCTGTGTCGGCTAAGTTTGTTGAAAATCAAATGGCCGCAATTGATTCGTCAATTGCAGAAGTAGAACGTCTTAGGGGCCAGCCCAAAGCGATGCAGGGCAACTTGTTTAGCAAGCCGTTGGAAGAAGGTCCGCCTGCTGAAAGCATGGAGGATGTGTTTGCCAAGACCGAACAGGATTTGGTCAACGAGCGGGCGAGGGAGTTGTCCGCAGAAATTGAAGCGCGTCAGAAAAAAGAAAAAGCCGAACCAACAAAAGCAACTACACAAGTAAGTTTGTTGGCTACTCCTGTTGGAGAAAAACAAGCACTGGGGCAACCCGCCCAACGTACTGAGCGGAACGAACTAGATACGTACTTTGAGAGCCTCGCTGATGAGTCAGTAGACGAATCCGCAATGACCGACGAGCAAGTTGCGCTCGAAGCTGAGCGTCAAGCCTTGCGGGACAAAGTCAACGAAAAACAAGAAGCGCCAAAAGAAAGTACCGAGCATGTTGCTGGTACTGAAGAGGCGGCCACGATAGGCGCGTTCTTCGATGCGATCCAACCTGCTGCAAACACCGCCAGCGAGAAAACAAAACACGAAGCCCTAAAACAAACGGGCCGTGATCTGCTGATTGAATACGACATTGCCAAGCCCGGCGAGAAGACAACGCCCGGTATGCAAAAGGCGCTGAAGTACTTGGCCCGCCGTGTGGGTGGCCAAGCTAAGTTGTCGCAGTTAATTGAAGACTTGCGCACCCCCGGCACTCAATCACAAAGCCGTATCCTCGAAAACGCTGGCCTCCCAGACCTTACGACCCGTCGTGGGATGGAGCAGTTTAACGACGAGCTAAAAGAATTCCAAACAAACAATGCCCCAGAAGCTGGTGGTGTAAAAGTTCCGTTTGGCAAGCTGCCGTATGTGAGCGAAGCCACAACCGTTACACGCAAAACCATTGAGCGTGCGCCATCGCCCGAAGGCAAAGCCCGCAGGCCAATGACAAGTAACGAATCCAAACGGTACGTGATTGCTGACAACAAGCTGCGTTCGGCTTGGAACTTTTTAAAGAGTGCAATTGCTGCTCGGGGTAGTGTCACTGAGGGCATGGCTGCGGCACGTAGCTATATGACAAACCCCAACCGTAAGAGTTTTGGGGATGTGTTGTCCGCGCTGGCATACGACATTGCCATGCACGAAGCTGGTGTTGGTCGGGCTAATGCAATCTACGTCAACGAAGGTGGTAAGTACGCTGTTCAGTTTAAAGAATGGATTGAGCAGAATCTAAACCAAGATACTGTTGATGTGCTCAACAACATGACGGAAGACTACCGCAACAACTTACAAGAAGAAGAAAAGTTTAACGCAGCCGTTAGTAAGTACCAAGCGTCTTTGGACAAGTACGCGGAGGAACAACGCCAAAAGGTTGAAACAACTACGGGCGTAAAAATTCCGAGAGCGCCGCGCATCAAGAAAGAATTGTCGGAAGAGCAACGGCTTCAAAAGAACCTGCCGATCGTGCAGAAGCTTACTGATTTGCAGCATCCAGATATCATGCGCTTGCTTGATAAGGGTGACACAAAAGGTGCGTTGGAGATTCTAGCCGCTGCGCCCAAGAACGCATATTATTCTGCGCTTGCAAAACGTTTGCTGGAGTCGGACGTTGACGCCAAGACCGAAGTTATTGGCAAAGACGAGATGGTGTCGTTGTCAAACAACCCCGCTGTAAAGGATACCCTTGACGCACAACTAGGTGCGCTGGCCGATATGGTAGTGGCGGGGTTCCCTAAAAACAAACAGGGCGCAATTCTCAAAGGGCTGAAGTCTAACAATCTGTTTGATTTGAAGGAAGCCATTGCTGAGTTAGAAGACAACATTGAGAACCTTTCGCAGCGGCAAATTCTTAACGAGACCGTTGCGCTGTTGAACAAAGAATACGGCTGGCTGGGCAAGTACGACCCAAGCACCAACAAGATCACGATGCGTCAGGGTTACCTGACCAATCACTTGTTCTTGCACGAAGTCTTGCACGCTGCCACATCACGCTTGATTGACAACCCTAAGTCTTTGCAAGGCGCACGGCTCGACGCTTACAACCGCCTGAACGAGATATACAACTACTCAAAGGGTATCCTGTCGCGTGACGGGATGAACATCAGCAACATCCAAGACCTGCACGAGTTTGTCTCTGAGGCAATGACTAACCCTGAGTTGCAGGCGTTACTTCGCGCTATCCGCTACAAGGCTGCGCCAATATCTATTTGGAACGAGTTTACAACCGCTGTCAAGAAGTTGTTTGGCGCTACGTCCGAAACAGAGAGTAACGCAATGGTCGAGGTGATGAACGCCACCGACATCATGGTAAGCGGCCCTATTTCATTCGATGTTGCAACCGAGACTACCGGGCCAAAGGCTATGTCAGCCGCCGCGCCCGCTCTTACTAGACCTTTGCCGCCCGGCCTAGCCAATTCAAAAACAACCATCCAAAAACTATTCCAGTCAAAGAATTGGAACGACGTAAAGGGCACATTCCCAACTGCGTACAGCAGCGCCAAGGCCAGCGTACGTCCAGCGTTGTTGGGTGCGCTCACACTGCGGCAGATTGATGATCTGGTACGCAAACGCATCCCGCAGATTGGCCGTTTCATTGCCACAACAGAAGCGTTTTTATCGCGTAAGAACGGTATCTTAAAAGAATCTAGCGACGTTCTTAAGTTATGGGAACGCATGCAGTCTTCCGACCCGGATATGTCTCGTCGTTTGGCCCGTGTTATGCACGCCGCCACGATTGCAGAAGTGCATCCAGATAGCGCTACGCTGAGCCAACAGCAAGCTTATCCAGAATTAATGAAGGAATGGCGCAGGCTTGATAGTTCTGCCAAAGCAATCTACGCAAAAGCCCGTGACTTCTACGACCGCCGTTACGAAGAATACAAAACGGTCATGGAAGAGCGCATTAAATTTATGCAAGACGAGCTTGGCGTGTCTGACGGGACTGTCACTCATATCCGCAACGAGTTTGAAAAGAACAAACGCAAAGGGCCATACTTCCCATTGATGCGCCACGGACGCTTCTGGTATCAGATTGGCAAAGGTTCAACGCGTGAGTATTACATGTTTGAAACCGAGGGCCAGAGAGACGTACACATGCAAGAACGCATGCGGCTTGACCCTGATATGGAAATTCAATATGGCTCTGAGTTTAAACAGCAGATGGATTTGCACGCCAAGCAGTCTGAGTTTTTGAAGTCTACATTCAAAGCCATCGACGACTCTACTCTGACCAACAACAATACTCTTGAACAGAAACAGTTGCTAAAGGACAGCATCTATCAAAACTTTTTGTCCAACCAACCGGAGCATAGTTTTAGAAGCCAATTCATGCACCGTAACAATGTAGCGGGCTATTCGGAAGATGCGCTCCGTAACTTTGCGTCGTCGTCATTTCACATGGCTTACCAGATGGCCCGGTTTGAACACGCGCCAGATTTGTTTGCCGCAATTCAGGCTGCGCGTATGCAGCTCAAAGAACGCAAAGAAGCGGGTAAACAACCAACTCCAGAATTAACCCGTGAGAACACAGAGCTTAGCGACTATGTGACCGAGATGAAACGGCGCTTGGACTTGATGCTCAACCCAACAGACGTAGGTACGATCCCGTCGCTCTTATCCAACATTGGGTTTGTTTGGTATTTGACCGCGCCCGCTTCGGCAATCGTCAACGTATTGGGCGGCATGATTATCGGCTTGCCTACGTTGGTCGGGCAAGAAGTAAAGGCTAACCCGAAGATGTCCTATGCGCAAGCAACGGTCAACGCTCTTTGGCATATGAAGCAAGCCGCTGGTCAAGTTATCGCCACAGGGTTTAACGTTGAGCGGGGCAAACGTATCCGTGATAACCGCGTGGACTTTCCATCGCTTAGCCGTTCCGACGAGTTGAGCGACATAGACAAAGCCGCTTACAACCGATTTGTGGCTGACGGTGTGATTGATATCACCGCTGCCTACGATCAGTCGGGCTTGGCTTCTGCGCCCACAGATAGCTACGGTGGGGTCAAAAACCGCGCAATGGAGTTGATGTCTTCGTTGTTCCATAACGCTGAACGGTTTAACCGTGAAGTGATGGCAATGTCTGCGTTCCGTGCGGCTATGGCGCAACGTAAAGACTACAAAGATCAGACCACTGCGTTTAATGAAGCAATTGAGATTGCAAAGGACTCAACACAACGCTCGATGTTTGACTACTCGTCTGCAAACAAGCCTCGTTATTTCCAAAATCCAGTTGCCCGGGTAGTGTTGCAGTTCAAACAGTTTCCGCAACAGATGACATTTTTCTTGGTCCACAATTTTATTAACATGTCAAAAGGTTTGACTGTTGAAGACCGTCGTGAAGCACGGGCGCGGTTTGTTGGGACGATGGGTATGGCGGGCATTTTCTCCGGTGTAACTGGGTTGTGGGGTTTCTCCACAGTCGCAATGATTATGAACGCATTGGTTAACGGTCTGAAGGACGAAGACGACGAAGAACCGTTTGACTTTGAGTTAGAGTTTATAGGGTGGGCTGCGGACACATTTGGCAAAAACGCTGGCACATTGCTCACACGCGGCGTAGGTAATATGGCGGGCGTGGATATAGCCAGCCGTACCAAGCTCGATGACATGTGGTTCCAAGACCCCCGTAAAAACTTAGACGCAACCGACGCTTTGACAGAACGGCTTGTTGGTTTGCTAGGCCCAACAGTTGGTTTGGCTATCAACGCAACCGATGCTTACAACCTTTGGAATACTGGACACGCTGACCGGGCTATTGAAAAAATCTCGCCCGCGTTTATTAGGAACCCATTGGTCGCTGCCCGCTATGCTAACGAAGGCGTTAACACTTTACGCGGCGATCCGCTGGTAGAAGATGTAGGGTCGTTCTCGTTGCTTATGCAATCCCTTGGATTGCGGCCCGCTGATGTGGCTGAAATTCAATTTAAAAACATCGTACGAAAAGGGCAAGAGCAAGAAGTTCTGAAAGAACGCCAGAATTTATTGAACCTATATGGTATAGCTTTTATGGCGAACGACTCAGACACCTTGGAAAAAGCCTACGAGCGCATTGACAAATTTAATGCTAAACATCCTAGCGTATGGATACCAGCAAAGACTTTGACCACTTCGATCAAAGAACGTATGACCAAGTCGGCGCAGACAGAACACGGTCTGTACATTGACAAACGTTTGCGCGGTGTGCTGGACGACAACTCGTAAAAGAACCCCGCTAAGTTACCCTAGCGGGGTTGAAATCCAACAACAAGGAGTGCAACTGCGTTGCGCTACCAGTTTACTTCTTTTTGCGCCATATTCGCAAGCCCCGGATGTCATCTTCTACAACTACTTTTACAATAACGGCAAACCCCAACCTTGCCATCTTGCGCTCTATTCTTTCTTTTGCTGCTGTGACGCCAACGCATGCAATGAAAAAAGAGCTACCAATGGTGAACTCCTGCCAATCTAGTTCGTAATTGATCCCATCAACTCGCATTGGGCGGGCTTACCCCAAGCATATCGGAATCAAACTCCAGAGCTTCCACAGGCGGCGCATGAGTGTCAGTGCCAACATCAAGGCGAACACGCACGGTCGAGAGGTAGGAACCATCGCGGCTCAGGCTATCAAGCAGGTCATTGAATGTAATTTGTTTGTCCACGCAGAACAAGCGCAAGGAAGTGCGGATAATGTATATACGCCGTGTATCTGGCTCATAGCGCACCATGATTGAGGCGCGTGGGCTGACAATAGGTGTAGCGGCAATGCCTGACTTTGAAGAACTGTGCTTGTTGATAACCAGAATGTTCGGGTTGTACTTCAACAAGAACTCACCAATCACAGCGCTGTAGTCCTCCATATGCAACTGAGTGTTGCCCTGCATGATCTGCACTTCTTTGACCGCCCAATCAAACACCCGTGATACGTCAATGTTATGCAGGCCCAGCTTCTGAGCTACCAGTCCAGCAGTCAGATTCGCCGCCGCCATGCCCGACCAGAACCGCTCCCGTGTATCAATCTTCGCACGGCTGTCGAAGATGGCTTGGGTCTTCAACGCTTGGTCAACAATCTCCTCCAGATTCTGCAAAAGGTACTGGGCGTAAATACCGCCCGCTAAACCGTAGTTAGATTGCAGCTTGCCAAATATCTGCTTGGCTTCCCGCTTGTCCAGATTGTTAGTCGGCTCAATCTTGTACTGCATCAACCGCATAAGCTCACCCTCAGAGGTAGCCTTCAATGCTTCCAGCTTATCAGTCATGCTGGAGTTGGATGTACACACCATCATCGTGGCCCAGTAGCCCTGCGATTCGCGCTCCTCATTGGTGGATGACTTCATACGGCGGCGCGGCGCACCTTGCGTGGCGCTGTAGGCAAGATCGGAGAAGTCGTCGCCGCTCATCTTTGTCACTTCGTCAATGCCCAACGGAAGGTTGCACATCACAGCCATGCGGTGCAGCTTTACGTTTAATGTGTCCCGCCACTGGAGCATCAGCTCATCGGGGTGGCCCCATACGCTGTTCATGACTTGCAGGATTGTTGACTTGCCAGTACCCGAGCGGTTGTTGACAAGGTTGATAACTCCGCCCTTGATACCCATGAACTTGATGAGCGGTGCGCCAAAGGCCGTAAACACTGCAAAAGCATGCGGCTCAAACCCCGGCATGTTGTAGACATTGATGACCTTCTTCCATTCCTCCAGATCACCCACAGGGCGCAACGCCGCCGCTATTTCTCTCGTAGCCCGTGAAGGTGGGCTGTACTTAACGTAGCTCGGGCCAATCTCGCGTGAACCAAGAATAAACTTTGAATCATCATCCGCCCATCCAAATTGGAGTCTCATCATTTCTACCTCTTGTGCAACTTGCAATTCTTTCGCGCAATCTATAACGTAGTTCAGGATGTTTGCCATCTGGTTTTGCTTAGCCAAAATACCCTGAAACGAAACCTGTTTACGGAACTCTTCCTTACTGAGCAAGTCCTCCGTCGAAACGGTAAACTCTTTCACGCCATCACGAGGCAGTGTCAAACGCAGGAGAACAGTCTCGCCGTGGCCAAGGTCGAACATACGCTTGATGACAAACAAGTCGTACTCATACACGCAGACAACCTTGCTGTCATCGCCGTCCTCAGACTCAGCGTCTTCTTCGCCCTTCTTGACGTAGGCGTAGATGCCGCCGTTCTTGCCACGGAAATACCGTGACGGAATAACAGGCATGACAAACTCAGAAGCCGCGCCGTCTTTACCGGACATTTCAACGGCAGTGTTTTCTTCAGCCTTGGCAATCTCATGGCCAAGGACAATCGGAGATTTAATCTGCTTCCAGTACGGGCAACTCGGGCACACCCCAGAACGGAAGTCATTGAACGTATCGCAGGTATACGGGCCTTTGATCGAGAACGCCTTGCGCTCCGTGGCATCAGCGGAATACTGCGGGTGTTGCTTGGAGATAATGTGGATGGCTTTCTCACCGTCCACGCAATGCTTGGCAATGGACAGCCCCGCCCGCCACAGCGGTTCTTCAACATCCGCTTGGTTCTCCATCAGGTACTTCAACTGGTCACAACCAGAACCGTGCATGGTCTTGTCAAAGATTGTGCGGAACCGCGACTGCCGGTTACCCAACAACGAGCGGGTAAACTCATCCAATTGCTTAGGTGCATACGCTGGCTTGACATGGACGATCGGCCCCATCAAAGCCGCAAAGTCGTCAAACAACATCGGCTCCATCGTATGCAACACAACCACTTCATTGGCTGGATCATCTTTAAAATTTAACGTGCCGGGGATACGCAAGACACGAGCAGCATCGGCTGGCACATCGGGGTCAATAATGATGTTCAGTTCAAGACATCGGGCCTTGAATGTAGTCGCAACTGGCAACCACTTCTCGCGCTCTACTGGCTCTGTCAGCGGCCAGTACGCATGCCAGCCACGACCCGAATCCACAATCGTGGGCCTCGGCAGTTTAAGCCCCTTACACAAATCCCTCAACGCTAGAAACCCAGTGTCTTGGTCAATGTACCCTTTGATGCGCCCGTACTTATCGGGTGTGGCTTTTGTAGGCCCGCAATCAATATCCAAAAAGAACGACTGCATCATGTCGCAGTTGATCGCGTCACGGCTCTCGTCTGTTTTAAACTTACCGCAACTAAAATATGCGTTACGCCCCAACTCCACAAGGCGCTCTGCTTCTTCTTGTACTTCTTCTAATGTCTTGTGGAACGCTTGAATCGGTGGTCTACCGTCCAGCAATCCTATTGTGCAGTACCAACCATCAGTGGCTGGGACTACACAACGCAACAATTCAATGTCCGCCATTTTGAATCCTGTATCCGTCATAAAGGAGGGGGTGACGAGGGGCAGACGGAATCCCCTTTCGCTCCGTCGAGCTAGTCACCCCCGAAACTCACCTAGCGCGTTTAAGGTATTCCGTAATCGCGGCGGTAAAAAGATTGCCGGGTGCGTATTTCCCAGCAAACCAGTTGTATACGGTCTGTTTGGTCACGCCAAAAAAGTCCATAACATCGGTCACCGGGATTTCCCGACTAATGCAGAACCGACCAAGCTTGACGCCAACATTGTTAATGTCGGCTTTCCGGTTGACCTGCACTACCCGCTGTGAGTATCCAATCACTTATCGTCTCCCCACTCGTCAACCAGTGTAGACAAACCGGACTTGCTAGGCGCTTTAGCCGCAATCGCTTTTGGTTTCTCTTCGCGTTTGACGGGTGCGGCAATCTCAGCGGCGGCGGAACCGGGCGGCGCAATCATCTTAGGCAGAGATGGGCCGTCCTTCTTGGTGAAGTTCAACTTACCCGCACTGACCGCAATGGGGGATTCACCCTGCTCAATGGCGGTGTCGTATGTTTCCTTGTCCAAGAACTCAGCATTGCTGAATGTCAGCTTGGGAAAATCACTATCGGTATCAAACGTCATGCGGGTAGCCAGCATGTTCAAGTTGTAGCCAGACTGTGCAACATACTTTGCGTACTGCAAGAAGGGCATATGGTCGACATCGCCTTGGCCAAACAAAGACTTCTGCGGCAGGATCAATTGATAGATGTCGCCGCCCACATTGTTGCGCAGGGTAACGGCCAATCTCATAGAGTAGCGGCAGGCGGCACGGCCAGCACCAGCAGAACCCTTGATAGCCTGCTTGCACTCTTTGCAACGTGCGCCTTGTGGGTCTGGTACATCCGCATCTGGGCGCTCGCCATCGCTCGACCAGCAGTCAGGTACGCTAGTCTCGTCGGCGTTGTACTCAGCCCCGTAGTAGGACTTCTGCACATTGCGGCTACCGTTGACAACCACGACATCCATGTAGGGGTCGGTGTTCTTAGCAATCTCTTTGCCGCCGTCAACAAGACGGAAGACACGCCCGCGCAGGGTGATGCGCTTGATGCTGCCGCCCGAAGACGAAAAAGCTTTTGTGAAGTCGTCCAACTTGACGTTTTGCAAGTGGGCGGGAAGGTCTTTAAAGGTTGTTATGTTGCTCATGGTTCACTCCGGAGTTGATGTCTTACGACGCACAGTTACCGCATAGCGGCTATCTACATTCAGACCAGCAGGATACTCGTCAGGATGTTCTTCTAAAAATTGTTTCATGTTGGTGTTGTGGATGCGCTTCTCAAGCACACCAAACGCATCGTGCTTGGCTACAAGCTTGTAGACTGCATCCCAGTTAGTAGTCGAGTACCGCTTGGCTACACGGCGTATAACGGTAGCAGTGGGAGTTGAGATACTGTCGGCGTCAGTGCTGTTGAGCACATCAAGAAGCTGGCTCTCAACTTCGGCCATCTGCGCGGCAAGCTCTTCGTCCTCCGCCTCGTACAGCCCCTTCAGTCGCTCTCTGCGCGACCGGATGTCGATATATTCAACCGACAGTTTGTCTACGGATTTTTCTTCCATTTTGCTTCCTTGTGTTGTGAAGAAATTCTATGTCTATAACTAGACTTTGTCAAGCTTCTTCAAGCTCTTTTTTGTACAGGTCAACAACTTTTTCGTGGTTGTTTATGTTGCTTTGCAGCATGTTGTACAACCTGCGTTCCACGGGGCTACCTTCAATGTGAACGATAGTCATCGGATTGCGCTGGCCGGGCCTGTCAATACGCGCATTGGCTTGCAAGTATGTTTCAGTCGACGTGACGGGAGCGTACCAAATAATCGTGTTGGCCGCAGTTAGGGTAACCCCGTGGGCGGCGGCTTGCGGCTGGATGATTAACACTTTTAAGTCATTCTGTTCTTGGAACTTCTTAAATATTTGTGTGCGTTTGCTAACGGGTACATCGCCGTGGATCACATCGCACTTTACGCCCGCTTTGGTTATATAGTTTTGCAACAACGTAATAGTGTGCCGGAACGGCACAAACACTAGCACCTTGTGGCTGGACTCGTCGATAACTTCTTCAACTACGGAAAGCCGATTACTAACGTCAAAGTCGATCACAGCCCCGCTGTCTGTATACACAGCACCGCAAGATATCTGCAAGAGTTTGTTCATCTTTGCCGCCGCATTGACCGAACTAATTTCTTCGCCAGCAGCTTCAGTCAGCATCTGGTCTTTCAATTCTTTGTAGTATTTGCGCTGTTGCGGAGTTAGCGGCGCAAAACGATTTACGTGAGTAACCTCTGGTAGATCAAGACACTGCGCCTTCTCAAATCGTATCGCTGGCTGAAGCATATCAAACACAATCTGTTCAGAGTTCTGGCGCGGTATCCAGCGGAACGGCCCTGCTTGCTGCATCACAGACTCGCGGTAGTCACCAAAGAAACGTGGGGCACGGTTGGGTACGCACAGTTTGCCTAGCCCGTACGCATCCACAGGGGACTGCGCAGCGGGTGTACCTGTCAGCATCCACAGCCATGTGTCGGGCGTGACAAGCTTCTTCATCAGCTTCCAACGTTTTGTCTGTACGTTCTTATAGGCGTTGGCCTCGTCGATAACAATCAGATCAAACATCTTGCTGGCCATCGCTGACTCAGCTATAGCGGGGATGCCGTCATAGTTGATGACAACAAACTCGGCTGGGCTATTCGCAATCTTCTTGCGCTTATCAGCACTGCCATAGGCAACGTCCACTGTACGGTGCACAGCAAACTTAAACAGATCAGCTTGCCATGCAGACTGCATGATGGACAACGGGCATACCACGAGGACGCGCTTAATCAAGCCCGCCGTCATGAGGTGATCTGCCGCCCAGATTACAGAGGCTGTCTTACCAGTGCCCTGCTCGTTAAAGCAAAAGCCCCTTGAGTTGGTAGATAGAAATTGGGCCGTCTCGCGCTGGTGGTCAAACGGAGTAAACCCCATCGGCCTCGGCCATTTATAGTTTTTCATTTTTTCTTGCGTTCTTTTGTAGAAGTCTCAGACACAAGCCCATGATCGGGGCCGCGCTTGAACGAACGGTTTACAGCGGCTGATTCAATTCGTGTGCCATCGGCGTTTGACCCGCCGCGAGATAGAGCTTTGATGTGTGCAACATCTTTGCCTTCGCGCTTATCAGCTTTGCCATTGTGGTTGGTGTCGCGTCCTTCTTTATCAATAGCGCGTCTTGCCCGCTGGCGTTCAAGCTTGCCGGGGATGTCCCCTCGCTCAAGTTGCTGCTGGTATTCTTTTTTATACGGTCTTGGTTTGTTAACATATGGCATGGTGTGGTTCCTTTATAAACCAAACATTGAATCACGTTTTGATACTCTGTACAACTGGTTAACGGGTGCTCTTTAAGAATCCCGCATGCTTGTTAGGCGACGGTACAACGGCACGGCTAAACGTACCAAACTGTTTGTAACCAAGTCCTTCAGCGTCCTCAAGCAAGCCAGCTTTCTGCTTGCTTCTGAAATGTGGATCAAGCGCAAAAACTGTTGGCGCTTTGTTCTTCTTCCACAGGAAAGGTGAACTGGGGTGTTCTTTCATGCTCGTCTCTCTGTTGGTTGCCATTGGGTTTGGGGAAGGTGTCGCTCCGTTGGGTGCGGGGCGTCTAAAAGGGGTTCAATACACATAAATACCGCAGAGTACTGGCCTCGCTTTGGCACCGTCCATCGGTCAATGTAGACCCCCCAGACGCCCTTGATTGTTTTCTGGATGGTCTTAGGCCCTGCACCAAAGTGTTCGGCTATCTGGTTGATGGTCAGCCCATCTTCTGCGGCAAGCAGTAAGTCACGGATTGCTTGGTGTCTACTTCTTTTCATTGGGCTTCTTTCTCAACTTTAAACCTGCGGGGTCGCTTGCCATCTTGGCGGCGTTGCTCGCCATGTTGGTCGCGTCAATTACAGCTTTAAGGGCGCGGTTCTGTATTTTCAGGTCGCGGTTCTGGCCCATCACATCCTGAAGCATCTTGATGTGCTCTTTGTGCCGTGCCTCCATGACACTAACCACTTTGTCAAAGCGGTGCAGGTTAGATTCCAGTGCGTTGCGGATCATTGAGGATTCGTACCACACGTAGTCGGCAGTGATGCCCTCGGCCATGTGGCTCTCTTTGATGTGCATTTGATTCAGTTCTTTGGGTGTCATGTTTCGTCCTTTAAAAGTCTTTTCAGTTGGTCACGGTCTACAAATGGTATGCCGTATGCATCATCGTACAGGCCCAGCCGTTCGTTCTCGTCATGGAGCTTTTGTAATGCGCGTAGGCGTTGCTCCATTTCAATGCGGGCAAACTCGTCGTCTTCAGGTGTCATGCTTGTCCCCTTTTCCTGATGGCATCTGCAATTGTGTCTTCAGGCGAATAGCGGTCATACACACTAGTATTTTCAGCCGTCACTGCACACGCCTCGCGCTCCTCGGCAACAACCCTCTCAACAAGAGCCATCAGGTGCTGAGTACTGCAATGCCATGACTTGTACTCACGGTTTTGGTCTATGGCCTCAGCCAACATGTAGGTAATCTGTTCTGCGTTATATGTCATGCTTGTCCCCTTGCTCGGATAATGTTGGCGCAGTCAGCGGGTGTAGGCCATTTTTCGTCGGGCACAAGAAGTTTTTCGCACTGCTCCTCAAGCGAATCACAAACCTCGGCACACGCCTCACGCTCATGCTGTGCTACCACATTGGCAAATTTAACCCAAGCGTTGTCCGTCACCCAATTGTCCATGCCACCCTCATGCAGGCCCATGTCAGTCATCATCTCCATTACTTCTTCATTAGTCATGCTTACCCCTTGTTCTGATTAAGTTTGTGGCAAATCCGTTGGGGTCATACATATCCCATGTGTTTTGATCTTCCATTACTTTGCACAACGCCTCACGCTCATCAGCACGGACAAGCTCGGAAAAGGCTTCCAGTGCTTTGATAAAACTTTCCCTGTCGTGACCAAGGCCGTAAACATCAAGCCACGATTCCCGCGCCATCTCCACCACTTGTCGTTTACGCCAGCCACTCATAAAACCTCCAGATAATCATTGATGCAATCACTACGCATACGGCAACAAATGCAGCCTCCAGTTTTGTTTGTCGTTTCATTTCTTCATCCTCGCTTCGCGGCAGGCTTGTTTAACCTCCAACGACATATCGGGTGAAAACTCTGCCATTGCGCAGTCCATCTTCCTCACCTCAATCATTGACGGGTACATCCAAAAGCAGATGGCTAACACCCACAGGACACCAATGACAATAACGGCGGTGATTACCAATTCTTTAATAAGTCTGTATGCGTTATCCATATCAACCTACTTTCTTTCTGCGTGGTTTGAGGGAAGCAATCCCCCCGTCCTGTTCTGAGCGTCGAGCCTTCATCATCTCATCGGCAATGAGATAACAATCACGGGCGTCCTCTGCCTCTTCTCCGCGATGCCATGCCATCTTGAGCATGGCAAACATTGCGGCTAAGTCCCGCAAGTTGTCATCGTGATTCATGTGGTGCTCAGTTCTCGGTTGAGATACCACAGGGCTTTCTCAAGGTCTTGCTTGCGGTTGCCCTTCAAGTCAGCGCGGGTGAGGTACTTCACTACATTACCCAAGTTGTAGTTCAGCTTTTTGGCTTCGATGAAGTCGATCGTTTCAATCCCGCCCGCTTTGTAGTGCGGTGGGTGATTGACGGGGTCGCCTTTAGGCTCAATCATCTCGATCTGACTGCTCTGCATACGTAACTTGGGTTTCGCAAGATTCAAACGCAGGCGTTCAATTTGTTCGTCAGTCAAATTTGTGATGTCGTCTTTGGCAATGGTCACACCCAAAAATTTTCTCATCTCTGGTTTATCAAACGGTTGAACAACAGGGTTTGGCCCCAGTTCTTTCGCAACTTTTTCAATCACTCCGTTGCTAAGATTCAGCCTGCTGTCTTCATAGACAAGGGCGTTGGGGTAAACGTGCCGTGCAATCGCGGCTTTGTTTTTCTCAGCGTAGGTTTTTAAACTTTTGTGTTTTACGGCATACACATAAGAAGGCGAGGTTCCTGCAATCTCAGCAATCTCTTTAGCTGACCTACTCAGGTCTTTGTTTAACAGTTCAAGAACTTTACTCGTAACGTTTTGCTTTTTAGCCATTTTATTTTCCTTGGTTGTGGACACATGATGTAACCGGGCACCAGCCACGGCACGTAAAGTTAGGCTTTGCGTTCCAGATATCGTTTTCAACCGACGACTGCAACTGCCCAACATCTGAAACCCACTGACCCCAAGTTGCTTCTTGGTCGTCAGCGTGGTACTCAGCCTTGATAAAGTCATCAGCAAACAGGAACATCAAGCCCGCTTTGACTTTCTTAACTTGAGGGAAGTGCTTAAAGATCGCAAGCGACAGCACCTCCAGTTGTTTGAGGTCAGCGTACTGACTCTTCTTGCCCGTCTTGTAGTCAATGGTTAGAGCGCGATCACCTTGTAAGATGATGATGTCGGCAATGCCACGCCACCAAACCTTCTTGTCAAAGAACCCGCATGGTTGCAGGTCAGCGGTCAAGCCCAGTTTGTTCTCACACAGCTTGTCGCCTTGCATGGCCTTGATGGACGCGAGTGCTGGCTCAATCTGTTTGTGTTCGTCTGGAATGGGTATATCTTTGGCAACGTATTCTTCCGCAATCTTATGAATCTTGTTGCCAAACATCATCGCCTCGCCCGGTGGCTCCACTACGTCCTTAGCTATCTTGAGGTGGTAGTACTTCTTAGGGCACTGCTGATACAACGACAGTGTGCTGTACGACCACGTAATAGGTTTAATCATTAACAATCTCCGTAATTTCGAGCCATGCCGGACTCGCAGTTGAGAGGCAGCCCTTGCGCCCATGCAGGGGGAGTCCTCATACATTCTTCTATGTAGGCGCGGGCTTCGTCAGCTTCTTCCTCACGCACTACGCAAGCAATGGCGTCATGTACAGTCAGCGCCACGCGATATCGTTTTTCAATCTGAACCATCTGCTCACCGATGATGCAACGGGCTACAGCTTGGCAAAGGTTCTCCGCAATCTTGCCGCCGTACAATTTGTTTGGCCCCATGCGCGTCATGTAGGTGTACTCGCCATTGCTATGGCGCGTCAGTTCGGGGTAGTTTTGATACAGCCCGTTGGGTAGCAGGATGCCCGTGAACGGTGACAACTGCATCAAGTTCACGTTGTCTATATCCGCTGGCTCATTACGAAGCATTTTGGGTATGACAACGCCGCTCAAATGGTTCCACCACTGCGAGATAAACGGGTTGGCCGCACGGTACTGCTTAATGATGAACTTGCACATGTCTATGTCCAAATCTTTGCCCATCGAGGACAACTGCATCTGAAACTTAATACCGCCCATGCCGTACCCTGCGCCAAGCACCGTGGTCTTACCAATAAACCGTTGGTCTGCTGTTACATCGCCCTCCATTACACCAAAAATCGCGCTTGCCATGTGCTTGTACACATCCTTCTTTTCAGCAAACAAACGCAAGATGGTTCTCTCGCCCGCCAGCCACGCCAACACACGTGCTTCGATCTGCGATGAGTCACAGTCGATGATGACATGCCCACGGGGTGCAACCAGACACCGCTTGAGCTTGCCGCCCTCTGCACCACGGCTCGGGAGGTTCTGTAAGTTGATCTTGTCAGACCCGCCCCACCGCCCAGTGTGGGCCGCATAATATTTCAATGGAATAGGTAGACGACGAAGAGCGCCGCCAATAGGCCCACGCTTCGAGATCGCAATGAATCTCTCGGTGCGAGTTTCCTCAAGCGTAGACTTCGCGCCAACACGGGCCGCAACCAAGGCTTGCACGTGCTCGCTCTCGTGTTCGAGTAGTGCCGTAAACGCTTTATCACTCTTAGCGAAAGCATAGGTCTCTTTGCCTGTGGCCGGGCTGATCTTCATCGGCGGCCTAACACCCTGTCGTACCAAGAGTTCCGCAAACTTTGCGTTGCTGTTGAGCACATCCTTGGTAATGTTGGCATCCTCGAACAGTTTTGCTTTGCGTTCACGCACACCTATAAGGTGTTGTTCAAGCCGCTCTGTATCAAGTTCAAGCAATGGGTCGCTGAACATACGGATGGTGATGTCAATGAGCCGCTTCTCCGATATAGAGAACCCACTGTTCAACTCGTGGTACAGCTTGTACGTTAGTTCAACGTCATTGATGCAATAACCTGCGTATTGTGCAAGATGCTCGGGGGTAAAGTCTTCGCGCCGAAAACCCTTAGCGTCCTCAACCTCTGTGCCCTTTGCACCCAGACCAAAGTGTTCCACCAATGCACGGAGGCTACCGCCCACTTGTGTACCGAACGTAGCACGGGCCATTGATAAAGTGTCGAGCCACGCTTTAGGTTTCTGACCAAACACCCATGTCAAAATGGCGGCGTCGAACATAGCATTATGGGCTAACACGAAGTGGTTGCGCCAATCAAATCGGGCGATCCACTCAGCCGTTTCTTGGTGGTCACCGCTGAACCATTCAGCAGGCTCGTCGTTCACCTTGACCGCTAACCCGATCACTTGGAACTCGGGACTACGCACGTACTCCTCAGTCGTTCCTTTGGTAAGCGAAAAGTCCTTGGAGTAGAACGTCTCAAAGTCGATCGTAATCATTTGTAAGTGCTACCACTTTGATAGAGGGCACGGGGGTCGGTGTATGTGGTGTTTTGCAGTGTGTTAGCGGCATGCTGCCCCGGCACTGTGCCGTTCCACATGGCCGTTGTCATTTTTGAAATAATTTGTTCAGCCTTATCACGTTCATCTTCCTGATTGAGTACGATGCACATGGCCTTATCCAAGGTCTTAGCCCGTTCGTATTTAGCCAATCCCTGCTTAAGCAAGTACCGTTCGTATCGCGTCAGATTGTCCACGTGTATCAACGATTCAATCTTCCTTCGGGAACTACTATCGAGGGCCGCACCCTCGCTATCAATCTTCTCTAACAAAGCTTTGATTTGATCTGGGATGGGAAAGCGCAGAAGCTTGGTCAGCATGGTGTTGTTCCTCGATGTGTTGGAGATGTTGTTCTACTTCGTGTATGTTGGCCTCGCGGATGAGCAACGCAGTTGCGCCCGCTTGGTATATACTTTGAAGTTCCCGCAGTTGTAAGGCCGTGGGTTTGCCTTTGCCCGCCTTGCACTCGATCGCTACGAATCGCCCGTGCAGACAGGCTATGATATCTGGTATGCCAGCACGACCAAAGCCGTTGCTTGGGGGGAAAAAGTAATAAGCGCCGTACTCTTTCAGTACTGCTGTTACCTTGTCCTTGACTTTCTTTTCCGGTGTTTGTGCCATGCCTTAAATATAGCGGCACACCTAGACTATGTCAAGGCCTTTTAGTAAAATATTTTGTAGGTGAAAACACTAATAGGGTTGCGGACTTATCGACAACTTGACGATATGTCCAGACAAAAAAAGACCCGCACTAGGCGGGTCAGTTGGTTAGGCGGGTACTTCAAGGACAGCGAAGTTCTCACTGTCGCATCTGTATCCTACGTCATACACAAGCTCGTTGTCTTGCATCAGGTGAAGTACAGATATGTGGCTCTGTATCTGTTCCGGTAGTTCTTCAAGCGTTCGAGATACAACCTCACGTTCCTGACACTCGTTGTCTTCCCACATCAGATAGTCACCATTGTGCACATGGATAAACCTCATCGGTTTGTTGCCCATGTACTCTGCAAGTTCGTACTCTGACATCGCAGTACTGTACTTCACTGAAGTGAAGGCGCTCTCTACGCTCTGCTTCACGCTCGCGGGTATCTCCTCCCCCTTGAGGTGATAGAACAAATACTTCTGAAGTTCTAGCTGACTCCGTATCAACGTACTATGCGATATGGGTCTTCGCAAGTCAGCTAACGATTGACCCAGTGCGCTAGATATTACGCTTTCTGCTTTGGCCATCAACTCCTTGGTATTCTGTGGAATGAATACGTTCTTCGCCGTGCGTACAGCCACATCTAACTTAGCCGTACGTGTCACGTTCTGATTACCGCGATCGTTCCTGACCCGCCACGATGCAATTGAATACACTATTTCCGAACCACTGCTACGGCTATACCGTATATCCAAGGATATAGAGCCAAGGAACTCAGACCCGCAGTGCACGCTGATCTTACGTAGATAGTTGACGCCATCGTCACGCGGTGGCATACGTTTACCTTTCGGCACAGTAGACGCCCAGTTTTTACACGTCTCGCTATTCATACCTTTCGTGCCAAACGTAAAGGTCGGGTGTCGTAGTGCCAGCTTATCTACCAACTCCTTGAGCATTGGGTCGAGGACATACTCCGCAGGAAGTCTCACGTTTACAAAATCTGCCATGTTGTTCACCATTGAAATTTGTTGAGGATACTCTGCACATCTGTCTTCAACTCAAGCCGCGCACTACTGAGCGCCCTCAAGTCTTTGATATCCGTGCTCGTTACTGCCTGCTCAAGCATACGTCTTGCCTTCTCTAGTTCTGGGTCTTTCACCACATTCAACCGAGTCAGTAAGTCGCACAACTCTACGGCGTTGTCGATGATCGAGTCGCGGAAAATCTTACGGTCCCCGTCCTCGTTGTCAGTCAGCTTGTCGGTCATGTGCGTCAGCACTTTGTGCAACCTATCCCACGGGTCACGCATCGCCTCTGCCAACTTGTCGCCAAACATCTTCTCGTACTGCTCTTGCAAGTCAGCTTTGATACGCGCCTCGCAGTTGATACGGAAGTCACCGCTCTCTGGCACAGGCAGGAAGTTGTACTCGAACTTGAACCGCCGTGGCAAAGTCTCGATGTCTGGAAACTCGTCGGCCTTGTACCACTTGCCTAGCTTGAACGCTTGGTCGTTCTTGAGCCGTGGGTACTCCGTGATGAAGTCGTCAACCAGTGCGAAGAAATTGGCCTCCATCGTTGCAAGCTGCTCACGGTACTTGAAGAAGTTCTCCATCGGTAGCAAGCCTATGCCCTTCATCCACGGCAGGGTCTGCGTACCGTTCCACGCCCGACACTTGGCCGAGTACTTCTCGATCTTCTTCAGGTGGTCACTGCCCGCCATCAGGTATTTGTAGACCGAACCCGAGTCTTGGTCAGCTTCCTTGGAGGTGTTGATCTCCATCGTGGTCTCGTTGTCACGCTTACGCGCAGTCCACGTACTGATACGCAGTTCGACCAGCATCGCCATCGAGGACAGCGACATCGGAAGTACGTCTGCGTTAGTGCCGGGGTTCTTAATCGTATCTGTATTCTCTAGCATCATGATATTCTCCAATAGTAAAAGTTGATTAACGGACAGATCGACCGAATGTCGATAATTCCGCAAGGGTTGGTATCCTGCGCGTGCGAAAGAACCCCTCGTTCGTGCGGCTCGGTGCTTTGCCATCGGGCAGGCGCACTAACTCAAACACCTTTGCACGGTACAGGTATGCCGCAATGTTCCGCAACACATCAAAGGCCGCAGTAAACGTGAGCAGGTACATCTGGCGCTGATAGCTGTATTTCCCGAACCGTAGGCCGATCAGCTTCATGGCAAGAACCCAGTCCTCTGCGTTGTCGCTTGTCACCCACCTGTCCAGTGCCGCACAATGCTCCCCGCAAAACCCTGCGTTACGGTAGCTGCTGTACGGCGCACTGCCCGCTTGATTCCACGCCTCTGCTAGTTCGTGGCTGTACACCTTTTCTTCCTTGTACCGCTTATCTAACTCCGCCCGAATCTGTACATCCGTAGCCACGCCCGCTTCGGCATCAAACAACGGGATGACGTACTCCCGCTCGGTAGCCTCGAACTCGTTGGTCACCGCGCTCACGACCTGCAACCAATCCAAGAACGGTACGTACCTCTGCATCGCGTTGTCTATCGCGCCCCTGATCCTGCGGTAGTTGTACGCCACAGGCTTGTTGAGAAAGAAATACTTCCCGCCCACCCTAGAGAACCTGAACACATCGCCCCGCTGCATCAGGTACTCCTTGCCATCGTATACCAAGAACATACGGCAGTTCACCCACCGCATACGCAAGTTGTCAGGTAAGAACGGCGTACAGTTGTCTGGTGCATACGCTGTGTAATACGATGGGGACATGACCTCAAACGTATCGTCTGCGTGCCAACGCACGAACGTCTTGCCGTAGAATAGCAAGTCGACTGTGCTTTCGTCTGGCATTTCAATCCGTGCCATACCGTCATGGCGGCGGTCACCCAAAGGCCGAACGTCTTCCGTACGACCGCGTATCGGCTTGACGGCTTGATAGTGGTTCCTTGCTTGCACAAAGCTGTCAAGCCTGCGCACACATGCTGTGTTGTATCCCATTTTAATTTCCTCGTTTCAATAAAGCTCGTTGTATAAAAGACATGCTTTCGGAAAGCGTGCCCAAATGATGCAGTCTCTTGTACTGCTGTGTTGTCAGGTTCTCTTCTGATCTACTCCCGATCTTTGGTCGTTCTTCCCTCACATGAACAACGCGACCGCGTGATGCAACCAATAAAGGCATATCAATCTCCTTGGACTAATCGACAATCTGTCGATCATTCCGTTGTGAAGTAAAGGGCGATCAAGTGACGAATCACCTGACCGTTGGTGGGTTCAAACCCAAGCGATGCAGTCAACTCCCCGCGCACGTCCTGTAACAGGTCGAACGTCTCGCGGTTCAGGTTGATTGCGTACAGGCTTTCTTTCATGGGTTCTTCTCTTTCTCACGCATGTTCGATTCCACCTCTATACGCAGTGCCGCATGGAACGGAATGACCGCCGCCGCCATATGGTTCACCTTGCGGTAGACCACAAAGTCAGACGTACCCTTGCGCCACTCAGTGCCGACGGTCACAGCCGCGCCTAGTATCTCAGCCACACGCATTGCCTCGTCCATCGATAGCACGTACCGCCCGCTCTCCACGTTCAACAATACTTCGTCGTCGTTCATGTGAATATCTCCTCGATTGATTCGGTTGACCAGTTGGCAAACCCGCCGTGTTCATTTACGGCTTGCTTGTACGCAAGTGCCTCGGCATCATCCTCGTTCTCAGCCTCCACCGTCACGGTGATGTAGCTCGTGCGTTCCAGTTCTACTTCGTACGTTTTCATACTTACTCCTTCTCTTTCATTTGTTTCTCTTGTTTCCACCAATACGAAAATGTTGTCTCGTCTTTGTCTTCCAACGCTAATTCAAATGCCCATTGCACATTCCTCATTAGGTCTAACATTTGATCGTGGCGCAGAACTTGAAAGTCCTCGTCATTACTAGCATTACGGCTCTTCTTTGCGGCTTCCCACACTTTTTCCCAGCCTTTATCCCAGTCGGTCATGTCAAACCACCCAAGGTAGTCATGTACATCTTCACCTACACCCACAAGGTAGAACCGCACCATGCCGTTCTTGTGGGGTACTCCATATTCCTCGGTCATCCAGTTATCTGTGCTCATATTCATTCCTTCACGTTAACAAGTTGACCACGGGGCGGCGTCCACCCTTCGTTGCCGATGATGCACCACAGCACCGGATATTTACCCGATGCCCACAGCGCCGGATTACTACTCATATACCCATCCGACAGAATCACAAGCGCATCAGGGGCTATCTTGTTCTCCTTCATAAACACAGGTACGCAGTCAGGGTCAGTGCCGCCACCACCCACAGGGCTTGTGCGCTTCACGATGTCCGTCTTCGTACCCGTATACGTTTCGTGACCCGCTACGTTCGTATCCCAATACATCACGTCGACGCGGTCTGGGTTCACATCCTTGATGATCTTGTTCAACTCAGACAGAAACGCATCCAGTATCGGCCCTTGTATGGAACCCGATGTGTCGATGCCCACAGCCAAGTGCTTGATCCGCTTGCCAAGAATAGAGGGCAGGATGATGTCTTGCCACAGATAATTCTTGTGAGCCTTGCGCCATGACGGAGAATCACGATCCTTCAAGCTGGTCTTGACGAACCTACGCAACACCTCGCGCCAGTCTACCTTCGGTGTCAGCATCTCAGCAATCTCGCGGCTCATCTTCCCACCGACCTTGCCCGCATAGATACCGCCCTGCCGCAGGGCTTGGTCGATGTCATCAGCGAGTTCTTGCTTCTCTTCCTCGGTCATGCCGTCAACTGCTTCCTTCCAGTCGTGCTCGTCGAACCCGCCATGCCCACCGGACTTATCGCCATCTTGTCGACCTGTCCCACCGCCGCCGTCTTCACCTTCCTTACCTTCCTCACCTTCGTCGCCCCCTTCTTTCTTCTTCTTACGCAAGATGTCAAACACTTGGCGCGTGTCCATCCCACGGTACGCAGGGTCGAGCAAGCCCATCACCTTACCGTCCACGCGAGGGATGGCAATCAGGTTCTCGTTCGGGTCGAGGTCAACCAACTGGATGTTGATAACGTAGTCACACGCGGCATTTGCACAGCCGTGGTCGATGTCATGCAACGCTTTCCACGTTGTCAGGTGACGGTACGCCTTGTGCATATTCTCGTGCATAACAAGAAAGGCTAACTCCTTGTCGCTCAGCGAGTCCACGAACCCACGCCCGTAATGTGCGTCACGCCCGTTGGTGCGGGCAGTGATTGGTATGTCGACCACGCTCGTCCTGCCCACCATGAACAAGCCCGCGAACAACGCGAACTCAGGTGAGCGCATGAGACTAACGTGTACCAACTCTATGCGCTGTTCGGCTTTTAATTTATGTTTCATTTTGTTTCTCCTTCGGTTGTAATATCTAGCGCGGTGTTTTCAGTCACTTCAATGCGCAAGTACCGTGCGCCTTCAAAGATTTCGACTACCTCATAGTCAACCCCTGCACCATCAAGTAAGTTATACAGTTCTGTCGGTGTCATTCGTCATCTCCTTGTTTAAACATATCTTCATGCAACATCTGTTGCTCCAACGCCCCGCTCAGTCGGGCAACCAACTCCTCCAACTCTTGCTTGGTGTCACAACCAATGAAGGGGTCGCAGTATGAGGTCGGCACATCGTCCTCGTAGTACACCTCCTTGAAAGTGATGTAATCGTCCCCGCCATTCTCGGAGGGGCAGTTCATAACTCGGTGATTCCAGTTCATTTCGTTACTCCATCAAGCACAGACCACTTCACCATGTTGACCATCGGCTGCGGCAGGGACGTATCAAATTCTGTAGACAGACGAGTCCATACCGTAGCGTTCCACTTCGCAAGCCGTTGGCTACGCTGGTGAATCCAACGCCCCGTGGTGCGGTCGACCACATCGAACCCATCATTTGCGGGCACGATGTAGCATCCTTTGTACGCAACAGGTGCGCCAATCTTTGTAGACTTTTTCATTTCATTTCTCCAGACTTTTCGTCAAGTTGTCGATTTATCCTTTGAGACCCGCAAACATGTACTGGTTCTCACGCGCCCACGATACGAACGAGGGGTGCGCAAGTGCCCATGCTTTCTGGGTTCTCACTTCGAGCAAGCTGTTGATGAACAACGCTTGTGCTTCTTTCGGCATACGCTTGATGTAGCGCATCCATACGCCAAAGTTCTCACGCTTGGCGGCGGTCACGGCTTTGAACATCAAGATACATTGAGCCGCAGGGCTGGTCGGGATGACCGCACCATCGGGATCACGCTCGATAGAATCTCGGGTCGGGAGCTGGTCGGCAAGCGTGATGTATGCTTGCAAATCACGAGACGCAGAGATACCTACCGTGCCGTCCAACGTGGCAACCAGTGCGTTAGTCGTGATGCGATCACGCACACTGACCCAATGCGATGCCTTGAACAACGAGCGAGGCGAGACAAACGCAACCTGCGATGCGTCCGACGGGTTGAAGATATATGGGTTCTCCTTCTGCCCGCCGTCCATGTACGATGCTAGGCAATGGGGATACTCGGTAACCCACGCCATGATCTCCGGAGCCACGCCCGCATTGCCCGCCCACACGAGCCACTCTTCAGCAGTGGGCTTCATGTAGGTCATCCATGTTTGCCTGTTACGGGTGTGCGCCTTCGCACTGTCGCCGACATTGTCCCCGTCCATGTTGCCCGTTGTGAACACGATCGTCTCGGAGTGCAGGTTGAACGTACCCGAGCGCCGCTCGTGCAGCAGTGGATGCAGTGTGTTGCGCACGTAGTCGTCGGTCTTAGTCCACTCGTCGATCATGATTACGCATGGCTCGTTAAGGTGGAGTTTGAAGTACTCAGCAGGGTAGAAGTCCAACGTGCGGGTCGTGTGGTTGGGTATCGGCATGCCCGCCTGACCCACATCGGTGTTCGGCCCGTCGATGTAGACCTTGTGGAACCCTGTACGTTCAACCAGTACATCTTGGATGGCTGTTTTGCCAACGCCCGGCTCGCCTTGCAGGTGTACGCTGTTATGGCCTGAGTTGAGCAGGATGTCGACGGTCTCTTGAAAGTTGACGCGCCGTGTAAATTTGATATCTGACATTTTGTTTCCTAATAAAAGAATGTGGACAGTTCGACAGGATGTCGATTAGTCCGATCGGGTTGCTTTTTGATTCGTATCCTTGACGGTCTGGTGTGCAGACGCCACGGTTACTAACATGTACGGACCTTTGCCGTATGGCTGAACGACGCACCAAGATGCGCGGTCAGTCTGTGCGGCCTCTTCGCCGCAAAACAAACAGAGTCGGTAGCCCAATGCCCACCGTTCTGAGTGCATGTCATCACCGCATTGTGTGCAGTGACGCCAATCCTTGTTAACTTGCCCATCCTCTACGCTTTGCGTGAGACGGGCTTCATTAACGTATTCTCTAGCTATGTATCTCATCTGAGTTCCCAAAGTGAATAGAGCCATTTACCTTCGCTGATCTGGTTCCAGTACAGCGGCGTGTAGGGTATACCCTCACGATTAGCTTCGGCAGTTGCCCAGATGAAGTCGATCTCTAGCACCGCACGTTTGAGTTGCGGCTTGAACTGATTGTTCCAGTCGCCCGTGAGGTACTCGCGCAGGGGGAGTGTGCTCAGCTTCATTACGGTCTCCAGTACAGGATGTCGAGTGCCGCAACGATGAGCGCCAACAGAAACACAACACGCTCAATGCGTTGGAAGGGTGTGAGTTTCATGCCAGCTCCTTGACGTGATTTCGCTTGTTCATGTACTCGATGACCATAGCGGGCGTGTACTTCAAGCCCGTGTTGCGGTCGAAGGTGTTGACGTTGGGGATGAACGCCTGAGATGCAAACTCCGCCAGCTTGCTGAGCAACTCGTAGTCGGTAATGAGATGGTTGAGATGCAACTCAACGATTGGTTTGCATTGCTCGATGAGACGGGCGTTGTGCTCGTCGTGATTGAGGACAGTCATAAGAACTCCAATAAAGAAGGAACAAAGTGGACAAATCGACGGGATTGTCGAAGTGTCCGAGCCACGAAACGCTGTACATAGAAAGCTAACTTATCTAATGTACAAAGTACATTATAGCACACATATTAGACTTTGTCAAGGGGCTGTCCGCAGTTTGGATGCACGGTCCGTCATTTGGCATCCGTGTCCCAATCGT
>SESF01016642.1_pt1 | contig 33260 bp, 28 predicted proteins | sample 3171521 | NCBI WGS metagenome assembly SESF01 (sample SAMN10866945, study PRJNA518727) | freshwater metagenome | biome: subpolar coniferous forest; feature: holomictic lake; material: water; isolation source: holomictic Lake 227, 6 m and 8 m depth | place: Canada: near Kenora, Ontario | collected...
AAACCGAAACCGCTCTAATGCCGATAAGGCTCAGGCAGCGTGAAGGCGTTGCGGATGACGTTGGCCCCGGTTTGCCTGCCGGCGATGCGGACTTCGACGATGTCGAAGCGATAGAGGATTTCCCGGTTGCCGAGCAGCTTGAGCCACGCCAGCGCGCCGCGCGCGATGAGGCGCTGCTTGGCCGGGGTGACGGCTTCCGCCGGTGCGCCAAAGGCCTCGGAGGTGCGGGTTTTGACTTCCACGAAGACGAGCGTGTCGCGGTCGCGGCAGACGAGGTCCACTTCGCCCCCATGGGGCGCGCGGTAGTTGTGGTAGAGCACTTTGTAGCCGAGGCGGCGCAGATGGCACGCGGCAATGGCCTCGCCCCGGCGGCCCAGGGCATGGCGCAAATCAGAGGAGGTCGAGCTGCGTCTGGCGAACCGGGAGAAAACTGCGGCGATGGATCGGACAAGGCCCATGGGTGCGCAGCATAGCAAGATGTTCGGGCGTTCCATAGCCTTTGTGTTGCGCAAAATGGTAGCCGGGGTAGAGGGCGTCCATGGCGACCATGATGCGGTCCCGGGTCACTTTGGCGAGGATGCTGGCCGCCGCGATGGAAAAACTGAGGCCGTCGCCGCCGACGAGCGCCGTTTGCGGCACGGGGAAGGGGCGCACGGGGAGGCCGTCGATGAGCGCGTGCTGGGGGAGGTGCGGCAAGGCGGCCACGGCCCGGCGCATGGCCTGGTGGGTGGCCCGGAGGATGTTGATGCGGTCGATCTCGCCGCTTTCGGCGATGGCGACGGCCCACACGATGCCGCTGCCTTCGGCGGTCAGTTCGGCATAAAGCTGCTCGCGCACGGAGGCGGTGAGCTGCTTGGAGTCGGTGAGGACTTTGTGCCGGAAGCCCTCCGGCAAAATGACGGCGGCCGCGACCACTGGTCCCGCCAGTGGGCCGCGGCCCGCTTCGTCAATGCCCGCAATGCTCTGCACCCCGGCTTTGCGCAAGGCGCGCTCGTGCCGGAGGGAGCACTGCATGGCGTGAAAAAAGAACGGTTTTTAGACCGCCTTCACTTCGCGGACGGCCATGGCCTGTTTGCCCTTGCGGCCGCGCAGGTAGTTGAGCTTGGCGCGGCGGGCGGTGCCGGATTTCTCGACTTCAATCTTGGCCACGCGCGGCGAGTGGACGGGGAAAACGCGCTCAACGCCTTCGCCGTAGGAGATACGGCGGACGGTGAAGGAGGCGTTGAGATCCACGCCTTTGCGGGCGATCACAATGCCGGTGAAAATCTGGATGCGTTCCTTGTCGCCTTCGACCACGCGGGTGTGGACCCGCACTTGATCGCCTACTTTGAAAGCGGTCACTTCGGGTTTGAGTTGTTCCTTTTCGATCGTCTGGATGATGTTCATGGTCGTGGCCTCTAAAATTTGGAAAAGAGCCGGGTTACTTAACGTATTTTCGCCCGTTGGCAAAGAGAAATCGCTCCCAATGCCCGAAAATATGGTAGTGAAGGGGGATGGATTTTGCACTCACTCCGGGTTCCGAGCCGATGATCGACCTGCACAGCGACGCCTATTTCATGGGCGAAGCGCTGCGGCAGGCCCAGCGCGCGTACGCTGCGGACGAGGTCCCCATCGGAGCGGTGGTGACGCACAAGGGCCGGATTATCGCCCGGGCGTTCAACCAGGTGGAGACGCTCAAGGACGCCACGGCGCACGCCGAGATGCTCGCCATCACGCAGGCCGAGAGCGTGCTGGGGGATTGGCGTCTCAACGAATGCGAACTCTTTGTGACGAAGGAACCGTGCCCGATGTGTGCCGGAGCCATCGTCCACGTCCGGTTTGCCCGGATCGTCTTTGGCTGCCCAGACCCGAAGGGAGGCGGCGCGGGCGGGTGCTTCAATATTCTCCAAAGCCCGCACCTGAACCACCGCTGCGAAATCACCGGTTCCGTGCGCCTGGATGAATGCCGGGGGCTGCTGCGCTCCTTTTTCGCCGAAAAACGGCGGGTGGTGCCGCAGGAATAACGCAAAGGAAAAACGAAACCTCTTCTTCCTTGCGCCTTTGCGTGAGAATTAAAACGCAAACCCGAAGGTGAAATGGATCGCTCCGGTCGGCTGGTTGGCGTTGTGAAACGGGTTCCAGCCATAGTCGAGCCGGACGGGGCCGATGGGCAGCCGGTAGCGCAGCCCCGGGCCAATGGCGAATCCGCTCTGGCCCAGGCCCGATTCGCGGTAGCGGCCCGTGGAACCGGCGTCGGTGAAAAGCGCGAGGTCCAGGCTGTCGCGGATCGGCGTCACAAACTCCAGGTTGGCCGCCGTAAACGTCTCACCGCCCACCGGGTGCCCATTGGTGTCCTTGGGGCCCAGCATCCGCTCCGAAAAACTCCGCACCGTGTTGCTGCCGCCGTTGAAAAAGCGCTCATCAATCGGAAGATCCTCGCTGTAGCCGAGCGGAGAAATCACCCCGCCGCGCACCCCGGCGGCCAGCAGCGAGTCCGTCCCCACGGGGAGATAATAGGAGGCCCGGAACGTGGTCCGCAGAAATTCGAGCGAGCTGCCCAGGATGGTGGAGGCATAATCGCCCGTAACGTTGAACAGAAAGCCGCGCCGGGGGTTAAGCACGCTGTCGCGCGTGTCATACGTGGCAGAGACGCCCGCGCTGTCGGTACGATAGTTTGTCAGGCCGATGTCAAGGGGGTCGATCCCCTTGTTCTGAATCTGCACCACGCGCGAGAGGAGAAACGCGCCAAGTTCCAAATGCTTGCCGAACTTCCGGGTCAACTCGGGGCGAAAGCCGGTTTCCGCCTTGGAGTAGCCGTCCAAGTCCTGGCTGAGCGCGTAGAGCCGCAGCCCCAGCGTGGTATCGGTGTCGAAAATCCAGGGATCGGTGTACGCAACCTGGCCCCGCAGCAACCGCTGGGCCACCTCGGCGTCTACCGTCAGCGGTCGCCCGTTGCCGAAAAGGTTACGGTCCACGTAGCGGCTCCCGAGGATCAACCCTTCCAGCTTCGCGTAGCCGACCGAGAAGCCGAGTTCGCGCGCCTTGGCTTCCTCCGCGTCGAAGTGGAGCTCCACCTCGTCCCCTGGCAGCGGATTCTGGGTCAGCTTCAGGTTGGTGAAAAGCCCGGTGCCCATCAGCCGCCGGTAGCGCTCCTCGAGCTTTTCCGGGTCGTACACCTGGCCTTGGAGCGACTCGAAACGCTTGCGCAGGAAACTGGGGCGCAGCTTCTGCAGGCCCGACTGCGTCACCCCGTCAAAGCGGTACACCGGGCCGGCCTCCACGAAGAAGCGCACGGCCACCCGGCCGTCGAGCGCCTTGGCGGGATCGCTCTCGCTGCGCACCTTGGCCGTGAAATAGCCGTGCCGCTTGTAGAAATAGACAATCTTGCGCTCCAGGTTGGTGAGCGCCACCGGCGTGTACGGCTTGCTGGTGAAGACCTCCATCTCCTTGAGCAGATCGCGCTGCGGATAAAAGATCACGTCCCCCTCAAACGTGATGCCGCCAAAACGGTACTGCATCCCCTCGTGAATGCTGACGCTCACGTCCGCCCGCGTCTTGTCGGGCGAGAGCACGGTCTCGGGCGGGTTCACCACCGCGTCGAGGTATCCCTCGGAGCGGTAGAGGCCCCGGAGGCGCTCCACGCCGCTGACCACGTCGCTTTCAATATATGGGAGCGCCTGTTTTTTCACCGAAAAGCGTTCGCGCGTGCCGCCGGTAATGTAATCGAGCAGCGTCGCGTCGGGCAAATGCGTGTTGCCATGGAACGTCACGGAACCGAGACGCGTGAGCGGCCCCTCGGCGATCGAAAGCCGCAGCGTGTTGCGCGAGACGATGGTCCCCTGCACCGCCGCCTGGGAATACCCGTTTTTGCGGTAGAAAACGCCCAGGAAAAACGCGCTGTCATCCGCCAGCGCCGGGGAGAGGCCCGACTGCTCGATGGCCAAAAGCTGATCGGCCAGCGCCGCGCGGATCTGCTCCGCGCTGAAGTGGCGGTTCCCCTCCAGCACCACGCGCACCCGGGTGAGAATCGGCGGCTTCAGCGCAGGCGTGGCCAGGGGCAGCGCCGGTTGGTAGGGCTCCACCGGCTCCGGGTTCTCCGGCGTCGGCGGCAGCGGCTTGGCCCGTTCAAACACCGAGGTCTGGGATGGCACGGGCGGTTCCACCGGCTCGGGGGGAACCGGTAGCGGCGGTTCGGCCTGGGGAGCCGGGCTTGCCGCAGGCGAAGGAGCACCCCGTGGCGGAACCCCCGGGAGCGGGGTCGGCTCCGGCGGCGCAACGGGAACGGGGGCCGGTCCCGCCTCCTGGGCCTGGAGCGCCAAAGCGCAAAGCAGGGCGGAGAGGAAAAGGGGAAGCCGGGAAAGTGTCACGGGAAAAAAGGGGGAACGACGCGATTCTATCGGAAACGCAGGAGATACTGCAATTGCATGCGCGCATCCCCCTGCACATCGACGCCCGCGCCCAATTGGAACTGGTCGGAAAGCTTGAACCGCCCCATCAACTCCTGCTTGCCCGTGCGCGGGTCCACGCCCCCCACGTCGAGCGAAAAGCGGTCCAGCGGGTTTGAGCCATTGATGGGTTCGTTGAACCGCCTGGGGAAGGCTTTGTGGTAAAGATCCTGGAGGAGAACGGCGGCGGCGCGCCCCGCCACTGCCTGGTTGTTCTGGACAAAATCACGCGTCGTCGCCCCGGTGGCCAGCAGCGCGACCACCTCCTCCTGCGGCAGCGACGGTTCGCTCGTAAAGAGAGTCTGGGGCTCCGAGGCCGTGCCATAGAGGTAGATGTTGACGTTGTAATCGCGGATGCGCGAGGAGCCGTGAATGTCGAGCACCGGGTCGAGCGCCGCACTCCCCGTGAAATAGAGCGCCCCGTGGTCCACCGTCAACCGGCTGAACGGGAGCGAGGCCACAAGGTTCTCGATATGGGCCGTCCCCTCCAGCGTGGGAGCGAGGCCGGTGCCGCCGAGGGTCAGATTCCCCACGATGGAGCCGTTGGCAAGGTTCCCCTTGAGGGCGAAGGGCTCCGCCGTCGTGATGGCGACATGGTAGGTCCAGTCGCGGAAAGGCGGCACCTCCGTGGAAAGCCGTCCCCAGCCGCTGACCGGCTTCGGCGCGGGGCGGCCCGGCAGGCCGATGGGCAGAATCTCCACCTCCCGGAAGAACCGGCTCTTGGTGATCCCTATTTTCCCGGTCACACTGGCCGTCTTGAGCGGGCCCGCGATGCGCAAATCGGAGTCCGCCCGCAGCGTCAGCGTGTCATTGCGGACCAGCAGCGTCCCCTGGGACTGGAGCCGGAGATCAAGCACCGGCTCGGCCGGGCGGTCCAGCCGGACCTTGCCCGTCACGGAAAACGGTCCGCCTGCCACGTCGCCCGAGAACCGCTGGAGCGTCAACTCCATCCCCGCGAACCGGAGGTCGCCCAGAAAATGGTCCACCACCGGAAGCGCCGCATCCTGGAAGCGGACCGCCGAGAGATCCAGCGCCACGCCGCCAAAGAAAACGGGTTTTTCCAGCGTCCCCTTGGCCGAGGCGTCCACGCTCAGGCGGCCCTCCAGCCAGCGCACGCCGGGAAAAAACGGCGCGAAAGGCCCGGCTGGCGAGGGAGGCAGCTTCACCGAGCAGGCAATCGGCGTCGCCGGGTCCAGGCGGCGCTCCGCCAGCAACCGGCGCAGATCCAGCGGAAGGGCCCCCTTGAACAAAAGCGGGCTCAGGCCCGGCTGGGCCAGCGAGCCGGAGAGAAGCAAGCGCCCCTCCTTGAAGCGCAGTTCCGCCCCGCCCGCGGCGGGCGCCAGCTTGGCAGCCCCCGCGCTCTGGAGATCCCGCGCGGCAAGCTGGGCGCTTACCTCGGGGGAGGCCAGCGTCCCGCCCGCCATCAGCGAGCCCGACACGGTTCCCTTCAATGCCGCCCAACCCGGATAAGCCGCCGGAGCCACGCGGGCCAGATCCACCGGCTCCAAAACCAGGTTCCCTTCCAGCGGTCCCGTGGCGGGGAACACCGTTTCGGGGCAAGTGGGCGTCCGCAAATCGAGCGGCAGCGTGAAGGTTCCCGTCACCGCGCCGGTTTGGCCCACCGTCAGCCGGAGCCCCTCCACGCGCAACCGTTGATCGCGCAGGCGCACCCCGGCTTGGAGCGTCCCTTGGTCGCACCCAAGGCGCAGCGCCGTGATCTCGACATTCTCCGGCGAATAAACGCCCGCCAACTCCCCTTCCACCCCCGTCAAAAGTCCCAACTTCCCGTGCTGGAGCGCCACCCGGCCCTCGCCCGTGTGCCGCATCTGCGCGATTTGGCCCGTCCCGTGCCAGTCGATTTGCAGCGCGCCCGCCAGCGGCAGCGGGAAAAAGGGCTGGAAGCCCGCCAACTCACTCACGCTCCCGGCCAGGCGGCCTTCATAGCCAAAGGGGGCCCGCAGGTCCACCCGGGCCGTGCCGTCCAGGCGGCCGCCCCCCTTTAATTCCAGGGCGGCGGTGAGCCGGGCCGCGCCCGCCTCCACCGGCAGGTCCAGCGCAAGGCTGCGGGCGGCAAATTCCCGCCAATGCAACTGCCGCGCCTCCCCATGCAACTGCCCCGAAAGCCCTTCGTACCAGGAAGAGCCCGCTTGCGGCAGGCGCAACGGATAGCGTCCCTTCACCGTAAGATGCCCTTGCGCGGCTCCAAAATCCCGGCCCTCCACCCCCGACGCCTCCGCCTCCCCCTCCACGGCGGCCATGCCCCCCGCCTCAATGCGCACATGCCCCCCACCCTGCACCCGGCCCCCGGTAAACGCGCGGTGCAGTGTGGCCAGCTCCGGCGCGTCGAGCGTAAACGCGGCGTCCAGCCCGGCCAGGCGGAACTGGTCGAGCCGCTTGGGCATGGGGCGCTCGGCCTGGAACACGAGGCGGTTGGCACCGGCGGTCCATTCCAACTTTTCCAGATGCGCCACCCCTCCCCCCATCGTCAGCCGCGCGGAAGCCTCGCCCAGCGCCAGCCCTCCCGCGCTCCCGCGGGCCACCTCCGCATGGATCTGCCCCTCCCAACCCTCCGGGAGCCCCGGGTCGCCGCTCATCTGCACCCAGGCCTTTTGGAGCGTCCCTTCCAGCGGCGTCTTCCACCCGGCATAGCTGCCCAGCGCCGCCAGCGGCAGATGGGCAAGCGAGGCCGTGAACTGCACCCGCGTATCGCCGGAAGTCTCCTCGCGCTGCCAGAGGAACAGCCCGAGATCCCCGCCCAGCACCGACCCTTCAAAAGAAAGATAGCGGATCCCCTTGTCGCGGTGCGAGGCGTCCAGTTCCAGCCGCGCCACGCGCACCTCCCGGCCCAGGGCGAAGTCGCGCAGCACCAAATGGCGGTCCACATACGTGGCGGGGATGCGCAAATTTCCCCACGCGCCAACTTGCGGGACCGTCAGTTCGCCCACGCGGACGTATCCCGTCCTTTCGGGGTCGAGCAGCGCGTGCACACCGTTCAATTGGTACGTCCCGGCGGGCATCCGCAGCGTCAGGTTGAAGTTTTCGATCTGCGCCCGGTCACTCCGCATCAGCGGCTGCTCCAAAATATCGCGCAACACATGCGTGAGCCTCTCCTTCTGGTCCGCGTTCCCCTTGCCCGGCTCCAGCACCAGCTTTGCGTTGCGCAGATTGTAAAAGGCCAGCCCGTGGTCGGAGCCCTTGCGCAGCAGCGTCCAGAGATTGTATTCCACGCGCAGCCGCTCAATGGCGATCGTCTCCACCGGCGAATCGCCGATTGCCGCCGCCTCCACATTTTTCAGCGTCAGATGCGTCCAGACGCTCCCCTCGACATCCAGGGCAAGCCGGACATTCTCCCGTGCGGCCAGCCGGATGGCCGCCACCCGTAGCGCCGCCCTCAACAACGGCTGGTGAACCAGCGCCAGCAACAGGGCCGCCAGGAAAAGCCAGCGCCAAACGTTCCGCCTCCGGCCGACCGCGCTGCGGGAGGGCTGCGGGGGGGCGGTCTCCTTTTCACTAGGGCCTGTTAACACTTTGAGAAAAGAGGATAAAAGATGGATTTTGAGTCAAAAACGGGGCGATGAAATTCGGCGAATCGAGATTCGCCGAGTTGAAGATAACGGCAGAAACGCCACGGGCAAGCGCGGAGAAAACCGGAGCCCCAACTTCCAGATTGCTTTTCCCCGCCGCTCCCCGATCTTTTCCTGCGTGGCCAACCTTCTGTTCAAAAATGCCCGGCTGGTTTTCCCGGACCGGATCGAACCCCGGGGCGACCTGCGCGTTGCCGACGGGCGCATCGCCGCCATCGGGCCCGCCCTCACCCCGGAGCCGGGCGACATGGTCCAGGAACTCGGCGGGAGGCTCCTCGCGCCGGGGTTCATCGACATCCACCTCCACGGCGCGCTCGGCCGCGACGCCATGGAAGCCACCTCCGAAGCCTTTGAAGCCATCTGCCGCCACCACGCCACCGGCGGCACCACCGCGCTCGCCCTGGCGACCGTCGCCGCCCCCACGCCCGCCATCGTCCGCGTGCTCGACGCCGCGGCCGCCTACCGGCGCGAGCCGCACGACGGCGCGCAGCTCCTCGGCATCCACGTGGAGGGGCCCTATTTCTCCCCCGAAAAACGGGGGGCGCACCGCCCGGAATGCCTGCGCAACCCCACGCCCGCCGACTACGCCCCGCTGCTGGAACGGGCGGATGCGCTGACCCAGATGACCCTCGCCCCCGAGCTGCCCGGCGCGCTTGCCTTGATCGAAGCCCTGCGCGCGCGCGGGGTGCGCGTGAGCGGCGGCCACAGCAACGCCTGGGACGAAGAGGCATGCGCCGCCTTCGCCCACGGGATGGAAGGCGTCACCCACACCTTCAACTGCATGTCCTCGTCCCGCCGCCGGGGCCCCTACCGCGTCGCGGGCTTGCTGGAGTTCGCCTTGAGCGAACCGGGCATTCTCTGCGAACTGATCGCCGACGGCCGCCACGTCTCCCCCACCCTGATGCGGATGCTCTACCACGCCAAAGGCCCCGAGGGGATCGTGCTCGTCACCGACGCCACGGCAGGCACGGGGCTGCCGGAGAAAACCCCCTTCCAGCTTGGAGAAATCGGCTGCGTCGTCCGGGATGGCGTGGGGCTCACCGCCGGCGGAAGCGCGCTCGCGGGCAGCACTTCCCCTATGATCCACCTCGTGCGCACGCTGGTCCAAAGCGCCGGAGTCCCCCTCGCCGAGGCCCTCCGCATGGCCTCCCTCAACGCCGCCCGGGCTCTGTCCCTGCCGCACAAGGGGGCGCTCGCGCCCGGAGCCGACGCCGATCTGGTCCTCTTGAGCGACACCCTGGAAGTCGTCGCCACGTTCGTCCAGGGCCGCCGCGTTTACCGCGCCTGAATAGCGGTGATACCATCTTTCAGAAATAAACGGACAGTAGGACGCCGGGGGTTTTGCGCAGGGCAAGGTTGACGCGAAGAGCGGGACGTGACTACGGTGCACGCATGCTCCCGGAAATCGAAAAACTCCTGATCCTTCAAGACCGCGACCAACGGATACGCACCCTCCAAACGGAACTCAAAACCATCCCCTTGGAGAAGAAGGAGATGGAAACCCGGCTTGCGGCGGCCGCCACGGGCGCCGAAAAAGCCAAGGCCACGCTGCGCGAGCTGGAGGTGGAGAAAAAACGCCTCGAAGTCGAAGCCCAGGGCAAGCGCGACCAGATCGCCCGCTTCAAAACCCAGCAGATGCAGACCCGCAAGAACGAGGAGTTCCAGGCGTTTGCCCTCCAGATCGTCCACTTCGAGCGCGAAATCAGCAAAATCGAGGACCGCGAACTTGAAATCATGGAAGCCATGGAAGCGGCCAAGCCCGCGCTGGACGAAGCCGACCGGAAGGCCGCCGAGGCCAAAGCCCGGGTCGCGCGCCAGATCGTCGATCTCGACGCCAAAGCCGCCACCCTCGGCGAGCAATCGAAGGCCGCCGAGGCCGAGCGGACCAAGTTCAGCGAAGGCATCGACGAAGACCTCCTGGATCAATACAACCGCCTCTTCCGCTCCAAGGGCGGCACCCCCGTCGTCGCCCTCGATCACGAAGTGTGCACCGGCTGCCACATGAAGCTGACCGCGCAGACCCTCGTCCAAGTCAAAGGCGAACGGCAAATCACCCACTGCGAGCAGTGCGGGCGCATCCTGTATTTGGCGGTGTAGGCTCCCGCCTACCGCGCGCGGTCAGGGGCGGCACGGAGTGCCATCCTTTCCCCAAAAAACCAAAAAGGCGATGCCCTTGCCGAGCATCGCCTTTTGGGAAAAAACCAACCGAAGCGTGAATTAACGCTTGGAGAATTGGAACCGCTTGCGGGCGCCGGGCTGGCCGGACTTCTTGCGTTCGCGCATCCGCGGGTCGCGCATCAGATAGCCTTCCGCCTTGAGCGCGGGGCGCAGCGTTGCGTCCACTTGCAGCAATGCGCGGGCGATGCCGAGACGGACCGCTCCGGCCTGGCCGTTGAGGCCGCCGCCGGTGGCGTTGACCGCGACGTCATAGCCGTTGACGAGGTTCGTGAGCGTGAGCGGGGCCAGGACCATGTTTTGCAGGGGAGTCGTCGGGAAATACTCTTCAAAAGAGCGGCCGTTGACTTCGATTTTGCCGGTACCGACGGTGAGGCGGACACGGGCGACTGCCGTTTTGCGTCGGCCGGTGGCGCTGTGAGCTGGAATAGTTGCCATAGATGCGTGGAATAAAAACTAGATCGCGGTGACGGGCGTCGGCTGCTGGGAAACGTGAGGATGCTCGGCCCCGGCATACACTTTCAACTTCGTAAAGACATGGCGGCCGAGGCGGTTGTGGGGGAGCATCCCCTTCACGGCGTGCTCGACGATGGCTTCGGGACGGCGGGCCTGGCGGGCCTTGAAGCCCTCGGTGTGGTGGCCGCCGACGAACCCGGAAAAGCTCATGTAGGACTTGGCGTCTTCTTTTTTGCCAGACAGGCGGACTTTGTCGGCGTTGATGACGATGACGAAATCGCCCGTGTCAACGTGGGTAGTGTAAACGGCCTTCTCCTTGCCGCGCATCAGGGTGGCGGCTTTCACGGCGACGCGGCCCAGGATTTGATCCTTGGCGTCGATGATCCACCAGTTGCGCTTCACCTCGTTGGCTTTGGCTGAAAATGTCTTCATAAAACGGCTGTCGAAAGGGCGAGCAAAGTAGGGGGATGGCCCCCCTCTGTCAATTGTTTCTTGTGAATGCGCTTAAAAAAATGCGCATCCACAACCAACATCCCGGTTTGGAAACCCCTGCTCGGTTAGGAAGGGTAATTAAACCACCGAAGGCCCCTTTCCTGCAAGGCTCAATTTTTCTCCCGCATTCCGCCATTGGCAATCGGGCCCGGTTCATGCCAACATCTTCCCACTTTATGCCCGCCGAAACCCTCACGCCGATGATGCAACAGTACCAGAGCATCCGGCGGAGCCTTCCCGGCGACACGATCCTCATGTACCGGCTGGGGGATTTCTTCGAAATGTTCTTCGAGGACGCCAAGGAGGCCTCCTCTCTGCTCAACCTCGCCCTGACCAAGCGCGGCCAGGTGCCGATGTGCGGCGTCCCGGCCCAGGCGGCCGACGGCTACATCGCCAAACTCGTCCACGCCGGGCGGCGCGTGGCCCTTTGCGACCAGGTGGGCGATCCCCAGCCGGGCAAAATCGTCCAGCGGGAGATCACGCAAGTCATCAGCCCCGGCACCATCGCCGACCTGAACCTGCTGGACGCCAAGCGCGCCAACTACCTGGCTGCGGTTTTCGAGCGCGGGGGCATTTACGGCTTCGCCTTCGCCGACACGAGCACCGGCGAGTTCCGGCTCACGGAATTGCCGGACGCGGCCGCGCTCCAGGACGAACTGGCGCGGGTCGCCCCGGCTGAAGTCCTCTTGAGCGACGAGCAGCAGGCCTCGCTGCCCGCCATCCCCCACGCCGTCCCGTGCGACGGCTACCTTTTCCTGCCCGACCACGCCGGGTTCACGCTCAAGGACCATTTCAAGGTGCAATCGCTCGACGGCTTCGGCTGCGCGGGCATGGCGGCAGCCACGGGAGCCGCCGGAGCCATCCTCCACTATCTAAAGCACCAGATGCGCCGCCAGGCGGGCAACCTCACGAGCCTTTCCGTCTATCACAACAGCGGCTACCTGACCGTGGACGCCGCCACCCAGGCCAACCTGGAACTGGTCGCCTCCCGGGGCGAGCGCGACACCAGCCTGCTCCACGCCCTGGACCGGACCCTCACCCCCATGGGCGGCCGGCTCCTGCGCCACTGGCTCCTCCACCCATTGCGCGACTTGCCCTCTCTCGTGGCCCGGCAACAGACGATCGATGATCTGCTGCGCGACGCCTTCCTGCTCTCCCAGCTCCGCGAGGCGCTCCGGGGTATTCGGGACATCGAACGAACCATCGGGCGGCTCAGCGCCTCGGGCGGCAACGCGCGCGATCTGGCGGCGTTGAAAACCTCTCTCGAAGCCCTCCCCGGCTTGCGGGCCCACCTCGCCGCCTTGCTGGAAGCCCAACGCTTCGGCGCTCCCGAAGGTTGCGCCACCGCCTCGCTCGCGGCCCAGCTTTCCACGCAGGTCGCCGAGTTCCCCGCGCTCGCCGCCGAACTGGCCCGCGCCCTCGTGGACGAGCCACCCATTCCCATTAAAGAAGGGGGCCTCTTCCGCGACGGCTACGACGCCCAGCTCGACGAACTCCGCGCCGCCTGCCGCGAAGGCAAGGACTGGATCGCCCGCCTCCAGCAGCAGGAGATCGACGCCACCGGCATCAAATCCCTCAAAATCCGCTACACCTCCGTCTTCGGCTACTTCATCGAGATCACCAAGGCGAACCTGGGCAACGTCCCCGAGCGCTACCACCGCAAACAGACCACGGTCAACGGCGAACGCTTCATCACCCCGGAGCTGAAAGAAATGGAGGGGAAAATCCTGGGAGCTGACGAGCGCTCCAAGAGCGTCGAGTATGAGCTATTTGCGACCCTGCGCGAGCGCGTCCTGGACGAGTTGATCCCCCTCCAGCAAACCGCCGCCGCCATCGCCACGCTCGACGTGCTGGCCGGGCTCGCCGAAACCGCACGTCTCTTCGGCTACTGCCGCCCGGTCCTCACCGCGGGCCTGCGCATCGCCATCACCGACGGCCGCCACCCGGTCCTCGACCAAAGCCTCGCGGAAGAAAAATTCGTCCCCAACGACGTGGAACTCGACGGCGAAGCAAACCGCCTCCACATCATCACCGGCCCCAACATGGCGGGCAAATCGACCTACATCCGGCAAGTCGCGCTCCTCGTCCTAATGGCGCAAATCGGGAGCTTCGTCCCCGCCGCCAGCGCCGAGATCGGCCTGGCCGACCGGATCTTCACGCGCGTCGGGGCCAGCGACGACCTTTCGCGGGGCCAGTCCACCTTCATGGTCGAGATGAACGAGACGGCCAACATCCTCAACAACGCCACGGAGCGCAGCCTCGTCATCCTGGACGAAATCGGCCGGGGCACCTCCACCTTCGACGGCCTCTCCATCGCCTGGAGCGTCGCCGAATACCTCCACGACGCCGTCGGCGCGCGCACCCTCTTCGCCACCCACTACCACGAACTGACGGACCTGGAAGTGACCCGGCCCGGCGTCAAAAATTACAACGTCGCCGTGCGCGAGTGGAACGACGCGATCATCTTCCTGCGGAAAATCATCCGGGGCGGCGCGGACAAGAGCTACGGCATCCAAGTCGCGCGGCTGGCGGGGCTCCCCGGAGCCGTCCTGGACCGCGCCAAGGAAATCCTGGGCAACCTGGAGCTGGCCGAACTCAACGCCGACGGCAAACCGAAGATTGCCGAGACCCCCAGCCACCTCCCCCGCCCCAAAAAGAAAAGCCCGCCCCCCGAACGCGACCGCCCGCAAATGTCGTTGTTTTGAGAGGTCATACTGAAGGATCAACCGTCCCTACGGGACGAAGCCCCTTGCTCAACCCAATCACCCGCCAGTGAACTGGCGGGCTACTATCAAGCATCCCTATGGGGATGCCACCGCCCCCTCAGAATGTGCCGCCCCCTCGGAATGTGCCGCATCCTCGGTATGTGCCGCATCCTCGGAATGTGCCGCACCCTCGGTATGTGCCCGCATCCTCGGTATGTGCCCGCATCCTCGGTATGTGCCGCATCCTCGGTATGTGCCGCACCCTCGGAATGTGCCCGCATCCTCGGTATGTGCCGCATCCTCGGAATGTGCCGCATCCTCGGTATGTGCCGCACCCTCGGTATGTGCCGCACCCTCGGTATGTGCCGCACCCTCGGAATGTGCCGCACCCTCGGTATGTGCCGCATCCTCGGTATGTGCCGCACCCTCGGAATGTGCCGCACCCTCGGAATGTGCCGCATCCTCGGAATGTGCCGCATCCTCGGTATGTGCCGCATCCTCGGAATGTGCCGCATCCTCGGAATGTGCCGCATCCTCGGAATGTGCCGCATCCTCGGAATGTGCCGCATCCTCGGAATGTGCCGCATCCTCGGAATGTGCCGCACCCTCGGTATGTGCCGCACCCTCGGTATGCCTCCGTTGTCCCAGCGGGACAACCCGATAGTAGCCCGGCGTTTCAACGCCGGGGTTCCGCACAGAGGGATATCGTCCCGTAGGGACGGCTGAAAAACGCACCCCTTCTCAAGACACCCTCACGTCCAGAGATACTTCTCATCATACGCAATCCCGTGTTTCTTAAGAAACGCCAGATATTCCTCCTGAAAACTCTTCTTGCGATGATGCTCTCCTTGATTCGCGATATAAGCGATGGCTTCAGGCAGGTGTGAAATGCTCACACCAAAAGCCCCATACCCTTCCTGCCAAGCGAAATTACGCACATAGGGAAAAGTTTGATGGACCCATGTGGAAGCCCCTCCCTTAATCAGTTGAACGGCTTTTGCGATTGCCAGAGTCGTGGGCATGGAGATCAAGAGATGCACATGGTCGGCAACACCGCCAATAGCACGAGCCGTCATACCGTTTTCTCTTGCGATACCCCCCATGAACGCCCAAAGACGCTCTTGGAGATCGCCGACCAAAAGCGGTTCCCGATTCTTGGTGCTGAACACGTAATGGATATTGATCGACGTGTAAGTGTTTGCCATAGCACTCGGGATTATCAACCGTCCCGCTGGGACGATCCATCGTAAAACGAGGGACCCGGCGTTAAAACGCCGGGCTACTATCAAATCGTCCCTACGGGACTCAGAGGCACCCAACAGCAAGGCACCCAACAGCACCCCCCGGCATCCCGGCGGGATGCTTGAACCTAAAAACGGTGACGGGAGGGGATGAGCTGACACAAGATACTGAGCCGCTGCGACTTAAGGAGAGGTGCGAGCCTCGACGAAAGTCACTCGCGGCCAGCAGATTGAGTCAGATCGCCCCGATCCATTGCCGTTTTTAGATTGAAAGCAGCCCGGCAGTTCACTGCCGGGTAGATGGAAAGATCGGGCTCGTCCGGCAAGGATGGTTCATTCCCTGCTTTTTCCTCATACCTCTCCGCGAAAAAGTGTTTCTCTTCGGGGATTCCCAGCATAGATTTTCCCTTCACCACACGCCCTAGCGTCAAACCATTCGCTTTAAACAACCGTCTTTACACCGTGAGCACCTACCAGGTTTTTGCCCGCAAATACCGTCCGCAGACCTTTGACTCGGTCGTGGGGCAGGAGCACATCACCCAGACGCTCAAGAACGCGATCACGACCAACCGGCTGGCCCACGCCTACCTCTTCGTCGGCCCGCGCGGCACGGGGAAGACCTCCACCGCGCGCATCCTGGCCAAGGCGCTCAACTGCGTCCACGGACCCACCGTCACCCCGTGCGGCGAATGCGATGCCTGCCGGGAAATCGCCGCGGGCAACTCACTCGACGTCCTGGAAATCGACGGCGCGAGCAACAACGGCGTCGAGCAGGTGCGCGAACTGCGCGAGAACGTCCGCTTCGCCCCCACCCACGGGAAATACAAGATCTACATCATCGACGAAGTCCACATGCTCACCACGGCGGCGTTCAACGCCCTCTTGAAAACCCTGGAAGAGCCGCCGCCGCACGTCAAATTCGTCTTCGCCACCACTGACGTCCAGAAAGTCCTCCCCACCATCCTCTCCCGCTGCCAGCGCTTCGACCTGCGGCGCATCCCGGCGGGCTTGATCGCCGAGCACCTCCAATACATCGCCGGAGAGGAGAAAATCACGCTCGAACCCGCCGCCGCCCGCGCCATCGCCAAGGGGGCCGAGGGGGGGCTGCGCGACGCGGAGTCGATGCTCGACCAGCTCGTCGCCTTTTGCGGCGAAACGATCGCGGAAGCCGACGTCCTCTCCGTCTTCGGCTTCACCGCCGCGCAGACCGTCTCCCAGCTTTGCGGCGACCTGCTCGCGGGCGACAGCCCGGCCGCCCTGGGCGTCGTCCAGCAACAGGCGCAGGCCGGGCGCGACCTAAGCCGCCTGATGGCCGACCTCATCAGCCACCTGCGCAACCTCCTCGTCGCCAAAGCCGACCCGGAGGGCATCCAGGCGGAAGTGGGTGCCGAACTCTTCACCACCCTGCAAGCCCAGGCCGAACAGATCCCCATGGACCGGCTCCTGGACTTGATCGAGCAATTCGCCGCCGCCGAAGGCCGCATGAAATGGGCTCCCAACAAGAAGCTCCATTTCGAAATCGCCGTCATCAAAGCCATCCAGACCCTCGGCCAGGCGACCTTGACGGAAGTCCTCGACACATTGACCGCCCTCAAAACCGGCGGCGAACTCCCGGTTTCCCGTCCGGCTCCCCCAGCGCCCCCCCGTCCGCACCCCATGCCCCGCACCGAGCCCGAACCGCCCCCGCGCCGTTCGCTGCTCGAAGCCGTTCAGCAGCAAACCGCCGCCACACGCCCCGCGCCGGTACAGCCCGCGACACCCGAACCCGCTCCCAAGCCCGTCCCGCCTCCGCAACCGGAGCCCGTCGAACCCCTCCAGCCCGAACCGCCTGTTTCTCAACCGGCCGCCGAAGCGGAGCCCGAAACGCCTCCTTGGGAAGAAGCCGCCCCGGTTTCCGCCGAACCGGAACCGGTGGAGCAGCCGCCTCAGGACGAGGCCCCCAAGGACGACACGCTCCCACTCTTTAGCGAAGAGTTGCTCCCCACCATCCAGGAGCCGCCCTTTTTCGCCCCTCCCTCCCCCGAGGAAGAACCATCCACCCCCCCGCCGGCGGAGGAACCACCGGCCGTTGCGCCCGCCGAACCCGCCGCGCTCGATCCCGGCCTCTGGCCGCGCATCCTCCAGGAAGTCCATGACAAAAAACCGCTGCTTCGCGGTTGGCTGGAAACCGGAGCGCTCCTGAGCATGGACAACGGCGTTTGCTTGATCGGGTTCCCCGAAGGAGCCTCCTTTTCCATGGAATCCTTGAGCAAACCAACCCCGCGCAAATTCCTGGAAGAAGTCCTCACCCAGCTCATCGGCCAGCCCTTCACCTTAAAGCTGGAACTGCGGCCCGGCCTCATCGTCCATCCCGTCCACCTCCCCGCCAAAGCTCCCGAGCCGGTCGTGGACCCGATGGAGGCGTTCCAGAACGACCCGCTCATCCGGCACGCCCTTGACCTTTTCAAAGCAGAAATCCAAATTGGCTAAAACGCTCCACCACACCCAAGCTGATCTATGAACATTCAGAAAATGATGAAACAGGCGCAGAAGATGCAAGAACAGCTCGCCCGCGCCCAGGAAGACCTCGCCGCCCAAACCGTGGAGGCAAGCGCCGGCGGCGGCAAAGTCACCGTGGTGGCCACCTGCGCCGGAGACGTCGTTTCCATCAAAATCAGCAAAGACGTCGTGGACCCGGAGGACGTCGAATTCCTGGAAGACCTCGTCCTCACCGGCGTCAAAGCCGCCATCGCCAAAGGCAAGGAACAATCGCAAGCGGAAATGAGCAAACTGACCTCCGGCATGGGCCTGCCGCCCGGGCTGATGTGAGAGGAGTTTTATCCGTAGATTGCGCAGATGAACGCAGATTCTCCCCGTTCCCAATCTCCAGCTTGGGAACGAGTTAAAAATGCTTAAAAAATCCGCGTAAATCTGCGAAATTCGCGGATTCCCTTTTTCTCATCATGGATTCCACCCGTCATATCGCCCGCCACGTTCGGCCCATCCCGAAGTCGGGCATCCGCGACTTCTTTGAAGTCGTGCAGACCATGAGCGACGTCATCTCGCTGGGCATCGGCGAGCCGGACTTCGACACCCCGTGGCACATCCGCGAGGCCGCCATTTACTCGCTCGAAAAAGGCCACACCGGCTACACCTCCAACCTCGGCTTGCCCACCCTGCGCGCCGCCATCTCCACCTACGTGGAGAAACATTTCCACATCGCCTACAACCCGAAGACGGAAATCATCGTCACCATCGGCGTCTCCGAGGCCCTCGACGCCGCCCTGCGCGCCCTCCTCAACCCGGGCGACGAAGTCCTCTTCCACGAGCCCTGCTACGTCAGCTACAACCCGAGCATCGCCCTCTGCCACGGCGTCCCCGTGGCCGTCGCCACCCGGCCCGAGGACGGCTTCCGCGTCACGGCCGAGGCCATTGCCGCCAAGATCACCCCGCGCTCCCGCGTGCTGATGCTCAACTTCCCCACCAACCCCACCGGCGGCACGCAAACCCGCGAGGAACTGGAGAAAATCGCCGCGCTTTGCATCCAGCACGACCTGGTCGTCCTCTCCGACGAAATCTACAGCGAACTGACCTACGACGGCGCGGAGCACATCTCCATCGCCTCGCTGCCCGGCATGCAGGAGCGGACCGTCTTCCTGCACGGCTTCTCCAAGGCCTTCGCCATGACCGGCTTCCGTATCGGCTACGCCTGCGCCCCCGCGCCGCTCACCGACGCGATGATGAAAATCCACCAATACGGCATCCTCTGCGCCGGCACCACCGCCCAGGACGCCGCGCTCGAAGCCCTGGAAAACGGCGCGCCCGCCGTCGCCGGGATGAGGGCGAAATACGAAGCCCGCCGCAACTACATCGTCGGGGCGCTCAACAACCTCGGGCTGGACTGCCTGAACCCGCTGGGCGCATTTTACGCCTTCCCCAGCATCCAAAGCACCGGCCTGAGCAGCCAGGAGTTTTCGCTCGGGCTTTTGAAACGGAAGAAAGTCGCCGTCGTCCCCGGCTCCGCCTTCGGCCCCAGCGGCGAGGGATTCGTCCGGTGCAGCTACTCCACCAGCCTGCGGGAAATCAAAACCGCCATGAAACGGATCGCGGAGTTTTGCAAAGAAGTGAGGGGAAAATAGTCTCACGCAAAGAGAAGAAAGAACGATGACCCAGATGCCCACAGTCCAGAAAGCCATGCTGCTTGCCGCCGGGCGCGGCACCCGGATGCGCGAACTCACCGATGATCTGCCCAAACCGATGATCGCCGTGCGCGGCAAGCCGATCCTCCAGCACATCATCGAGGGGCTCGCGCTGGCCGGGATCACCGACATCCTGATCGTCGTCGGCTACCGCAAGGAAGTCGTCACCGAGTTCTTTGGCGACGGGAGCACGTTCGGCGTCCGCATCACCTACGCCACCCAGGCGGTTCAAGACGGCACCGGCCGCGTCGTGGAGCTGGGCAAGGCATTCGCCGGGGCCGACCCATTCGTGCTGAGCTACGGCGACATCCTCGTGGACCCCGCCAACTACCGCCGCCTCGTCCGCCTGGACGGCGCGGAAGCGCTCATCAGCGTCAAGCGCAACGAGGACGTTTCCAAAGGCGGCGCGGTGTTCGTCAACGAACGCTTTGAATTGACCGACCTGCGCGAAAAGCCGAAGCCGGGCGAGCCGGTGAGCCCGTGGTACAACGCAGGCGTCTACACCTTCCGCCCAAGCATCTTCGACTTCACCGCCCGGCTGGAGCGCAGCCCGCGCGGCGAATACGAGTTGACCGACGCCATCCGCAACCTTGCCCTGAGCGGCCAGCGCGTCCAGGCCTACGAACTCCAGGGCGACTGGGCCGACGTCCGCGACCCGGAAGTGCTCGCGGAACTGAACGCAAAATAGCCCGAAAAAGGCTCGCGCAAAGACGCAAAGAAAGCCCTCGTTGCCAATCTCCAGATTGGCAACGTCCCCGTCTTCGCAGCTCCAGCTTCGGAAGCTCCCAACCTTTTCCTTTCCTGATCCCCGTTTTCACGGCAAATTCTTTTCCTTATGGCAAAAAAACAGAGCGGCATTTGTTATCTCACCGGCGCGGGCCCCGGCGACCTCGGGCTCGTCACGCTCAAGGCGCGGCAGGTGCTCGAAACCGCCGAAGCGGTCGTCTACGACGCCCTCTGCAACCCGGAGATGCTCGGCTGGGCTCCCCAAGAAGCCGAGCGCATCTACGTCGGGAAAAAGGCCGGAACCCACACCCTCGCCCAGCAGGAAATCAACGCCCTGCTCGTCAAGCTGACCCGCGAGGGCAAGCGCGTCGTGCGCCTCAAAGGGGGCGACCCCTTCCTCTTCGGGCGCGGCGGCGAGGAAGCCGAAGCCCTGGCCGAGGCGAAACTCCCCTTTGAAATCATCCCCGGCGTCTCCTCCGCCCTGGCCGCCCCCGCCTACGCCGGCATCCCCGTCACCCATCGCGAGCACAACGCCCAAGTCACCCTTTTCACCGGCCACGAAGACCCTGCCAAGCCGGGGCCCGCCGTGGACTACGCCCGGCTCGCCACCCTGCCCGGCGTCAAAGTCATGCTCATGGGGATGGAGCGCCTGGAGGAGATTGCGGAAACCCTCCTCACCCACGGCGCGCCCCCCGAGCTTCCCGTCGCCATCGTTCGCTGGGGCACCACCCAGCGCCAGCAAACCGTGCGAGGCCCGTTGCGCGACATCGCCCGGATCGCCGACGAAGCCGGTATGTCTTCCCCCGCCGTCGCCGTCTTTGGAGAAGTGGTGGCCCTGCGCGACAAGCTCAACTGGTTTGAAACGAAACCTCTCTTTGGCAAGCGGATCGTCGTCACCCGCAGCCGCGCCCAAGCCGGAGCCCTTTCCGACGCCCTGCGCACCCTCGGCGCCGACGCCTACGAACTGCCCACCCTGCGCATCGAACCGCCCGCCAATCTCCTCGAATTTGGCCAGCTCGTCCAGGAATGCCATACGTATGACTGGATCGTCTTCACCAGCGTCAACGGCGTCGACGCCTTCTTCCAGTTGTTCTTCAAACTCTACGACGACACCCGCGAAATCGGCGGCGTCCGCATCGCCGCCATCGGGCCCGCCACGGCCGCCCGGCTGCGCGAATTCCACCTGCATATCGACCTGGAACCCGAATCCTTCGTCTCCGAAGCCGTCGCCAAAGCGTTCGCCAAAGACCACACCGTCGAGAACGAGAAAATCCTTATCATCCGCCCCGAAAAGGCACGGGATGTGCTTTCCAAGGAACTCACCCAAATGGGCGCCATTGTGGACGAAGCCATAGCCTACCGGACGGTTCCCGAAACCGACCTCCCCGGAATCGCGCGTTTCCGCGAGGAAGGAGCGGACTTGGTGACCTTTGCCAGCTCGTCGGCCGTCGAGAACTTCATGGCCCTGAAACTCCCCCTTCCCCCCGGCCTGCAGACCGCCAGCATCGGCCCCGTCACCTCCAAAACCATGCGGGAATTGGGCCTGCGCGTGGACATCGAAGCCAAACGGCACGACATCCCCGGCTTGACCGCCGCGATCCGCACGTTCTATCAATCGTAATCCCGCCGTCCTCCCAATGAACCTTGCCTCTTACCCCTCCTCCCTCAGCCCGACCCGGCGCAAAGCCGTCGGGATCGACCTGGGCACCACCTTCTCCGCCCTCAGCCACGTGGACGAAAACGGGCGGACCCAGATCATCCCCAACGCCGAAAGCGAGCGGATCACCCCGTCCGTCATCCTCTTTGACGGCAGCACCGCCATCGTCGGCTCCGCCGCCAAACAAAACGCCGTCGCCGAGCCGGAAAAGATCGTCGATTTCGTCAAACGCGAGATGGGCAAGAGCAAGATCGAGTTCAACCGCGAGTTCGGCGGCAAGCTCTGGAGCGCCGAGGAACTCTCCGCGCTCATCCTGCGCAAGCTCAAGCAGGACGGGGAGAAATTCCTCGGCACCCCCATCACCGACGCCGTCATCACCGTCCCGGCCTACTTCAGCGACGTGGAGCGCACCGCCACCATGCACGCCGGGCGGCTCGCCGGGTTCGAAGTCCTCCAAATCCTCAACGAACCGACCGCCGCCGCACTCGCCTACGGCATCGACAAACACCACGGCAACGAAACCGTCTTCGTCTTCGACCTGGGCGGAGGCACCTTCGACGTCACCATCATGAAAATCTCCGAGCACCACATCCAGATGCTCGGCAGCAACGGCGACCATCGCCTGGGCGGCAAAGACTGGGACGACGTCATCGTCAACTGGGTGAGCGAGGAATTCGACAGCCAGTTCAACGAAAACCCCCTCCTGGACCTCCACAGCTACCAGGATCTCTACAACCGCGCCCTCACCGCCAAAATCCAGCTCTCCAGCCGCAACAGCGCCACCGTAGTCCACAGCTACGCCGGGCACAGCCTCAAAATTGAGCTGACTCGGGAAGAATTCGAGCGCCGCAGCCGCCACCTGCTGGAAAAAGCCAAAGCCATCTGCGAAATCGCCATGGCCGAAGCCGGGCTCGAATGGAACCACATCGACCGCATCCTCCTCACCGGCGGCATGACCCGCATGCCCGCCGTGCGCGAAATGATCCGGCAAATGAGCAGGCGCCCCGTGGCCGAAGACATCAGCCCCGACGAAGCCGTCGCCATGGGGGCCGCCCTCCAGGCCACCCTCGTCCTGCTGGGCCGCGAAAACGACACCGGCGAGCGGGTCATCTCCCAGGAAACGCGCGGCAAACTCTCCACCGCCGAGGGGACCCTCGTCCGCGTCACCAACATCACCACCCACACCCTCGGCGTCGTCCTCTGGGGCGACGAGACGATGGAGGAATACGTCTTCCCGATGATCAAAAAATCGACGCCCATCCCCGCGGAAGTCGAGAACTCCTTCGGCACCGCCAAGGCGAACATGAAGAGCGTGGTGGTTCGCGTCGTGGAGGGGGAAAGCACCGTCCCGGCGGAATGCACCCCGCTGGGCACCTGCAACGTCGAACTGCCCCCTTACCTACCCAAAGGCTCCCCCGTCCAGCTCACCTACCGCTACGACGAAAACCAGGTCCTGGAAGTCAAAGTGGACGCCTACGGCAACCAAAGCGTCGTCAAAATCTCCCGCAACCTGGGTCTTAACGAAGCGGAAATGGAAGAAGCCACCGCCGACTTGATGCGCATCAACGTCGAGTAAGGGGCTGCTCCCGCCGGGGGATTGCACCCGCCCTTCCTCCGTAAACTCCTTCCCTGGCTCCATGCCGCTCCCCGATCCTCTCCCCGACAATCCGATGCGATGGGAAGGGTGGAAGCTCTACGCTTCCCCCAATCCCTACGAGCGCCTCTGCCTGGATTTCGCCGCCAGCCCCAGCGCCGCCCACATCGAGTCCAACTGCCGCCAACTCCTCATGTGGTGGCAAAAGAAACTCCCCCTTAAAAACCAGCCCAGCAACCCCCTCGCCCAGCTCCTGCGCTCCGGCATGGACGAAGCCCCCGCCAAGCTCGCCGAAGCCCGCACCCTCCTCCTCGACCCGGAGAGCCGCGCCAGCATCGACGCCGAGCTTCTCGCCGCCGAAAAATCCGCCGCCATCGCCGAATTTCACAAATTCCTCTCCTTCGTCCTCACCAGCGGCGGCCTCGATCCCGACGAAGAGGAAAATCTCTACAGCGTCGGCGGGAACCTCGGGCTGGAAACCGCCGAAATGAAGCGCCTCGTGGACGAGGAACTCGCCCGGTGGGGGATCCAGCGGACCCCGCGCAATGCGTCCCCTTCCGCCGAACCCGTCCCAGCCGCTCCCGCCGCCGCCGCCGCCGCCGAGCCCCACGCCGAATTTCTCCGGATGCTGCGGCTCGCCGAACTGGACGAAATCACGGACGACCAGCGCGACGCCTTCTGCAACATGGGCGAAGCCCTGGGGCTCAGCGGCGGCGATGCCGAGGACCTGATCGACACCTACCTCGAAGAAAAAATGGCCACCTCCTTCGCCGCGCCCCCCCCCGCGGCGGCCACCGTTAAACCCGCTCCGCCGCGCCCGCACCCTGAACCCTCTCCCTTCCCCCCCTCCCCCCTGCAACGCGCGCAGGAAAAGCAATCCTTTCCGAACTTCACCAACCCGCTCGGCATCACCTTCCTGCTTGCCCCCTCTGGCTCCTTTAAAATGGGAAGCGAAGACCCCGAGGCCGCCCCCAACGAACGCCCCGTCACCCCCACCAACATTTCCGCCTTCTACCTCTCCCGCTGGCCCATCACCAACGCCCAGTACGAGCAATTCGACCCCTCCCACCGCTCCAAACGAGCTCCCGGCGCGGGGGAGAATCATCCCGTTGTCTACGTCAGCCAGGCCGACGCCGCCCGCTTTTGCGCCTGGCTGAGCGAACGCGAAAAACGGAAATACCGCATACCCACCGAAGCCGAATGGGAGTACGCCGCACGCGGCACCGACGGGCGTAAGTTCCCGTGGGGCAACCGGTTGGACAGTGGCGACCGGGCCAACTTCGCCGATGTCAACAAGCGCCTCCCGTGGTCGGAACCCACCATCGACTGCGGCTTCCCCGCCGCCTCCCCGGTCGGCAGCTTCCCCCGGGGAGCCAGCCCTTTCGGCATGGAAGACATGGCCGGAAACGTCTGGGAATGGTGCCTGGACTGCTTCACCCCCTACCCGGGACACGAACGGACCAACCCGCGCGGCCCGCTGGGAGGGCCCCGGCAAATTTACCGGGGCGGGAGCTGGAAATCCCGCATCGCCAGCCTGCGCACCAGCGCCCGGGCCAGCAACTCCCCCGCCTACTCCACCAACGACGTCGGCTTCCGCATCCTCTGCGAGTGCGAAAGACGCGGAGATGGGGTGAAGGGGTAACGGGGAAAAAAGGGCGCGGCCTGAAAAAAAAGCCATCGTCCGCAGGGATTGCAGACGATGGCTTTAAAAAAATCCGGGTCGAGAGAGGTTCCCCTCTCCAGGGCGGACAGCTAGGAATTGAAGCGGAAAGACTTCATCTTCGCGCGTTTCGCGTTGGCACGCGCTTTGCGCTTGGTCTTCTGCGTGGGCGTTTCAAAAGCCCGCAAACGGCGCACCTCCTCCATCACTCCCTCGGAATCGAGTTTGTTTTTGAGGCGCTTGAGCGCACGATCAATAGGCTCCCCTTTGCGAACGACTACTTCTGGCATGATGTTCTCCTTCTACGGTCCGTTTTCAGTGTAAATTGAATAAACTAAAGGTATTTTTGGTGCCAGGGGGACGGATACCGGACCCGAGGCGAGGGTGGGATCCTAGAGAGAGTCTCCCGCTTCGTCAACCGTTGGTTTTGCTTTTTTTCACGCTCCCCTGACGCAAATTCCTCCCCGTCACCCGGGAAAGACGTGGGCCGCGTCCGCCAACCGCCCGCCTGGGACCAAGGGGGAGAAGTCCCCGGCAACTGGACGCTCCACGGCTACGGCTATCCCCATTACACAAACGTGCAAATGCCCTTCCTGGGCGAACCCCCGTTCATGCCGGAAGAGAACCCGACCGGCATTGACGAGCGGGAACAGATCACAAAGCGCCGCTGTTGGTGCACGCGTTATCTCATCCAAGACGCTTGCCTTATCCCCTTCGGGGGTTTGCATTGCGCGCTTCACGTTGATAGGGGCAGGGCAGTCCCAATCAGGGATTGGAAACGAGAAAAGCGCGGGCTTTTTTTGTGGAAAGAATTGCCCAAAGTAAAATGGGAGGAAGACTCGCGCCTCCCTCCCATTCAATATTTTCTTTGCGAAAGAATTATTTCTTCGCAGCTTTCTTCGCTACCACTTTCTTGGCAGCAACTTTCTTAGCAGGAGCTTTCTTCGCCACTACTTTCTTGGCCGCCGGTTTGGCAGCGGCTTTCTTAGCAGGAGCTTTTTTTGCTACAGCTTTCTTGGCCGCCGGCTTGGCAGCGGCTTTCTTCGCAGGAGCTTTTTTTGCAGGTTTGGTCGCCATTAGAGATTTCCCCCCTTTCACACCGCAGCAGCGGATGGATCTAAATTAACACATGTGGATCTTGAATTGATCATCACTAGCTGTGCCTTGCGTAGCCGAAGTATGGAGGGTAAGTCAACTTTTTTGTTGCATCGCGCAAAGTATTTTCACGAGGGCTTTTGCGAGGTCGTGTTTGCTTGCGCGGGGCAATACCCTACTGGAATGGTCGGGTAGGAAAATCGTCAGTGCGTTCTCGTCGCTTTCAAATCCAAGGCCAGGCGCGGCGACATCATTTCCGATGACGGCATCGCACTGTTTGTTTTCGAGTTTTTTGCGCGCGTTTTTCTCCAGGTCGTCGGTCTCTGCGGCAAACCCGGCGAGCAAAAAATTTTTTTCACACATCGCGCCAAGCGAGGCGAGAATGTCGCGCGTGGGCACCCATTTGATTTCAGGAACGCCGTCGCGCTTTTTGATTTTTCGCGGCGCGACCTCGGCGGGCTTGAAGTCGGCGACCGCCGCGCAAAGCACGGCGATCTCCACGCCCGCGAGGTGCGCGTGCACCGCATCATACATCTCGTCCGCCGTCGTCACGCGCACGAGCTGCGCTCCCGCCGGCGCGGCCAGCGCGACCGGGCCGCTCACCAGCACCACCTCGTGGCCCGCTTCCAGCGCGGCTTGCGCGATGGCGTAACCCATTTTGCCGGACGAGCGATTGCTGATGTAGCGCACCGGATCGATCGGTTCGCGCGTGGGCCCGGCGGTGACGAGAAATTTCATGCGAGGATCTCTTCGACGCGCGCCACGATGCCGTCCACGGGCCAGAGCCGCCCGATTCCCTCGTAGCCGCAGGCAAGGAGCCCTTCCTCCGGGCCGATGAAGTGGACGCCGCGCGCGCGGAGTTTCTCGACGTTCCCGCGCGTGGCGGGGTGCTCCCACATCTTGCCGTTCATGGCCGGGGCGATGAGGATCGGCGCGCGGGTGGCGAGCGCGATTTCGGTGAGGTAATTGTTGGCGAAGCCGTGGGCGAGCGCGGCGAGCGTGTTGGCGCTCGCGGGGGCAACGAGGAGGAGATCGGCCTTGTCCGCCAGCGCGATGTGGCCCGGCTCCCACTGGCCGGTGAGGGCGAAGGGATCGGTGACGACGTTGTGGCGAGAGAGGGTCTGCAACGTGAGCGGCGTGATGAACGCGCGCGCGGCCTCCGTCATCGTGGCGTGGACTTCGTAGCCGCGCTTGACGAGCTGGCTGACGAGATCGGCCGCTTTATAGGCCGCGATGGAACCGGTGACTCCGACAACGATGGTCTTCATAGAGCTTAAAGAGTGGGATCAAATAGCAGCCGCGCGCTGCGGCTCCGCTCCGCCTGCATGATGGCGCGGAACCCGGCAAGATCTTCCTCCGGCGTGGCGGTAACGAGCGCGTAGCGGTAGGCACGCCACTCGCGCAGTTCCGCCTCCGCATTGCGCAGGCGCAGGGCGATCTGCTCGGGCGTCTCGGTGCCGCGCTTGGCCAGGCGGCGGCGCAGCACGTCGAGGCTCGCGGGCATGAGGAAGATGTCCACCAGCGCGTCTTGGATCTCGGCGTCCGCGTGAGCGCGGATCATCGCCGCTCCCTGCGTGTCGATGTCCAGCAAGACGTCGCCGCCCGCGCGCAGGACATCCAGCACGGCGCTCTTGAGCGTCCCGTAATAGTTGCCATGCACCTGCGCGTATTCGAGGAACGCGCCCGAGGCGATGCGCGCTTCAAACGCTTCGCGGGAGAGGAAGTGGTAATCCGCGCCGTCGCGTTCGCCGGGGCGCGGCGCGCGCGTGGTGCAGGAGACGGAGTAGGCGAAATCCTGGTTCTCCTGGAGCCCGGCGCGCAGCGTCGATTTGCCCGCGCCGGAGGGGGCGGAGAGGAGGAACAAAATGCCGCGCCGAGGAAGGGAAGGGAGTGTGCTCATTCGATGTTTTGGATTTGTTCGCGGATCTTTTCCATCTCCGCCTTGCACGTCACCACGCATTGGGAAATCTCCACGTCATTGGCCTTGGAGCCCAGCGTATTGAGTTCGCGGGAGATTTCCTGGGTCATGAATTCCAGCGTCCGCCCCACCGGCTCGCTTTTGCGCAGGTGATGGGCGAACTGGGTGAAGTGGCTGTCCAGCCGCGTGAGTTCCTCGGTGATGTCCGATTTGTCGGCGAAGAAGATGACCTCCTTGACGATCCGCTCGTCATCGATGGGGAGTTCCAGCCCGACTTTTTCAATCCGTTCCTTGAGGGCTTGGCGGAATTTTTTCAACACGATGGGATGCAGCACGCGGATCTTGCGCAGCGTCTCGCGGACAATCTTCAGCCGCCGGATCAAATCCTTGGCCAGGTTTTTGCCTTCGCGCTCGCGCATGGCAACGAGGCTGAGAAGCGCCTCCTTCAGCGCCGCCTCGATGTGCGGCCAGGCTTCGATGGCGGAGATCGGCTCCTCGGGCACGCGCACCACCCCCGGCGCGCGCAGCACCGCGTCGATGCTCACCTCGCCCCCCGCGCCCAGTTCCGCCTGGAGATCCCGCATGGCCGTAAAGTACGTCCGCGCCAGCGCCGTATCAATGGCGACCTTCTGGCTCGCGGCGCAGGCGTGGCACGCCACGACGACGTTGAGCCGCCCGCGGGAAACCTCCGAGTTGATCAAGTCGCGCACGCGCGGCTCCAACTCGGCAAGCTCGCGGGGGAGGGTTACCGTCACATCGCTCTGTTTCCGGTTGACGGAGTTCAATTCTACGCTGAATTGGGTGCCGTTGGTGCCGCTCTGGCCCCGCCCGTACCCGGTCATGCTTCTCATTGTAAAAAGACTCGGTAATCTTTGGCCAAAATACAATGAGAAAGAACATCCGCTTGCGCGCAAACCCGGCAACGCGCAAAGCCAAGAATTTCCCTTTAGCAACCCACAATCTTTGGTAAGTTGTGCCCTTCTTCATCCCATGAACCCTTCCCGCACTCTCCCCTCCAAGACTGCCGCTGCCTCTTCGCGCCCCGCATGGCACGAACCGGCGCGGCTTTTCCTGGCCGGTTTCGGCGGCCTGCTTGTCGCCGCGATCTTCAGCTTCCTCCTCAATGAAGAAGAATGCTTGCAATGGGCCCAGTTCCTGCGGGGCCAGGTCGGCTTCGAATGCCTCGGCGCCCTCTGGTTCTGGAAACTTGCCGCCGGATTCGCCGTCGGCGCGCCGGCGGGCTACCTCGCGTTTCTGGAGATCCCGGCCACGCACCGGCCAAAGGCAAACCGCGTGGCGCTCGGGCTGGCGCTCTTTTGGATTCCCGTGCTGGTCTACATCCCGGCGATGTCCGCCGGATTCCTCTGGGACGACGACCAGGAGATCACCGCCAACCCCTCGATCCTGCAAACCTACAACCCCTCGGCACAAAACCCGGCGGAGCGCTTCCAAACCAACTGGCGCGGGCTCTGGGAAATCTGGACCGGCGGCATCACCAGCGACAAAGACGGCCCCGACGCGCGGCGCGAAGCCGGCAAGTCCCCGGCCCCCTGGCTGGTGAACGCTCTGCGTCCCCCGCTGCGCGCCCTCGAACGCCAGCTTTTCGGCGGCAACGACAAAGAACACTACCAATTCCGGGCCAACCAGTGCGCCGATTACTTCCCCCTCAAAATCAGCATGCACTGGGTGGAATACCAGCTCTGGGGTTATGACATCGCCCCCACCGGGCAGCCGGTGGCCAGCGGCCCGCCGTTCCACGTGATGAACATCCTCATCCACGCCCTGGACGGCCTGCTGCTCTGGTTCCTACTGCGGCGATTGAGCGTCCCCGGCGCGTGGCTGGGCGCCCTCCTCTTTGCCGTGCACCCGGTGCACGCGGAATCGGTCGCGTGGATCTCCGAACGCAAAAACACCCTCTCGCTCTTCTTCGGCCTCCTCTCCACCATCGCCTGGCTGCGGTTTGAGGTTTCCCGGAAATGGAGCACCTATACCGCCTCCCTCCTCCTGTTCGTCGGCGCGCTTTTGTGCAAAACCCACGCCGTCGTCTTCCCGGCGGTGTTGATGTTGATGGCCTGGTGGCAGACCGGCTCGATCCCCATGATCACCCCGGCCATCGCATGCTTCCTCGCTCGCAAGGAGGACAAAACCGCGTTGCGCGCCCTTGGGCACGACCTCGCCAAGTACGTCCCGTTCTTTGTAGTCACCATCCTCCTGGGGCTGGTCACCATCTGGTTCCAAAACGACCGAGCCATCGGCGGCGAAGTGATCCCCATTGGCGATTGGCACTCGCGCTTAGCGGGCGCGGGCGTCGTCACCTGGTCCTACCTTTCCAAAGCCCTCCTGCCCATCAACCTCAACACCATCTACGCCAACACCGCCTGGCTCTGGTGGCCGCTGAAGAACCCGCAAATGTGGATGTTCCTGGCCGGGGCCCTGGTCCCGATGAGCCTCCTGCTCATGCTGGCGATCAAAGAGGTTTACCCCAGCAGCAATCCCGTCCGCTCGCGCACGCCGTTTTTCGTCTTCGCCTATTTTGTCGGAACCCTCTTCCCCATCCTCGGCTTCTTCACCATGTCCTACATGCGCCTGACGTTGCAGGCCGACCACTTCCAATACTTCAGCGACATCTCCATCGTCGCGGCGGAGGGGGCGATCATCGCCCTCCTGCTCCAAAAAGCGAACGATGCCTGGCGGCCCGCCGTCATCGCCGCCGCCGTGGGCCTCGTCTTCGCCTACAGCGCCTATAGTTGGGAACGGGCAGGCGTGCACCAATCCGAAAACACGCTCTGGACCGCCTGCCTCAAAAAGAACGACGACTCCTGGCAGGCCCACAACCACATGGGAGCCGAGCTCTACCGCCAAAGGAAAATCAAGGAAGCCGCGCCCCACTTCGCCCGCGCCGTGGAACTCAAGCCGGAGAACCCCGAAGTCCACAACAACCTCGGCCTCGTCCTCTGGTATTTTGGGCATTATGAAGAAGCCATCGCGCAGTACCGTGAAGCCGTCCGGATCAAAGGCGATGTCATCGAATTGCGGCGCAACCTGTCCGGAGCGCTGATCGCCACCGGGAAATTGGAAGAGGCGGCCGAACAATGCCGCCTTATGCTCAAAGAAAGACCCGACGACTCGGACACCCACACCACGCTCGGGACGATTCTGGCCAAGCAGAACCGTCTTGGCGAAGCCAAAGGAGAGCTTGAAACCGCCCTGCAATTAAACCCCGGCAACGCCGCCGCCCGGCAGAACTACCAAGCCCTGCTCCAGATGGGGAAATAGGAGATTCCGCGCAAAGCCGCAAAGAAAGCGTTCACCTCTCCGCCTCTCCCCGTCTCCGCGGCTCCCCCTCTTCCCCGCCGGCCCGCGGCACCGCCGCCGCCCTGGCCAGGACCTGGGCCAGCGCCCCGGGGGCGTCGCTCAACCCCACCGGCACGAACATCGGCTCGCGCCGGAACCACGTCCGCTGCCGCTTCGCATAGCGGCGCGTCGCCTGCGCGATCGCCGCCACCGCCTCGGCTTGAGTACACTCGCCGCGCAGCAGCGCCGTAATCTCCCGCCACCCGATCGCCTGCCGCGCCGTCGGCCCCACGCCGCCCGCCTCCACGGCCGCCCGCACCTCCTCCACCACGCCCGCCGCGAACAGGCCCGCCGTCCGCCGGTCGATCCGCGCCGACAACTCCTCCCGGCTCCGCTCCAGCAGCACCCCATGAAACGTCGGCGCCTGCTCCCATTCGTGGCGGAAACTGGAAAAAGGCTGGCCGGTCGCCAGACAAACCTCCAGCGCCCGGATCACGCGCCGCGGGTTGCGCCGGTCCACGCGCGCGGCCGCTTGGGGGTCCACGCCCTCCAGCCGCGCCAGCGCCTCCGGCAGCGAAAGCGCGTTCAGTTCCTCCCGCAGTTCCGGGCTTGCCGACGGGAGATCCGCCAGGCCCCGCGTGAGCGCCCGGAAATAGAGCCCCGTTCCCCCGGCCACGATGGCAAGCCTGCCCCGGGCGCGAATTCCGGCGATCGCGGCGAGCGCCGCCTCCCGGTAGCGGGCAACGTCAAAAGACGCCTCCAGCGGAACCGTCCCCACCAAGTGATGCGGCACGCGCGCCAGAGCCTCCGGCGAAGGCTTCGCCGTCAGGAGATCCAGCCCCCGGTAAACCTGGAAAGCGTCCGCCCCCACGATCTCCCCTCCGCACGCTTCCGCCACCGCCAGCGCCACGTCGGTTTTACCCACGGCCGTGGGACCGGCGAGGAAAAACGCGCCTTGGAGCGCCGCGGGAACTTCGTCTTGGGGCATGCCGGGATATGCGGACGGAACGGGCCGCGATTCAAGCAGGAAATGCGTTGCGTTTTTGGGCCAAAGGGCATTGTAATCACCAGCACCTCCCATGTCCCTCCCCATCCCGGACCTCCTTACCGTCGTCGATCCCCGCCCCCTTGTGCGCGCCGCAGCCCGCCAGTCGTTTGGAGAAGCCCCCGGGCGGCCCATTGTGGACGGCGGCCGCGCCGTGGGTGTCCGTCACGAAAGCGCCGACGCCACTTACTGCTTTCTGGAAGAAATCGTCCCGGCAGACCTGCGCGCATCCGGCGAAGCGCAAACCGTCAGTGTTTTTGAAACCATCGAGCGCATCCTGCACGCGGAAGGGATGACCTTCGGCCACCTCGTGCGAACCTGGTTCTATCTCGACAAGATCCTCGACTGGTACGACGGCTTCAACCGGGCGCGCACCCCCTTCCTGCAGGCACGCGGGGCCTTCGACGGTCTGCTCCCCGCCAGCACCGGGATCGGGATGCCCAACCGGCACGGCGCGGCCGTCATCGGCGGAGCCCTCGCCATCGCACGCAAAGGCGCGACCGTCCAGGAAGTCCCCTCGCCGCTCCAATGCTCCGCGCTCGATTACCGGAGCGCGTTCAGCCGTGCCGTGGAAGTCGCCCGGAAAGGCCGGCGGGAATTGTACATTTCCGGCACCGCCAGCATTGAGCCGGGCGGCAAAACCGCCCACGTTGGCGACGCCTCCGCGCAAATCGGCCTCACCATGCAAGTGGCCGAGGCGCTCCTGCGCTCGCGCGGCATGGACTGGAACCATTGCACCCGCGCCGTCGCCTATTTAAAGCAGCCCGAATACGCTCCGCTCTTCGCCCGGCACCTCGCCGCGCACGGCCTGGGAACACTCCCCCTGACGTGGATGCACGCCGACGTCTGCCGCGACGATCTCCTCTTTGAAATCGAACTCGACGCCAGCTTGAAGCTGGACCCAGCTCGCGCTACCGCGCGCTGCGGCGGCTGACGCGCGCCGCTTCGGTGGCTACCGGAGTTTAAAGAGCGAAGCTCCCCCTTCTTCTTCGTGCCTTAGAGCGTTTTTGGGTTAT
>SESF01010945.1_pt1 | contig 33234 bp, 31 predicted proteins | sample 3171521 | NCBI WGS metagenome assembly SESF01 (sample SAMN10866945, study PRJNA518727) | freshwater metagenome | biome: subpolar coniferous forest; feature: holomictic lake; material: water; isolation source: holomictic Lake 227, 6 m and 8 m depth | place: Canada: near Kenora, Ontario | collected...
GGTGCAGAGAAGTAAGCAGCAGCCAATCCTCCTCGGACAAGGCCGCCGAGCCGCCTTGTCCACTGCGTTACACGGTTGTGGAACCGTGTCTTTGTTATTCAATTCCGCTAGCCGGAATGGTATCTACTCCCTGCATGAGAGTTGAAAAGCACAACCATAGTGGGACCCCTCCCGCCATCGTCTGGCTGCGGCAGGATCTGCGCCTGGCGGACAACCCCGTGCTGCAAGCGGCCTGCCGGCGTGGCGGCCCAGTGGTGCCGGTGTTCATCTGGGCGCCGGAGGAAGAAGGGGACTGGCCACCCGGCAGCGCCTCGCGCTGGTGGCTGCATCAATCCCTGGCACAGTTGGCTGAGGACTTCCGCGCCGCAGGGACTGAGTTGCTCATCCGCCAAGGCTCCTCTCTCGCCGAATTGCTCAGCGTGGCCAAGGCGACGGGCGCAGACGCCGTGTTCTGGAATCGCCGCTACGAGCCTGCCAGCATCGCCCGCGACCGGAAGGTCGAAGCAGCCCTGCGCGCGGCAGGACTGCACACGGAGGAATGCAACGCCGCACTGCTATACGAGCCCTGGACGATTCGAAACAAGGCTGGCCGCCCCTTCCAGGTCTTCACCCCTTTCTGGAGAACTTGCCTGGCTTCCGCCGAACCGGCCGAACCTCTGCCCGCTCCGTGCCCGCTCGCCGCCCCGCCTCAAAAGCCCGCATCGCTGCCGCTCGCTGCGCTGGAGCTGGAGCCCAAACGTGACTGGGCCGCTGGTCTGGGCGCTGCCTGGCACCCCGGCAGCGCTGGCGCCCAAGCCGAGCTACGCCGCTTCCTGCGCGAAGGCATCCTGACCTATACTGATGGGCGCAACCGGCCTGACCTCGTCGGGACGTCGCGCCTTTCGCCACACCTGCACTTTGGTGAAATCAGCCCGCGGCAGGTATGGCACGCAGTGAGACTCTTTGCCGAGTCGCAGTCCATCCCCGCAGCAGTGTGGCGCAAGTGGCAGTTCCTTACCGAGCTGGGCTGGCGTGAGTTCGCGCACCACTTGCTGTCGCACTTCCCCCATACCCCGGAGCAGCCCCTGCGGTCCTCATTCGCCCGGTTTCCCTGGCGGAAGAACCCTGCCTGGCTCCGTGCCTGGCAGCGCGGCCAGACCGGCTACCCGCTCGTGGATGCCGGTATGCGCGAACTCTGGTCCACCGGCTGGATGCACAATCGCGTGCGCATGGTAGTGGCGTCATTCCTCGTGAAGAACCTGCTGGTCCCCTGGCAGGAGGGAGCCCGCTGGTTCTGGGACACGCTCGTGGATGCCGACCTCGCCAACAACACCCTCGGCTGGCAATGGACCGCCGGCTGCGGCGCCGATGCCGCGCCCTTCTTTCGCATTTTCAACCCGGTCAGTCAGGGCGAAAAGTTCGACCCCAAGGGCAGCTATGTCCGCCGCTGGGTACCAGAACTGGCGCGGCTGCCTGACGCGTGGATCCACCAGCCCTGGCAAGCGCCGCCAGCCATGCTCACCGCCGCCGGCGTGGAGCTGGGCCGCACTTATCCTCGCCCTCTCGTCAGTCACCTCATCTCGCGCGAGGTGGCGCTGGAAGCGTATCGCGGAATAACCCTTTGACAATTGGGGCAACCGGGAGCTTCCTATCTGCAGAAACTGAACCGATGGCATCCGAACCTCGCAAGAACGGCGCAAAAGGGCCGCGCATCCTGATCGTCGATGACGACCCCGGGCAGCGCAGCCTGCTGGATTCTTTCCTGCGCAGCCAGGGCTTCGAGACCGTCACGGTCGCGTCGGGCGAGCTGGCCCTGGAAGCCCTCCGCACGGGGGGCTTCAGCATGATGATCTCCGATGTGCGCATGCCGGGCCTCTCGGGCCTGGAGACGATGCGCTTAGCCCGCCAGGAGCACGCCGTTCTGCCGATTCTGCTGGTGACTGCTTACGCCGACATCCGAGAGGCGGTCGGGGCCATGCGCGACGGCGCACTGAATTACCTGGCCAAGCCGATTGATCTGGATGAGCTGCTGCTTACTGTCCAGCAGGCCATCGGCATCGCCGAGCATGCACCCCTGCGGTTCAGTTCGGACAAGCAGTTGCCCGGGCACATCGTGGCTAAGAGCCCGCTCATGCAGGCCGTCTTCCATGATGCGTCGCTGATTGCCGCCTCCGAGAGCCGCATCCTCATCACCGGTGAAAGCGGTGTGGGCAAGGAAGTATTGGCCGATGTCATCCACGCCTGGAGCCCGCGCGTGTCCGGCCCGCTGGTCAAGGTCAACTGCGCGGCCATCCCCGAGACCCTGCTGGAGAGCGAGCTGTTCGGCCACGAGAAGGGCGCCTTCACCGGCGCGATGGCGCAGCGCATAGGCCGCTTCGAGGTAGCCAATAACGGCACCATTTTCCTGGATGAAGTAGCCGACATGTCCCCGCCGTTGCAGGCGAAGCTGCTGCGCGTGACGCAGGAGGGTTGCTTCCAACGTGTCGGCTCCAACACCGAATTGCAGACCAACGCCCGCATCCTCGCCGCCACGAATAAAATCCTCGAAGAGCAAGTTAAGGCGGGCCGCTTTCGCGAGGACCTCTTCTACCGGCTGAACGTCGTGGAACTCAACATCCCCGCCCTGCGTGAGCGGCCGGAGGACATCCTGCCTCTGGCGAGCGCCTTCATGGCCGAGTTTACCAGGGGCAAGGCGCGGTTTGCGTCGTCCGTCGCGGATTGCCTGACGCGCTATTCCTGGCCCGGGAACGTGCGCGAGCTGCGCAACGCCATGGAACGCGCGGCGCTGCTTTCCGTCGGTGAACTTATCCTGCCCGAACACCTGCCCGCGAAGGTCCGCGCCGTGGCTGAGACGGCCCCGGCGGTCGAACCTCAGGATGCCGAGCGCCTGGCGGAGATCGAGCGCCAAGCCATCTTCCAGGCCTTGCGCAAGCACGACTTCAACCGTACGGAGACAGCCAAGGCCCTCGGCATCAGCCGCCGCGCCCTGATCTACAAGCTGCAACGCTTCCGGGCAGAAGGTTACGCCGTCGATCCGGCTTAGCCAGGGGGCCGCAGTTCTTTCGCCGGATATCCCAGTCGGAACTTCCCGGAACTCTCCGGTGCGAGTAGATCGGTCTGCTCAACCGTCAGCTTGCCGGCGACGCCGAGCACCTGCTCGACGCGCTGCTGTAATACCGCCACGTCCGCCGCAGTCGGCGGTGTGCGGTCCGGCACAAAGCGCAGCAGCCATTCGCCGCTGGCGCGCTCACACAACTGGTAGTGGGCCACGCCCGGCAAGTCGGCCAGGCACTGGTCCACTTGCCATGTCGTTACTCGCCTGCCCTCCGCCAGGACGAAGGCATCCTTCGCGCGGCCATGCACCCTGTAGCTCGTGTAATACGGCCGCTCATGCCGCTCGACCAGGTCACCGATGCGATAGCGGATCAGGGGCATGAAGTCATTTGTCAACGTGGTAACAGCCAGCTCGCTGATGTCCTGCGCGTCGGTGTTCACCACTTCCAGTAACGCGGTTTCCAGGCTCGGCCGCATTTCGCCGCGCCCGACCTCCATCAGCAGGTGGCCGGTCTCGGTCGAGCCGTAGAGGTTGAATACGGGCACCCCGAACGCTCGCTCCAGAATGCGCCGGTGCGCGATACTCACAAACTCATAGCTGGCCAGGATGAACCGCAACGACGGCAGCCGTATGCCCCGCCGCTCGCAATAAAGCGCGAATACCACACCATAGACCGGGTCCACATCCAGGAACTGCGGCTGCCATTCGACCGCCTCCGCCGCCATGCGCGCCAGCTCGGCTTCGCTCCAAAGAAACGGATACCGCGACAGGCCGACGAACAGCGCGTTCCCGACCGCTCGGTCAGCCCGTGAAGGCACGCCCGCGTAACAGATGTCCCCGCTACACACCGGCGAATTGATCGTAACGCGTCGAGCGTTGGGAAACTCATCAAGCACCGCGGCCACCAGCGGATTCAGCCGCAGCGCCCGCTCCTCCTGCTCCAGCCACCAGCCGCGCCCCAGCAGCAGCGGCGTGCGCTCTTCCGACGTGCCGGAAGTATGCTCCAGCTCTACCAGGTCCTCATCGAGCAGCGCGTCGAGCTCCATGCCCGCGCGCAGGAAATTGCGCGGGAAATCGCGGCGGATGTCCTCTTTGGTGATCAGCGGCAGCCGGCGCAGCTCGGCCAGCGACACCGCCTCCCCGGATAACCGTGGCAAAGCGCCCGTCCGCCGGTAGAGCGGCACTTCGCTCAGCCAGCGTGGCAGCACTTCGCCCAGCCGATACGGCAGGGCGGCTTCGTTAATCAATTCTGCTGTGCCTAACATGTAACTATGCGTTTCGTCTTGTTCGAATGACGCGCCAATCTACCACAAATTCAACCCGTTGCCAGGGGATGGCGGGATTACGAGGTCTTTGGCGGCTCCCGGCGATGTCCGGCAAACCAGTAGCGCAGGAAGACGCCCAGCTCCTTGGGATCCGGCTTCGCGCCAGCAGGACCGTCCAAACTTTCCCCGTGGGCACACGCTAGCCTCGCCGTAGCCTCGCCGTAGATAACATTGTTATCTACGGCGAGGCTACGGCGAGGCTACGGCGAGGGGCCGGGGCAGTGCCGGGGTGGGTGAGGTGCGCCAGCGGCGTGGGGATAGCAGGTTGCAAGTCTGGGGCGGCGAAAAGGGGCGGAGCGGTTTCAAACTGGGCATGAGCCGCTGGGCCGGGGAAGGCGGCCCCAGCGCTGAAACTTGAGGCCTGTCTGCAAGTGACTACCGCTGAGCACTTTACGCCTTATCTAAGGCCCTTCGGGTCAGAACAAAGTTTCTCCACTGGTTGGCTTTGTTCGCCCGCAACATGCGCGGTGAGCGGCTCTGGCGAAGGGCAGTCCAGAAGCCCAAAGGGCATTCTGTCGCACGTTGCGGGTAGGGGGCTATGCCCATCAGTGCGCGGAGTGCCTTGAGCGAGCATTAACGGGTGGGAACCTGGTTCTGGGCGGCACGGCCAGGCCGCAGATCGAATTATCCTAAAAACCGCAGTCCCTTCGCGCCTTTGCCTCTTGGCGTCTTTGCGTCAACTACCGGTTTTGGGTTAAACAGCGCAGGTTTGGAATTTCGCCTCGACCCTTGGGCTGCTTCATCTGACAATGCGGCCATGATCATGCGGACCAATTCCGAGCGGCTATTTGCTGAGGCGCTGAAATACATCCCTGGGGGTGTGAACTCGCCGGTGCGGGCGTTTCGCGCCGTGGGCGGCCAGCCGTTCTTCGTCAACAAGGCGGAGGGCGCGCGGGTGTGGGACGTGGATGGCAACGAGTATCTCGATTACGTCGGCACTTGGGGGCCGGCGATTCTCGGCCATGCGCATCCGAAGATCATTAAGGCCGTGCGGGCGGCGGCGCGACACGGCACCAGCTTCGGCATCCCGAACCCGTTCGAGGTTACGCTGGCGAAGATGATCTGCACTTGGCTGCCCAGTGTGCAGAAGGTGCGGATGTGCAACTCGGGGACCGAGGCCACCATGTCCGCCATCCGCTTGGCGCGCGGGTTTACGAAGCGCGACAAGATCATCAAGTTCGACGGTTGCTATCACGGCCATGCGGACTCGCTGCTGGTTAAAGCCGGGTCCGGGGCGCTGACATTCGGGAACCCCGACAGCGCCGGGGTGCCGGCGGCCTTCACGCAGCACACGGTTGTCCTGCCGTTTAATGACCGGGAAGCCGTGAAGGCAGCCTTCGCGGCGAACCCGGACCAGATTGCCGGCATCATTGTGGAACCGGTGCCGGGCAATGCCGGCCTGTACTTGCCGCAGCCGGGGTATCTGGAGTTTCTCCGCGAGGTGACCACCGCCAACGGTGCGCTGCTGCTGTTCGACGAGGTCATGACCGGCTTTCGTTTGGCCAACGGCGGCGCGCAGGAGCATTTCGGCATCACTCCGGATCTGAGTTGCTTCGGGAAGGTGATTGGCGGCGGCTTACCGGTGGGCGCGTTCGGCGGGCGCGCGGAGATCATGGATTACCTGGCGCCGCTTGGTCCGGTCTATCAGGCGGGCACGCTGAGCGGGAACCCGCTGGCGATGGCGGCGGGCATCGCGGCCCTGGAAGAGCTTGCCGCGAGCGATGCCTTCGTGAAGCTGGAAGAACTTGGCGCCGCGCTGGAAGCCGGAATGAAAGGTGCCGCGAAAGCCGCGGGCGTCCCGGTGCAATTCAACCGCTGCGGCTCAATGTTCTGCGGCTACTTCACCAGCGAGCCGGTGCATAACGTGGCCGACGCGATGAAGAGCGACCGCGAGCGGTTCAAGAAATACTTCCACGGCATGTTGGCCGAGGGCATCTACCTCGCGCCATCGCAGTTCGAGGCGGGCTTCCTTTCCACCGCGCACACGGCGGCGGATATCGAGCAAACGGTGACCGCAGCGGCCAAGGTGATGAGGACATTCTAGCCGGTTTTTGTTTGTGACCTGAAGACCAGGTGCAGCACACTGACCACATGCGCATCCTTGCCCTGGACCACGGCAGCAAACGGATTGGCATCGCCGTCAGCGACGAACTGAAGGTGATTGCCCAGCCGTTGGAGTTCATTGCGGCGGAGCCGTTCGCCGACGTGTTGGCGCGGCTCAGGGAATTGATCCGTGACAAGCAGGTGGAGATCATCCTCGTCGGGATGCCGCGGAACATGGATGGCAGCTACGGCCCGGCGGCACTGAAGGTGCAGGCCTTTGTAGCGGCACTGAAGGGGGCCTTGACCGTGGCCATCCGGACCTGGGATGAGCGGCTCACATCCGCGCAGGCAAACCGGGTTCTCATTCAAGGCAATGTCCGCCGTGACAAGCGCAAGCAGAACGTGGACAAGATGGCCGCCGCGATCTTGCTGCAGAGCTTCCTCGATAGCTTGGCCACATGAGGGGAATGAAGAAGGAAGAATGCAGAATGCAGAATGCAGAATGAAGCTTCAGAACTTCCTCGATAGCTTGGCCACCTGAACCGCCGCTCTGCCACGCACCACGCAACACGCCCTCCACTGATGGACCTGCTGAAATTCAAGCTCACCATCGCCTACGACGGCACTCATTACGAAGGCTGGCAGGTGCAGAAGACCGGCACCGGCGTGCAGGAGAAGATCGAGGACGCGCTGGCGAAGCTCTTCCCCAGCCGCCCACGCGTGCATAGTTCGAGCCGCACAGACACGGGCGTGCATGCGCTGGGCATGGTGGCGCATTTCGAGATCCCCCGCCCGGAGTGCCGGATGGCCCCGCGCAAGCTGGTGCTCGCGCTTAATGCCTGGCTGCCGGAGGATGTCCGAGTCCTTTCCGCGGCCCGCGCCCCGCAGGACTTCCACGCGCGCTTCCAAGCGGCGGGCAAGCAGTATCGCTACTCGGTTTGGAACCACGCGGTGATGAATCCGCTGATCAGGCACACTGCCTGGCACGTGCCGCGCCCGCTCGACCTGTGCGCCATGGACACCGCCGCCCCGTTCTTCGTGGGCCGACACGACTTCCAGTCTTTCGCTGCCAACCCGGGCTATGCGAAAGCTTCCACCGTCCGCACGGTCACACGATGCGACCTCACGCGGCGCGGGCGGTTGCTGACGTTCGTCATAGAGGGCGACGGGTTTCTCTACAAGATGTGCCGCGGCATAGTGGGGACGCTCGTCCAGGTGGGGCTGGGCAAGTTCCCAGCAGATGAGGTCAAACGGATGCTTGCGCAGAAGGATCGGCGGGTGGCGGGCATGACTGCGCCGGCACACGGGCTCGTGTTGTGGAAGGTTTTTTATGCACGTCGTCCTGCTCGAACCGGAAATCCCCCCTAACACCGGCAACGTGGCGAGGCTCTGTGCTGCCACCAGAAGCAGCCTGCACCTGATAGAACCCTTCGGCTTCAAACTGGACGACACGCAACTCAAGCGCGCCGGGATGGACTACTGGCAGCACGTCGAATGGCGTCGCTGGCCAAGCTGGCCGGCCTTCCGCAAGTCGGTCCCCGAAGGGGCGCGCGTCTGGCTTGTCGAATCCCACGGGCCGCGGCTCTATACGGAGGTCAACTACGCGCCGGATGATTATCTTGTCTTTGGCCGGGAAACCGCCGGTTTGCCCAAGAGCCTTCTGCACGAAAACCACGACCGCTGGCTGCGCATTCCCATGTTCAATGCCCAGGCCCGCTCACTGAACCTGTCCAATTGTGTGGCGCTGGTTCTTTTCGAGGCGCTGCGGCAGCAGGGATTCAGGGGTGAAGCGTGATGCGTGATGCGTGAAACGTGAACCATCACGCATCACGGATCACGGATCACGCATCACGTTTCACGTTTCACGTTTCACGCAGCCACTCACAGCTTTGCCTCCGCGTCCCGAATCAGCGAAAGCACCTTCTCCGGCTTGTCGGCGGTCAGCAGGCTTTGCCGGAGCTTGGGGTCGCGAAGCAGGCGGCTGAGCCGGGCGAGAATCGCCAGATGCTGGGTCACCGTTGGCGCGACCAGCAGGAAGAATAGCCGGGCGGGAACGTCGTCAATGGCGCCATACGGAATCCCCTTCACATGCCGGCCAAACACCAAAGTCGGCTGGTCCACGAGGCCCACCAAGGCGTTGCGCGAGTGCGGCACCGCGATGCCATCGCCGATGCCCGTGCTGTGCAGTTGTTCACGCTCGTGCAGTGCGCGCAGCAAGGTCTGCCGGGCCTCGGGCTGGGTGGCAAGCTGTGGGATTTGATCGACGAGTTCGCCGAGGACGGAATCACGGTCCGGGCTTTGCAAATTGAGGTTGATGACCGCTGGCGAGAGCAGTTTGTTCAGGACGACTGAGTTGGCGATCTTCATAAAGCGCCGGATGCTAAACAGAAACCCTCGCGCACAAAAGAAGATGTTCGCGTCTCTCCACTTCGGAAGGGGAGAGGGAGAAGCCTCGGCAGCTTTCGTGTAGTGGATGCAGCGGACTCCTCAGTAAGGCGCCTTGCGTCCCAACTTCTCCAGGTAGGATATTGCGTCTCCCGAACCGCTCTTAGCGGCTCGGATCATCCACTCCATGCCGACCGTCCCGTTCTTGTCCGTGCCTTTCCCCTCCAGATAACACCTGGCGAGGAGGTATTCCATGTACGGGTTGCTATCCGTCGCCCTGGCCTTGCAGTCTTCAAACTCCTCCGTGGCCTTAGGGGCATTAATCTCGCGAACCAGACTGGCCGCCTGCCTTTGAAAAGCGGCCGCCACACGAGTTAGCACCGCCTTTTCCTCTGTGCTGAGTGAGACGTTCTCGAATGCGGCAACGGTCTTGAAGCCTCCGCCGTCCGAGTAGGACTTTACTCCTTCCTTGATCAAACAGAGGTTCGTGCCGGCCGCATCATCTGCCCCGCGGCCAAAGTTCATCACAAAGTAAGTAGTCTCAGCATCTTGAATCAGCGCGTCGCCATGCGCGAGGGACTGAAGCACCTTGTATCTGGGGATGACGCGCAAGGGCTTGCCGAGGGTTGGCGTCAAATACTGGTTGGTGGTTGAGAACGGCAGGAGGATCTTTCGTTGCCAGACGCCCTCGATCCCGCTGGCGGCGATAGCCTTTGCGGCAATCTCATGCCACGTCTCGCGGTTCGTCAGAGCCACATACTTTGCTCGGGCCGCTTTCATGGCGTCCAGTTGCTGTAACTGCGCCTCGTTCCGGGGTTGGAAGTAGAGGGAATCGTTATAGCTGATCCAAAAAGCGGGGCTGTAAACGGAAGCCAGGCATTCCACAAAGTGCTTCCGTTCGGAAAGCATCCGCTCGTTTGGATCTCCCGGTGAGGCGCTCCAGCCTGTGGACTGCGCTAGCGCCGCAGCACACAAGAGCAGACCGCCGATGAAGCCACGCAACTTTATCATCCCGGCCCCAATCTAGCCATAAGGCTCGCCCTGTCAACGGAAGCCGGTGCTAAAGCTCCGGATAGCGCCGGCGGGCAACCCCCGGCGCTATCCGGAGGGGCAGCAGAAAGCAAGGGGAAGACCTCACGCAAACCCGCGTCGGCATGCACTAATCCGAGCTTGAGGCGCACGCAGAAGCGCCTTTGGCGAGTTTACATGTTGCATCCCACGTGCGAGGTGGTAGGGTACGCAGGGTCAGGTGGTTGCTGGAAAATTGTGCTTTTCCTTTATGATGATGTGACGACGAAAGATCCAATTAGGACCGGTTTTCCTTCCGCGGGTTTGCCAGGATTTGAAAGTTCGAACGTGTCAGTGCGCCGGTTGATTCATATCCCAGTGATTCACAGTCAGGCGGACATGGGTAGCCTCAGATCGGCGATCCAAGCGCTGACGGTGAAGAAACAGGGGGCCCAGGGTTGGGCGCGCAACGTGAACGTAATTGAGGGCCTCTGGGTGAAGATTGAGGAGGCGATTGCCTGTTGGTCTCTGCCGTACGAGAAAATGCGGCTCTATCAGGATGGTTTGCCGGTGTGCGGGCGGGAACAGGAGATTGTCTCGGAGTTGGCCAAGGCCGGCAGCCGCAACCACCAACTGCTGTTGCGATTGAAGGAACGCGGGGCCATCCTGATGGGGACCGAATCGGCCGAACTGCTGGTGCAGGAATATAAACTGATCAAACAAATGTTGACGACCGACGATTCGGCGACGGCGGCTCGCTTGGAGATCCGCCATCAAGAGGTCAGTCGTTCCTTGCTCAAACGCCGTGACCAGGCTATCGCGGACCGCATCAACCACACGCTGTGCCCGGGTGAAAGTGGTCTATTGTTTTTAGGAATGTTGCACTCCATCGAGCGTTGGCTGGCTGAGGATATCCAGGTCACGCATCCGCTTTATCCTCCGTTGCTAGAGGGACGCGAATGAGCATGACCGACAGGAAAAGCCGGGTTTTGATTGTGGACGACGAGCCATCGATCGGTCAGTTAATCTCCCGCTTGCTGGAGCAGGATGGCTTAATCACGCTGGTGGCGCTGGACGGAAAGACGGCCCTGGAAAAACTGCGCTCCGCATCGCCCGACATGCTGATTGTGGACCTCAAATTGCCGGATATGGACGGGCTGGAAATCCTGCGTCAGGCGAAAGCCTTAGACGAGGATCTACCGGTGGTCATTTTAACCGCCTATGCGAAAGTCCCCGGGGCAGTTGAGGCCATGCGGGCCGACGCTTTCGATTATCTGGCCAAGCCCTACGATCACCAGGAACTGATCCGGGTAGTCCACCGCGCTTTGGCCGAACGGCAATTCAAGCTCAGGCTCAAGCATTTCAACCGCCAGACCAACGCCAACCAGGATCTCACCGAGATCATGGGGCCGAGCAAGGTCATTGGACAACTGATTGGCGACCTCAACCGAGTTGCCAAGTCCAACTTCAACGTGGTCATCATCGGGGAAACCGGCTCGGGCAAGGAGGTGGTCGCGCAAGCGATTCACGGGGCCGGCCCGCGCGCCAAAGGCCCTTTTGTGCCGGTGGATTCCGGCGCGATCCCCGAGACGCTCATTGAGGCGGAATTGTTTGGGCACGAAAAGGGGGCGTTCACCGGCGCAGTCGGCCGCAAGCTGGGGCGCTTTGAACTGGCCAGCGGCGGAACGTTGTTCCTGGACGAGATCCTTAACCTGCCGATCACTGCCCAGGCAAAAGTGCTGCGGGCGCTGCAAGAAAAGACCTTTTGCCGGGTCGGGGGCACGCAGCCGGTCAAGGTGGACGTGCGGGTGCTGACGGCCGGGAACCAGGATTTTGATGAGGCTGTCACTGCGGGACGGTTCCGGGCGGACTTGTTCTATCGGTTAAACGAGTTCACGCTTCGGATTCCGCCGCTGCGCCAGCGCAAGGAGGACATCCTGTACCTGGCGAAGCGATTCCTGGATATGACCAACGCGGAATTGAAGAGAGAGGTGGTCGGATTTTCCGAGCCGGCCATTCAGGCGATGCTTGATTACCCTTGGCCGGGAAATGTCCGGCAACTGCGCTCGACTATCCGGCGAGCCGTGCTCCTGGCCAGCAAGGTGGTAACTGAACACGATCTGGATATTCTCAAGCAGGACAGCAAAGCAGCGTGGCTTGTGACGTCGCCCACAAGGGGGGGCGTCACGCCTGCCGCCGGGCTGTCGCTCAAGGCCATCGTGGCGCAAAGCACGACGGCCGTGGAGCGCGAGATCTTATTACAGACGTTGCGCCAAACCGGCGGCAACAAAGCCAAGGCCGCCCGCCTGCTCCAAATTGATTACAAGACGATTCAGTCAAAGATTAAACAATACGGAATTATCCCTAACCAAGAAACGTTATGAAGAAAAAGACCCCAGATAAGAATGAACCCGCCGGCGAAGCTGGCGCCCGTTTTGGCGGCATCCTGTCAGGACTAACCGGTTTGATGGAAAAGCTCAACGAGCTGGCGGAAACCGGCGTCGAGCTGCGGCGCGGCGGCGAGTCTTCTGGCGCCGGCCAGGAGCGTAAAGGCATCTACGGATTTACGGTGAAGGTCGGCTTGGGCGACCAGACGGCCCGTGTCGAGCCGTTTGGCAACATTCGCGCCGACAAGACAACCGGCCAGGCGGTGGTGGAGGAGGTCCGGGAGCCGGTCGTGGACCTGTTCGAGGAGAAAGACCACCTGCTGATTGTGGCCGAGTTGCCGGGCATCAGCGCCGCCGACGTGAAGCTGGAGGTGAAGGACGACGTGCTGACGATTATCGCGACTAAAGGCGACAAGAAGTACCGCAAAGAGGTGCTGTTGCCCGGCAGCTATCCCAAAGCGAAGATGCGCCTGTCGTGTAACAACGGCGTGCTGGAAATCAAGTGCGTCAAATGACCGCCGCCTGACCTATGGACAAACTCGAATCCGGTCAATTGAAACTGAAAGTCACGGAGGCCATCGGCAAAGACGTGGGCCGAGCCTTGGCGCGCATCGGCCCGGAAGACATGGAACGGCTCGAAGTAGCCATTGGGGACACCGTCGAAGTGGTCGGCAAACGCGCGACGGTCTGCAAAGTGATGCCAGCCTACAAGGAGCTTCGCGACCAAACACGCGTGCAACTGGACGGCCTGACCCGCGAGAACGCCGGGGCGGCGCTGGACGAGTTTGTGCAGGTGAAGAAAGTGACCGTGCGTCCGGCCCAGCGCATTGGACTGGCGCCGCTAACGATTGCGCCCGACGCCCGCGACCTGAAGTACATCGGCAGTTTATTGGACGGTTTGCCGGTTCAGGCTGGGGACCGGATTCGGGCCGTGCTATTTGGCAGCCGTTCCGCTGATTTCAAGGTGGAGAACACGACGCCCCGCGGGCCGGTGCTGATCAATCCGACGACTGAGCTGGTGGTCGGCAAAGCGGAGGTCAAGGAGCGCGCGCGGGCGGCCGTTCCCTATGAAGACATCGGCGGGCTCAAGCCCCAACTGCACCGCATCCGGGAGATGATTGAGCTGCCGCTGCGTTATCCTGAAGTGTTCGAGAGGCTGGGCATCGGCGCGCCCAGAGGCGTGCTGCTGCACGGTCCGCCCGGCTGCGGCAAGACGCTCATCGCGCGCGCCATCGCGCATGAAACCGAAGCTAATTTCTTTTCCGTGAGCGGCCCGGAGATCATCCATAAATTCTACGGCGAGAGCGAGGCGCACTTGCGCAAGATCTTCGACGAGGCGACGCGCCAGGGGCCGAGCATTATTTTCCTGGACGAGATTGACGCCATCGCCCCACGGCGGGACCAGGTGGTCGGCGAGGTGGAAAAGCGGGTGGTCGCCCAGCTCCTGGCGCTGATGGACGGGCTGACCAAGCGGCAGAATGTCATTGTCATTGGCGCCACCAACCTTCCCAACGCGCTCGACCCGGCGTTGCGGCGCCCCGGCCGCTTTGATCGGGAAATCACTATTCCGATTCCGGATCGCCACGGGCGGCAGGACATCCTGGAGATTCATAGCCGGGGCATGCCTTTGAAGCCGGATGTGGACATGAGCCGCCTGGCGGAGATCACCCATGGTTTTGTCGGCGCGGACCTCGAAGCGCTCTGCCGGGAGGCGGCCATGATTTGCCTGCGCGACATCCTGGCCGACCTGGATTTTTCTTTGGCCAAGATCCCCTACGAACGGCTGGCCAAGCTGGAGGTGAGCATGGCGCATTTCTCGGCGGCGTTGCAGGAAGTCGAACCGTCCGCCATCCGGGAGGTCTTCGTGGAAGTGCCCACTGTGCGCTGGAGCGACGTCGGCGGGCTGGCCCGGCTGAAACAACGGCTGGTGGAAGCCGTCGAGTGGCCCTTGCGCCACGCGCGGCTGTTTGAACAAGCCGGGGTCCGTCCGCCCAAAGGCGTCCTGCTGTCCGGCCCGCCCGGCTGCGGCAAGACGCTGATGGCTAAAGCCATCGCCAACGAAAGCCAGGTCAATTTCATCTCGGTCAAAGGCCCGGCGCTGTTGTCCAAGTATATCGGTGAATCAGAGCGGCAGGTGCGCGATATCTTCCGCAAGGCCCGACAGGCCGCGCCGTGCATCATCTTCTTTGACGAGCTGGACGCCTTGATGCCGGCGCGTGGCGGCGCGGTTTCCGACACGCCGGTCACGGATCGGGTGTTGAGCCAGTTCCTGACGGAGCTGGACGGCATCGAAGAACTCAAAGGCGTCCTGGTGCTGGGGGCCACCAACCGACTGGATCGGCTGGATCCGGCGATGATCCGGCCCGGCCGCTTTGACGCAGTCGTGGAAATCCCGCTGCCAGAGGAACCGGAGCGCAGTGAGATCTTTGCGGTCCATCTGCGCGGTAAGCCGGTGTCGCGCAGTGTGAAGATCAGCGAACTGGCGGCCAGGAGCGCGGGCTTCAGCGGAGCTCAAATCGCGTCGGTCTGCAACCTCGCCGCTCTCCAGGCGGTGCGCCGCGTGGTGGCCGAAGCCGGCGGTTCGGAAGCCGGCCGCCCGCCTCTGAAAACTCCGGCGAAGCTGCTGATCGAGCCGGATGACTTGGTAGCCGCGCTGGCAGAAGTTGCCCCTCAGGCATGAGCGAAGATTCTCAGAACGTGTCTTACGTTTACGGCTTCACGCGGGCGGGGGGCGCGGGAATGCAGAATGCAGACGGCGCCGGCGTCCTCAGTGGCGGGATTGATGAGATGCATTTGCCGGTATTCTCGCGGAGTGGCGAAGTGGCAGCGATTGTAAGCCAGGTTTCGCGGTCTGAATTCTGCGGACTAACCGGCGAAACAAACCTGCAAGACCTGACTTGGCTGGCGGCGCGCGCCTGCCGGCACCAAGCGGTGCTGGAGCAGGTGATGCGCCTGGGACCGGTGTTGCCGGCAAGGTTCGGCACGCTCTTTTCCTCGCCGGCAAGCCTGGAGGGGTTTATGCGGAAGCATCAAGCTGCCATGGTGCAGTTTCTGGAATGGGTGGGCGGCCAGGAGGAATGGGCGGTGAAGGGCTTCTTTGATCAGGCGTGCGCGGAGGCACAGTGGCTGGCCCGCCGTCGGTCCGAGGAGCCAGGGCCGACGGCTTCGTCGCCCGGCGTCGCCTATTTGCAGGAACAAGGCCGGCGCATTCAGGCCAAGCGAGCACTGGACGACCATCTTGCGAAGGCGTGCGACGACCTCTTAAACGAGTTGAAACCACTGGCTTCGGAAATTGTTCCGCGGCGGATTGTGGGGCGCGAAACCCCGGACGCGGCGCGGGAGATGGTACTGAATTGGGCGTTGCTTCTGCCGACGGCGGCAGTGGCTGATTTTCGTAGCCGGATCGAGCGTGCGAACGCAAACCAAAATACTACCGGTCTGGCCATTGAAGTAACCGGTCCCTGGCCCCCCTACAGTTTCTGTCCCGTCCTGGAGGCGGAGCCGCCGGCGGCGCCCGATTCAGCCAAAGCGGCACCCTAGCCTATGAGCGCGAACCAAGCGGATATCAAGCGGGATATAGGCTTCTACGAGACGCTGTTGAATGCGATTCCATCGTCGGTGTTGCTGGTCGGCCGGGATCTGCGCATCGCTTTGGCCAGCCGCAACTTCCTGGAAAAGAGCCGGCGCACCGAGGGACAGACGTTGGGCCGGCGATTGCCAGAAGTCTTTCCGCCGGCGATTTTGGACCAGTCGGGGCTGATTCGGCACATTCAAAGGGTCTTTGATACCAACCAGCCAACCGCCGGCGAAAAAATCACCTACCGCGCGCCGGGTGGACTGATGCGAGTTTACTATTACCGCGTTCTCCCTTTGCTGGGCCGGGACAAGCTGGAGTTTGCCATTCTGATCATGGAGGACGTGACGGAACAGGAGCGTTTGAGTGCGGACATCCACCAGACGGAGCGCCACCTGTCGATCGTGGTGGAGAGCACCAGCGAGATCATTCTTTCGACCGCTCCCCGGGGTCAGATTCTCAGTTGGAACCAATCCGCCCAGCGGATTTCGGGCTTCACCCCTCAGGAAGTCCAGGGGCGCCGCTTTTACGAGTTTTGCGCACCGGAGCATCAGAACGCCGTGCATCGGTTGTTTTCCGAGCGGAGAGATGGCAAGAACCCGGAGCGACTGGAATGGGATTTGGTGACCAAAAGCAACCAGAAGATTTCCATTTCCTGGATCTGGTCCCCCATGATGAACGACCAGGGCGAAACCATTGGCATTGTAGCTGTTGGGCGTGACCTCACCGAAAGCCGCCGGGTCGAGGCGCAATTGCTCCAGGCCCAAAAGCTGGCGGCCTTGGGGGTGATGGGCGGCGGCATTGCACACGAGTTGCGCAATCCCCTTGCGATCTGTTCCTCCGCTGCCCAGTTCCTGATGGAGGATGAAATCACGCCGGAGTTTCGTCGCGAGTGCGCCCAAAAGGTGCAACAGGGAACGCGACGAGCCTCCGCCATCATCGAAGACCTCTTGAAATTCACGCGGCCCTCCGAGTGGACCAAGCTCGCCAAGTGCGACCTGCTTACCGTCCTGAATGAAACTCTCGAGTCAGTCACCAACCAAACCAACCTTCAAAACATCGAGTTGAGCCTGCAATTGCCCGATGCGCCCGTATTCGTTCATGGCGATGCTCACCTGCTCCAACAAGTGTTTGTGAACCTGCTCTTGAACGCCGTCCAGGCGATGCCCTCCGGGGGCCAGCTCCAGGTGATCGCCGCAACGACTCTCCACCAGGTCAGCGTCCAGGTGGTCGATACGGGCTGCGGCATCCTCGCGGCGGACCTTGACAAGATCTATGATCCGTTCTACTCGAAGTCCCTGAGCCAGAAGGGGATCGGCTTGGGCCTGCCGCTCTGCTACGCCATTGTCAAACAGCACGCCGGGAACATCGATGTGGACAGCGTTTCAGGACAAGGCAGCACCTTTACCGTGCGGTTGCCCCTGAGTCAGGACTGATGGTTGAACCGACCGAGACGGCACGGACAGGAGGGATACCCCCTTTAATAGGGAGTGACGGTTAGGGAACGAATTCCCTAAAGGCTGCCAGCAGGGCATTGCTGAACTCATGAATCTGCGGAACGGCCTATAAATATGGGGTAAGGCTAGTGGCGGCAGCCGCCCAAGGCTTGGCATGATTCAAGCTAAACATTGTTTCGGTCCCGGTTCCCGGTGTTCTGGGATGATCGTGAGTGAGTAAACTGCAAATAAAACCTAGATAAAATGGCAAAAGTAACAAAATCAACAGACTCATCGAGTCTCGCAGAAGTAGTCGATCGTATTCTTGACAAAGGCATCGTGATTGATGTCTGGGCTAAGGTGTCGCTGGTCGGCATCGAGCTGGTTTCCATTGAAGCCCGCGTAGTCATCGCCTCCGTCGAGACATACTTGAAGTATGCCGAGGCCATTGGTTTGACGGCAACTGCCGCGGCCCCCGCCTGAGTACCACGGGAGTAGCAAGCGTCAGGCGGAGGACCTATTCTGTTCTCCGCTTGACGCAAATTTGTAACCAAAAATCCTTAATACAGGAAAGGTTTGCGCATGATAAATAACTTAACGAATGATATGACGCGGTTGTGTGGCGAGATCGCTGCGCTGCGGGGTAGCCGCGCGGACCTGATGAGTAAGCTCGCGGAAACCAGCGCGAAAATGCAGGCGTCGGTCACCCAAATGCTGGCTGGCTTCGGAGAGGCCCGGTCCGAAATGTCCAAACAGACCAAAGCCGAACTGAGCGAATTTGTCGCCAGTGTCAAGGAAGCGGTGACCGAACTGCGACAACAGGTAGCTCAGAAGCAGGAAGAGTTCCGGGAAGACCTCTCGGGTGCGCATCAGGCATGGCATGGTGCCAGACCCGCGCCCCGACAGGAGCGAGCGGTCGAAAGTCCGCGTTTTCGGGAACCGTCCGAAGATCTGGCGCCCAAGGCGAAAAAGAAGAAACGGTAGGGCCAGCGCACCGTAACCGTTTATCGGGCCACTCCGTCCGCACTGGGAGAGATCAATCCCCGCGAGGGCGGGGTGAGCCGCTCTGTGGGGTCAGGCCAAGGCGGCCAGGGGCGGTCGGAGGTCCGGGTGTGCGGTGCTTTATCGCCAAAAGACATCGTCACATGAATGTTCGTAAATCCAAGTCAGCCCGAAAAGAAAGGGCCCATATGCAAACTACCTCTGATATCGTTTCGACCGAGCCCAGCAGTGGGTTTGTGACCACGCCCCTTGTGGAACAAATCACCCAGCGGGCGCTGAACTATTTGCAGGCGGGCTATCCCGTTCATTTCGCCGGGGCTGCCGGCACCGGCAAGACCACGCTGGCGTTTCACGTGGCGACGCAACTGAACCGGCCCGTGTCGCTGATGCACGGGGACGATGAGTTTGGCAGCTCAGACCTCGTTGGCCAGGACAGCGGCTATCGCAAGCACAAGGTCGTTGATAACTACATCCATTCAGTGGTTAAGACCGAGGAGGAGATGAAGTCCCTGTGGCTGGAAAATCGGCTCACGACCGCCTGCCAAAACGGGGACACGCTGATCTACGACGAATTTAACCGTTCGCGGCCGGAAGCCAACAATCCTTTTCTGAGCATCTTTTCCGAGCGCATCCTTAACTTGCCCAAGCTGCGTCGCTCCGGCAGCGGCTACTTGCAGGTGCATCCGGAGTTTCGGGCAATCTTTACGTCCAATCCGGAAGAATACGCCGGGGTGCATAAGACCCAGGACGCCTTGATGGACCGGTTGATCACCATTCAGTTGGAACACTACGACCGGGAGACGGAGGTTCAGATCACGATGGCCCGCTCCTCCATCGGCCAGGCCGATGCCGAAACCATCGTAGATCTGGTGCGCAAACTTCGGAGCGTCGGCGTGAGCAACAGCCGTCCGACTATCCGCGCCTGCATCGCCATTGCCCGCGTGCTGGCGTTGCGCGGCGTGCATGCCAATCCGGAGGATTCCATCTTCCAATGGGCCTGCCGCGATGTCCTGAATTCGGAAACGGCCAAGGTCACCCGTGATGGCCGCTCGATCATGCCGCAGAAGGTAGAGGAAGCCTTGTTCAAAGGGCTGCACGCCACGCCGGCTACCCCCCCGCGTGCTTTCACTAACTCGCGTCCGCGCAATTCCACCAAGAAAGGAACCGACGAATGCCTCCTCCAAAACGAATAATTCGCAGCGTTAAGGATATCCGCACCCGTTCCAGCACGCCTGACGCGATTCTTGTCTCTTACAAGGCTTATATGGCGATCACCGCCCTGGAGATGGAAAAATTCCGGCGCGAGACGGAACGCGACAACCTGATGCTGCGGTTGAACAATGTCCATGCCCGCCTCCAGACGGTGGAAACTGAAAAAGCGAGCCTCTTGCGGCGCTTGGGCAAGGACGGGCACAGCCGACCCGGACAGCGGCCCATCAAGTCTTCCCGGCCAACCCGGGACTGCCCCGCGGGGGCCAATGCCGCCGGATTCAAGTTCCAGTACTGAGCGTATCGCCACGGATTAAGCACCACGAGGGCAAACCAAGATATACTATGAAGATTAACTGCCTTTCCTGCGGCCACAAAGTGGAAGTGGACGACGCGTATGATGACTACGCGGGCCAGATCAAGTGTTATGCATGCCATGCCATCATGGAAATCAAGAGTGAGGATGGCAAACTCAAATCGGTCAAGCTGGCGTGGAGCGTGGACCGCCAGGCCGACGCGGAGAAATAAGTCGTGCTCAAGCCAAGCATTACCCTGAAGTCTGCCGCCCACATTCGCACGGCGCGGCAGATAAAGAGTTTTCGTTCCGGCCGAATTTCCACCGGCGTGGCCATGGAGGCTTTGGATAGGGGCCGGATTCGATTTGAGTATGAGCGGCTGGCCTGCCGGGAGCGGCGCCACCGCTAAGTTTCACCAGCTTACTGCCATGCCAGCAAGTAATTCACTAATTGAATCTGGGGCCGGTAGCCAGCGAATGTTCCGCTTTGTGAACGAGGTTGTCTGCGGTTTCTGCCAGGGCAGTGGCGTGGACCCCAAGTTGGGCAGCCGCTGTCCGGTCTGCGGCAGCAGCGGCAGGATTTGTGTCATCCCGCCCGTGGTCACTTGCCTGCGCTGCTGTGGCACCGGCCGGGAAAATGGCGATCTGACGTGCCTGGCCTGCGAGGGGACTGGGGCGGTACAGGTCCGCGCGCAGGCCGCCCCCTGCACGGCATGCGGGCAGACGGGCACCGCCGGAATTTTCTACTGCCGACTGTGCAAGGGCCAAGGCGTGGTGTAAGCTCACCGCAAGACAATCGATAAAAGCTATGAACACGCCTCCAGAATCCAGCTCTCCCGTGGGGGGGAAATGCCTGTATGCCATCGCCGCCCTCTCTGAGGACCGCGCCTACAATGTTGCGGGCATTGACGGCAGCGCCGTGTATAGTGTTAGCAATGGCCACGTGGCGGCAATCGTAAGTGATTGTGCCCACCAAAAACTCCGTCCGGAACGCGCCCACTTGGCGGCCCATCGAGAAGTCCTCAAGCGGCTGATGCTGGACAGCACCGTCCTGCCGATGGCTTTTGGAACCATTGCCGACGATTTGAAAGCAGTTCGGCGGTTGCTTTCGCTCAATCAGGCGGCGTTTCTGGACCAACTCGAGCGCGTCGCCGGCAAAGTCGAGATGGGTTTGCGCGTTAGGTGGGACGTGCCTAATATCTTTGAGTATTTCATTGATATTCACCCGGAATTACGCGCCTCGCGGGACCGTTTGCTGGGCAACCAGCGCGAAACGCGTCAGGAGGACAAGATCGAGCTGGGGCAGTTGTTCGACCGCATCCTCAACGATGACCGCGAAGCGCATTTTGAAAGGCTGGAGGAGGCGCTCGCACCGTGCTGCGCGGAAATCAAGCGCTCGCCGCCCCGCAATGTCAACGAGGTGGCCAACCTCAATTGCCTAGTTGGACGCAACGACCAAAAGCAACTGGAAGATGCGGTTTTCCAGGCGGCCAACCTGTTTGACAACAACTACGCTTTTGATCTGAACGGGCCGTGGGCACCGCACAATTTTGTGGATATCGACCTCAAGCTCGGCGGCCGAAAATGAAGCGGATGCCGCATGCTGCTCATTGACAAACTCCTGCTGTCTCCCATCTACGCCACCATCTGGGCAGCCCGGCAGGTGGATAACGCCATTCAACAAGAACGCGCGGCGGAACCGGAGAAAATTACCGCCGACTTGAGCGAGCTCTACATGATGCTGGAAACCGGCCAGATCACGGAGACTGAGTTTGCTGCCCGCGAGAAGGATTTGCTCGACCGGTTGGACCTCATTCAGGAGCAGAAGAGCGCCTCTGAATAGAAGACAAGGGGCCAACCAATGCAAGGCACACCTTCAGTGGCACGCAAACTCGCTGAGGGGAAGCGGGCTGTCAGCCGCCATCGATCTCCTAACATGGACACGCCGACAGCATCATTTCTGGCGGGCAAGCATAGTCTCCTGCTCTTCGGCGGTAAAGGCGGGGTAGGCAAGACCTCCTGCGCGGTCGCCACGGCGCTCAAACTGGCCCAAACAGCCCCCCAATCGTCGTTTCTTTTGGTTTCCACCGATCCGGCCCATTCGCTGGCGGACAGCCTGGCCGGATTGGCGCGGCCTCCAAATTTGCAGGTCACTGAATTAGACGCCCAGGCATGTTTGGCCGCCTTCAATCGCCAGCATGGCTCCAAGCTTTATGCGATTGCCTCGCGCGGGACCTTTCTCGATGACTACGACATCAATCGTTTCCTGGACCTTTCCCTGCCGGGATTGGATGAGCTAATGGCCTCGTTGGAAATCACCGGCTGGGCTGCCTCCGGCAATTACCGAACCATCGTAGTGGATACCGCCCCCACCGGCCACACGCTCCGGTTGCTGGCGATGCCCGCGTTGCTCCGCAATTGGCTCGGAGCTTTGGATGCGTTGCTGGCCAAACACCGGTACATGAGGCTGTTGTTGAGCAACGCTGCTAATCGTGACGAGATTGATGTTTTCCTGGAGGAACTGGCCGGCTCCGTCAAACAGATGGAAACTTTGCTCCAGGATTCCCGGCGCAGCCAGTTTGTACCCGTGATGCTCGCCGAAGAGATGAGCCTCAGCGAAACCCGCTTCCTGCTGGCAGAGCTCAAACGCGCGCAGGTGCCGGTGGACGACATTGTGGTCAACCGGCTGTTTCCAAGCAATGAATGCCCGGTCTGCGCGGACGGGCTCGTCCAGCAAAGCCGCATCGTCGGTGAGATTCTCCGCAGCCGCGATTTAGCTCCCTACACGTGGTGGGGCGTGCCCCTGTATCCCAAAGAAGTTCAAGGCGCCGATGGCCTCAATACGTTCTGGCAAGGACTGACGCGCTTGACCAAGGAGCCGGTGGCCATTGAAACGCCGATTCCCCCGATCGGTCCTTGGGTCGAAACGACCGTCCGCGCGCCCGGCGAAAAATCGTTATTGCTCTTCGCTGGCAAAGGTGGCGTGGGCAAGACCACGCTAGCCTGCGCCACCAGTGTGCGTTTGGCACAAGACTCGCCCGCCCGCGAGATCCTACTCTTGTCCACCGACCCGGCTCACTCGCTTGCCGACTGCCTGGGAGTGCCGGTCGGCCCTGAGCCAAAACGGATTTGTGCGGGCTTAACCGCGCTGGAGATTGATGCGTCCGCCGAATTCCGCGCCCTGAAGCAACTCTACAGTGGGGAACTGCGGTCTTTCCTCCACTCCCTTTTGCCCAATGTGGACCTGGTTTTTGACCGGGAGGCGATGGAACGAATCGTGGACCTTTCGCCGCCAGGGCTGGACGAAGTCATGGCCCTTACCCGGGTGATGGACCTCTTGGATCAAGACCATTACCACGCGTTGGTGTTGGACTCTGCCCCGACTGGGCATCTGATCCGGCTCCTGGAAATGCCCGAGCTGGTTGATCGCTGGTTGAAAGTCTTTTTCGGCCTGTTCCTCAAATACAAACAGATTTTTCGCCTGCCCAAGGTGTCGCAACGGCTGGTGGAAATGTCCAAAGCCCTCAAACGCCTGCGCGCGATGCTGGCCGATCCGGACCAGTGTGCTCTCTACGGCGTGACCATCCTTACGGACATGGCCTTTGAAGAAACGAAAGACCTGCTCGCGGCCTGTCAGCGGATGCAGGTCAACGCGCCGGTGCTCTTCCTCAACCTGGCCACGCCGCCCAGCGATTGCCTCCTATGCTCCGCCTTGCGGGGTCGCGAGTCCGTAATCGAACAGAAATTACGGCAGGCGTTCCCCACCACCGCGCAAGTCGTGGTTTGTCGGCGCGGGGAGCCTCGCGGACTGGCGCTCCTGGGCGAACTCGGCCGGGCGCTTTATGTCACCTCAGCGTCAAAAGGCGTAAACCATGACTGAATTCGGCCCCCAGCGAACCCGGCATGTTTCCTTGTGCGAAGCCCTGGACAGCGTTCTGAACACCGGCGTCGTCGCGCTCGGTGAAGTGACGCTGTCGGTGGCCGACGTGGACCTGATTTACCTGGGGCTGCAACTGGTGGTCACTTCCGTCGAAGGCGGTCGGGAAATTGCTCCGATGACCCCCCCGTCGCAACTTGACCGGGATCCGCGCGGCAGCCAGCGTCTCCTGCCGGGAGAGGAAATGCCCGCCCGCCCGCCCGCCAGCCGACCGCCCATCGCCGCTTTGCCGCTGGCGTTGGCGGACCAAGCCAGCCCGCGTCCCTCCGACACCCTCGCCGAAAAGACCGAACTCATTGCCAGCGCCATCGCCGACTCCAGCCGGAAGAAGAATGGGCTGGGACAATTGGTTTTGACCTTGATCAAAGTCCTGCACGAACTTCTGAAACGGCAAGCCATCCGACGCATCGAAGGCGGTTCCCTCACTCCGGCCCAGATTGAGCGGCTCGGCGTGACGCTCATGCAACAGGCCGAGGAGCTGGAGCGGCTGCGGAAGGATTTCGGCCTGCCGGAAGAAGACCTGAACCTCGACCTTGGCCCGCTGGGCAAACTGCTTTGACCGCTATGACAACAAAACGACACATCGAACATTCCACCAGTGGCGCCACCCTGGCCGACCTGCTGGAACGGATATTGGATAAAGGCATTGTTATTGCCGGCGACATCAAGGTGAAGATCGTGGACATCGAGTTGCTAACCATTCAGATTCGCCTGCTGATATGTTCTGTGGACAAAGCCAAAGAAATCGGCGTGGATTGGTGGGTAGGGAACCCCGCCTTCAGCCGGCGCCAGCAGGAACTGCTGGTCGAATCGGATGCGTTGGCCAAGGTCTCAGAAAGGCTGGCCCGGTTGGAGGCGGTGGCCGCCCCCGTCGCGGCGAAAGTGGTTTGAACGTTGACCGCCTCCGGTCAGCAGCCATTCAGCACGTTCCGCTAGCGCTGGGAAGCCTAAGGGCCGGTTCAATGTCGGCCTTGAGGTCTGCCCCATCTTCGATGCCGACCGATAGCCGCGCGTAGTCCGGCGTCCCGCCGGTGGCGGCTTGCTCTTCTTGGCTCAATTGCTGATGCATGGCCGATGCCAGGTGAATCACGAGGCTCCTGGCATCGCCGACTTTGGCCAAGTGCGAGAACAACTTCACGGAGTTGATGAACTTCCGGCCGGCCTCGAGGCCGCCCTTGATGCCAAAGCCCAGGATGCTGCCGAAGCCCTTCTTGAGGTAATTAGTGGCCGGGTACACACATGTTTCAGGTGCGTTGGCATTGGGTTTGGTGCGGGTGAGGGGGGGCGAATGTTTGCCCTGCGATTGAATCTTCTGGCGGGTTTGGGTGTCTGAACCGATTGGCGCTTAGCTAAGGCGTAAAACGCTCAGCGGTAGTCACTTGCAGATAAGCATCGAGTTTCAGCCCTGGGGCCGCCTTCCCCGGCCCAGCGCCTCAGGCCCAGTTTGGAACCGCTCCGCCCCTTTCGGCACCCCAGACTCGCAACATGCTATCCCCACGACGCTGGCACACCTCACGCGCCCCGGCACTGCCCACGGGGACAGCCTGGACGGTCCTGCTGGCAGCCGCCGCCCCCAGTAGCGCGGGGCCAAAACGCCCCGCGGCTCGTGTGCTTCATGGTTTGGGCGCGTGGGCAAAGCCGGGGGCCCAGCGCCAGACCCAAGCAGGGGTCGCCGGAGGGCCCAACTTTGACCCCGACTTTGCGGAAGAACCCGGTTTTATTGAGCCTTATCCAAGCGCCATTCCGCTCCGTCCTCGCTTACCACACTTCGACCGGACCTTTCGGCACAGAGATGTGCCCGGGTTGGCCGGCACCGGGCTCGGCCATGAACGAGGCAACCAGTGGCGCGGGACGGAATCGGGGTTTCAATTCACCCGCCCCATCCAGGAACTGCTCCCGCCACCGACGATAGTAGCCGAGTATTTCGAGAAACTCGGCGCGGCTGGAGATGAGCACCACTCGCTTGTTGAACTCGTTGGCTGGACCGAACCGCTTGGCATACCAGGGGGCGACCTTGCGAAACATCCGGCAGCCGTGGACTTCGCCGAATACCTCGATCATCAAATCAAGATGGCGGCACATCACGCGCACCCGCTCTTCGAAGGAGGGTTCGGGCAGCAGCTCGCCTGTTTTCAGGTAGTGCTGCGTTTGCTGGAAGATCCAGGGATTGTAGAAGGCACCGCGGCCGATGCTCACACCGGCACAACCCGTTTGCTCGATCATTACTCTCGCGGCCGACGGCGTGGTGACATCCCCGTTGCCGATGACCGGCGTGGTCTTTAGCGCCTGCACCACCGCCCGGATGCCCGCCAGGTTCACCGCGCCCGAGAACCCCTGCTCGCGCGTCCGGCCATGCACGAACACCGCCGCCACACCCACGTCCTCCAGAGCCCGCGCCAGGTCCGGCGCAGTGATGTTTGCCTCGTCCCAACCCAGCCGCATCTTCGCCGTGACCGGGATCTTCACCGCCTCCACCAGGCCCTTGACCAGCCTGGCTGTCCGCGCCAGCTCAGTCATCATCGCCGAACCGCCGCCCACGCGGCAGACCTTGCGCACCGGGCAACCCATATTGATGTCCACCGAAGCGATGCCCAATGACTCGACATACACCGCCGCGTCGCGCATCTCTTCAGGCACAGAACCGAAGAGTTGCACGGCCAGCGGGCGGTCGGCGGGTGAAGTCTCAACCAGCTTGAGCGCCTTGGATTTCTTCTCTAGGATCGAGCGGGCGTTGACTAGGTCGGTCGTAGCCAGGCCAATCCCGCCCAGTTCGCGCACCGTGCGGCGGAAGGGCAGGTTGGTGTAGCCCGCCAACGGCGAGAGAAACAGGTTGAATTCCAATGTCAGCGACCCGAGATGCATCGCCAGCAGGATAGCCGCCCGCCCCACGAAAGGCGATGCTAACCCTGGCTAATCACCTTGACGCTGGCGCCTTGCGACAAGACACTATGGCAGTAAGGCAACATGACCGAGTGGAACATCCAATCCCGCGCCCACGCCTGCGCCGCCTGCGGCAAGCACTTTGCCGATCAGGAGGCCTATCATACCCTGCTGTTCGATGAGAAGGCCGACCTCCAGCGCTCTGATATCTGTCAGGCCTGCTGGCAGAAGCAATACAGCGAGGGCGGGCGCGACCGCAAAGGATTCGTCTCCTACTGGCACGGCGTCTATGTCGCGCCCCCGGTTCAGGTGGAAGCGATCAAGAAGGAAACTGCCGAGTCGCTCCTGCGCAAGCTCATCGAGCTCAAGGACCCGCGTTACATTCCGGCCGGATATATCCTGGCCGTCATGCTGGAGCGCAAGCGCCTGCTCAAAGTTAAGCAGCAACTGGTCCGCGACGGCCAGCGCATGTTCATCTACGAACAACCCGCCACCGGCGACGTGTTCACCATCATTGACCCCGCCTTACAGCTCAACCAGCTTGAGCAGGTTCAGCGCGACGTCGCCGATCTGCTCGAACATGGCCTGAACTCCCCGACGCCCGAGTCCCAGCCGACAACCCCTGAAGTGGCCCCCGCCGCCTCGTCCGCCGAAGCCGCCCCCGCCACGACAGAATCCGACCCGCAGAGTGAGCCCGAAGCGCCCCAGCCAGCCTGAAAGCAAATCGTTCCCCCCGACGATAAGCCCCGTGCCCGACATGACCAGATACGAGGACCTGCAAGCCCGGCTGGGCTACATCTTCCGCGATCTCGCCTTCCTGCGGCTCGCCCTGACACACCCCTCGGTCGTGCATGAGCGCGAAGCCTCCATGCAGACCAATCAGCGGCTCGAATTCCTCGGGGATGCCGTCCTGCAGCTCGTGCTCACCCGCGAGCTATATGAGAAGTTCCCCGCCTTCAGTGAGGGCCCGCTGACCAAGGCCCGCGCCAAGCTGGTCAACCGCCATACGCTGGCCGAGCGCGCCCGGCACCTGGGCATCGGGCAATACTTAATCCTCAGCCGCGGGGAAGATCTTCACAACGGCCGGGAGCGGCTTTCCACGCTCGCCGACACTTACGAGGCGTTGCTCGGCGCGATTCTGCTCGATGGCGGTTTCGACGCAGCCCGCGAGTTCATCCTCGGCCAATTCCAGACGGCGTTCGGCGGACTCTCCGGGATTCCCATACTCGAAAACCCCAAGGGTGAATTGCAGGAGCTGCTCCAATCCGGCTCTGCCGAAGCTCCGCATTATCAGGCCGTTTCCGCCATCGGCCCGGACCACGACCGGGTTTTCGAATGCACCGTGCATCACGGCGGCGTGGAGCTGGCGCGCGGCCAGGGCAGGAGCAAAAAGGCCGCACAGAGCGAAGCCGCCTCAGCCGCGCTGGCAAAGCTGCGGGAGAAGAAGGAGGTCAGCACATGAAGACACTGTTTGCCAAGCATCACAAGATTCTCATCGGCGTCGTCCACCTTCAACCCTTGCCGGGCGCGCCCCGCTGGCGCGGCGATATGGAATCCGTGATCAAGTTCGCCGTGAATGACGCCCGCGCCTATGAGCGCGGCGGCGCGCACGCCGTCTTCATCGAGAACTTCGGCGATGTGCCCTTTACGAAGGGGAGCATCGCCCCCGAAACCCTCGCCGCCATGGCCGCCGCCGGCCGTGCCATCCGCCAGGCCGTGGACCTCCCGATCGGCTTCAACGTCCTGCGCAACGACGCCCGCGCCGCGCTGGCCTTGTGCGCGGTCTGCGACGGCGCATTCATCCGCGTCAATGTTCACACCGGCGCAATGCTCACGGATCAGGGACTGATCGAAGGCAACGCCTACGAGACGTTGCGCTACCGGCAGCGCGTCTGCCCCGGAGCGCAGATCTTTGCTGATGTCCACGTCAAACACGCCGTCCCGCTGGGCAACTGGTCCATCGAGGACGCCGCCCGCGACACTGTGGAGCGCGGCCTGGCCGACGCGCTGATCGTATCCGGCGCCGGCACCGGCTTGCAGGCGGATCTCGCTGATGTCGAGCGCGTGCGGCGCACCGCTCCCACCACCAGGATTCTCCTCGGCAGCGGCACAACGCTCGCGAACGTGCACGATTTCCTCCCTGCTGCGGACGGCTTCATCGTCGGCAGCTCGCTTAAACTGGGCGGCAAGTTATCCAACCCCATTGATCCCAAACGCGTCGCCGCCCTGGCGCGGGCGATCAGTTAGGGCCACATTAGGGCATGGAATCGCCAGGGCTGCTTTTAAGACTGACCCGTGTCACCAAGCGCTACGACGCGCCAGCCCGAGCTGGTGCTTTAGTGGTGCTCAACGACATCTCGCTTGACCTCACGCGCGGCGAATCCCTCGCCATCGTCGGCCCTTCCGGTTCGGGCAAAAGCACCTTGCTGCAGATCATCGGCACGCTCGACCAGCCCACCAGCGGCTCGGTCTCCCTCAACGGGCAGGACCTGAGCGTCCTCGACGATCAGCAACTCGCCGACGTTCGGAACCGTCAGATTGGCTTCGTGTTCCAGTCGCATTACCTGCTGCCGCAATGCACGGTCCTGGAGAACGTCCTTGTGCCGACCCTTGCCACCGATGAGGCGTCGGTGCGCAACGGCGCGAGCGAACGAGCGGAGCGCCTCCTGAAACGTGTCGGCCTGGGCGAGCGCATGTCTCACCGGCCCGGCGAGCTCTCCGGCGGCGAACGACAGCGCGTGGCCGTTGTCCGAGCGCTCATCAACCAGCCGCCGCTGCTGCTCGCCGACGAACCAACAGGCTCGCTCGATCAAACCTCAGCCCGTGAGCTTGGCCAATTGCTGCTGGAGCTAAACCACGAGGAAGGTGTGTCGCTCATCGCCGTGACGCACGCGCGCGAACTGGCCCAGCGCATGACCCGCGTGCTGGAGCTCAAGGAAGGGTGCCTGGTGCAGTCAGGTTAAAAGGGTTACATGAGTTACACGGTTACAAGGTTACAACCACAGCGCGCGCCGCTCATGTAACCCTTGTAACGATTCAACTATGTAACCTTGTTCGCATGACCTTCTGGAAACTCATCCGTCGCAACCTCAGCTTTCACGCGCGTGCGCATCTCGGCGTGGTGCTCGGTGCGGCGATTGGCAGCGCGGCCTTAATTGGGGCGCTGGTGGTAGGTGATTCGGTCCGCACGAGCCTCACCAACATGGCCTTGCGCCGCTTGGGCCAAATACACTTCGCCCTGAGCAGCCAGGATCGTCTCTTCGAGGCAAGCCTGGGCACGCGCCTGCAGAAGACCTTCCCCGGCGGCAATATCCCCGGGGACTCTAAGCCCCCTGCTGGTGCCCAGTCACCGTCTTGCCCTCTACAGTCATCGGTCCTGCTTCTGCCTGGAGTTGTTGCCAAACAGGATGGGTCAGCGCGTGCCAACAGTGTCACGGTGCTTGGGGTGGACAAGATGACATGGCCGATCCTCGCCAATTGGGGGCCCTCCCAGCAAAGCGGTGCTGCCAAAGTATTGGCGAACCGCACCAAGCGTGAACTGGAAGTAAGCGCTGCCTGGGAGGCTGGTGAAGCTGCTTACATCAACGAAGCCTTGGCCAGACAACTCGGTGCCCGGGAAGGAGATGACATTGTTCTACGCGTGCGCAAGCCCACCGCTCTTGGATTGGACGCCGCCATCAGCCCCCGCAGCGAGCAGACGGTGGCTTTCCGGCTCAAGATCGCCGCGATTGTGCCTTCGGACCGACTGGGCGATTTCAGCCTCCGGGCACAGCCCAGCCCGCCCGCAAATCTCTTTCTGCGCCAGGATTGTCTGGCCACGAAGCTCGATATTGCCAACCGCGCCAATCTGCTGGTTGAAGGCGCTCTTGGCACACCCTCACGGCCCACCCCCGACCAACTCGCTCTGGGGGGGCTCAACATCAGATTGTCCCTTGCCTGGGCCTTGGGAGACGCCGAATTATCAGTTGGCACTGTCGAGCAACCGGTCAGCGCGACCGGCGGAGAGGGCATCGCCTCTCTCGTCGAGGTGACCAGCTCACGCATATTCCTCGACTCCCCAGTAGTGGCTGCTGCACGCAAACCCGGACTCCAGCAGTATGCCAGCCGCTATGCGTCCACGGGGCATCATCCGAGCGATTTCGACTTCCGCCACCTCGTCACCAACGGCGTGCGCGTCCTCACCTACCTCGCCAACCAGCTTCGCGCCGCGGACCACGCCACACCCTATTCGATGGTCACCGCCGCCAACGCGCCCTACGTGCCGTCGGACATGCGTGACGACGAGATTCTCGTAAACCAATGGCTCGCGGACGACTTGCAGGTCAAGCCGGGCGATGCCGTTGCGCTGAGCTACTACGTCGTGGATTCCGGCAGTGGCTTGCTCGAACGCACGAACTCTTTTCGCGTCCGCGGGATCGTGCCGCTCACAGGGATCTACGCCGACCGCACCCTGATGCCCCAGTTTCCGGGCCTGGCCAAAGCCGAGACTACGCACGACTGGGACGCAGGCTTCCCGCTCGTCTATCCGATTCGCGCCAAGGACGAGGCCTACTGGAAAACATACCGCGGCACGCCGAAGGCATTCGTGACTCTAGCGGCGGGTCAAGCCATGTGGGCCAACCGGTTCGGGTCGCTCACGGCTGTCCGGTATGCCGTGCCCACCAACACCTTTGCCAGCACCATCCGCGAGGCCGTGTATCGCAACCTGCTGCACAACCTCAAGCCCGAGGACGTCGGCCTCCGTTTCGAGGCCGTCCGCGAGCAGGCGCTCTGGTCGGCCGCGCAATCCCAAGACTTCGGCCAACTGTTCCTCGGCTTTAGCCTGTTCCTCGTCGTGGCCGCATTGCTGCTGATGGCGCTGCTCTTTCAACTCGGCCTCGAACAGCGGACCTCCGAGGTCGGGATCTTGCTGGCACTTGGCTTCACGCCAAAGCAAGTGAGGCGCCTGTTGCTCGTCGAAGGCATCGCACTCGCCCTGGCAGGCGGCCTGATCGGCGCGGTGGGCGGGATTGTCTATGCCAAAGTGATGTTGTGGGCCTTGACCACAGTCTGGCGCAACGCCATCGGGGGCGCGGAGCTTCAATTCCATCTGACCACCGCCAGCCTGTTCATCGGCATCTGCGCCAGCACCGTCGTGGCCACGCTGACGATCTGGCTGACCTTGCGCAAACAGGCCCGCCAGCCTGCGCGCGAGTTGCTGGCTGGTGAAGTCAGTAGTCAGAGGGCCGTAGTCCGCGGTCATGCCGCGTGGATAGCGCTAGGTTCGGGATTAACCGCAATCGCGATCGTCGGCTGGGCACTTGCGAGCGGGCACAATGCGGACGCCGAGGCGTTCTTTAGCGCGGGCGCATTGTTGCTCGTGGCGGGTCTTGCCTCATCGTCTGCCTGGCTTACCCGGTTAGCGCAGGAGGCCCGCCGGGTGAGGGCACCCGGCGTCCCCATCCCTTCATCATTCATAATTCATCCTTCATCATTTCCCCTTGTAGGCCGGGTGCCCTCACCCGGCGCGGCGCACCTCACGCTCCGCGGGTTGGGCGTGCGCGGATGCGCGCGACGACGCAAGCGCAGCCTGGCGACCATTGCCCTGCTGGCCTGCGGAACTTTTGTGATCGTCGCCATTGGCGTCTTCCGGCTCGATGCGAATCGCGACGCCACCCAGCGCGATTCCGGCACGGGCGGCTTCGCGTTGATCGGGGAAGCCACGATGCCCGTGGTGCAGGACTTGAATACCAAGGCCGGACGCGAGTTCTATGGCCTGAGCGCCGAGCAACTGGCGGGCGTAAACGTAGTCCCCCTGCGCCTGCGCGATGGCGACATGGCCAGTTGCCTGAATTTGAACCGCGCGCAAAAGCCCCGCCTGCTCGGCGTGAAGCCCGAGCTGCTCGCCGACCGCTTCACCTTCGCGAGTGTGGCCAAGGGCCTCGACCGCCACATGGGCTGGCGACTCCTTCAGAGTGGTAGCAGCCGACGTGAGGAGGCTCTAACTGGCCAATCGCCAATCGAACAGAGCCTCCTGACATCGGCTGCTACGGGAACAAACGAGATTCCCGCCATCGGCGACTCCAACTCCATCCAATGGGCAATGGGCAAGGCGATCGGGGATACCATTGATTACACGGATGAGCAGGGCCGCGCGTTCAAGCTGCGACTGGTCGGTGCGGTAGCGAACTCGATCCTGCAAGGAAGCCTGCTCATTGACGAAGCCGAGTTCACCAAGCGGTTCCCGAGCGAGAGCGGGTATCGGATGCTGCTCATAGACGCGCCGTCGAATTCGGTCGCGCAGGTCTCCGCCACGTTGTCGCGCGCTTTGCAGGATGCCGGCCTGGAGCTCACGCCCACGGCGCAGCGATTAAACCAGTTTAACGCAGTGCAAAACACTTACCTGGGCACGTTCCAGATTCTAGGCGGCCTGGGCTTGCTGCTCGGCAGCGCCGGCCTCGGCGTGGTCGTCCTGCGCAACGTCCTCGAACGCCGCGGCGAACTGGGCTTGCTAGTGGCGGTGGGTTTCCGGCGGCGATTGCTGCATCGCCTCGTATTGAGCGAGCACGGCGTCCTGCTCGGCGCGGGCCTCGGCCTGGGCATCGCCGCGGCGGCGGTGGCCGTGCTGCCAGCCATCCTCTCTCCCGGATCGCAACTGCCCTACGGCTCCCTCGTGCTGACCCTCCTCGCCATTCTCCTCAATGGCCTGCTCTGGACCTGGCTCGCGACGAATTATGCGC
>SESF01022699.1_pt1 | contig 33204 bp, 16 predicted proteins | sample 3171521 | NCBI WGS metagenome assembly SESF01 (sample SAMN10866945, study PRJNA518727) | freshwater metagenome | biome: subpolar coniferous forest; feature: holomictic lake; material: water; isolation source: holomictic Lake 227, 6 m and 8 m depth | place: Canada: near Kenora, Ontario | collected...
AACAACTCGGAACTGCGCCCGCGTAGTTCAGTGATAGTGGCAAGCCCGCCGTCCGGGGGTACCGATAATAAACGAGGGCATAACTTTTTAGCATCGAATAACACGAACCACACGAATGGAAACAATGGTAGGGCGAACCGCCTGCCACGCCGTAGCCTTAGCGTAGGCGGGTCTCGGTGAGCCGCAGAGGGAATTGACATTTTTCGTGTTTTTAGTGTATTTCGTGTTAAAAAAACTTTAAGCTATTATTCAAATTATTACTAAAGGGAAATATCTGATGAATAATGAAATGAGGGTACTGTTGGGTGTTATGGTTGTTTCGCTGATGCAGCCGAGTGCAAACGCAGATACCAGAAACATGAGTTACTCCGATGTTGTCAGCCGCCTCTATGATATGAAGGTTCTGGCGACAAAGCCTCAGGTCGGCGAGAAGAGCGGTAGTTTCTCGAGCGGGGATCGATCGGCAAAATATAACGAACAAACCGGTCTCTACGAAAACTGGTTTTCAAATGCTGATAACGAAGGTGTGCTGGATAACGATGGAACCTTCTTAGACCTAAAAGGCCCTGGAGTGATCTGGCGCATCTGGAGTGCGCAACCCAAAAAGGGAAATATCGAATTCTATGTGGACGGGGCGAGCGCACCCACGTTCGCTACGCCCTTTCACTCATTGTTCACTGAAAACGAAAAGGAGTTCCCGCAGTTGTCTCACGTGAAAGCACGCGGGTGGAACAGCTTCATCCCGATCCCGTTTAATAAATCGTTACGCATTCGTGGCGCAGAGGGCTGGGGCAACTATTACCAAATTACCTACACGATTTTTCCCAAGGGCACTCACGTTCCTTCCTTCACCGGTACCTATACGGATGAACAGAAGGCGGCTTTGAAAAAAGCCAATGAGATCTGGGCTAAACGCGGGCCGAAGCTGTTCGTTGGTGAAAAAGCTCAATGTACAGAAACCACCGTTGACCTCGCACCGGGGGAGGAGAAGATTGTTGCCTGTTATGATGCCCCAGCAGCCATCTCATCCCTTGTGATGAAACGTCCCTTCGACTTCTCGCATGACAAGCCGGCAGGAGATCCAGCCATTGCGCGGGAGCGGGAGTACTCGGTGAAAATTCTTCGCGAGCTTGCGATCAGTATGACCTGGGATGAGGATAAATCGCCGTCTGTCTGGTCGCCCTTGGGGGATTTCTTCGGGACAGGCGCCGGCGAAAATCTGCATCGTACCCTGGCCTCAGGGATGACAAAGGATGTTTATTACAGCAACTGGTATATGCCCTTTAAAAAGGCCATCGTCAAAGTGAAGAACGAAGGCACTGCGCCGCGCAGCCTTAGTTTTATCATCCATATTGAGCCACTGGAAAAAAGTGCAGACGACCTGCTCCGCTATCATTTCAAATGGCATCGCGATGATTTCTCGGGATTTGACGAGCAGAGGTTATGGACAGATCGCTGGCCGGATTGGCCGGTGCTGAAAGTCGATGGAGCAGAGGGACGTTTCTGTGGGTTCACGGCACATATATGGAATCCCCTACACGCCTGGAATCTCACGGCCAGAGAGAAGGGAATATTTAGTGCTCCCGATAAACTCAAAGAAGACACACCTGGCTATCAATTTTTCATGAGTCATGCGATTCCGCCCAAGTCTGATTACTGGTGGGGAGAAGGAGATGAGAAATTTTTTGTTGATGGCGAAAAGATGCCCTCCACGTTTGGAACCGGTTCTGAAGACTACTTTGGCTATGCCTGGGGCACGTCGCTGGCTTTTGACAGTGCACTCCAGACTCAACCCCGAAATGGCGCCGCGAATGAAATCGACAAAGGCGCCGATAAAGATGGCCCGGGTAATGTTGGGCATATCACGGTTGCCCGTTGGCAGATCCCCGACAACATCCCTTTCAATCAACGTTTTGAAGCGGTGATCGAAAAATATCACGGAAACAACTGGCCCCTCCTGAATGCCTACGGGGTGAGCTGGTATCAGACCGCCAACAAAGCCGATTATTACAAGGAAGTGCCCATCAAGGCACGAGTGGACTACTATGTGCCTGCACCCTTTAAACCTCCGGTGCCTATCGTCAATGGACGATTGGAAGGGGAGCACCTCAGTCATATAGATGTGCTGGACACCAGCCGAGGAGGTCCGCACAAGGTTCAGAATATGAGAGAGCACGGCACCGGATGGTCGAATGATGCCGAGCGCAATTGGCTCGCGTGGGGTCCCCAACACAATTCTTTTTTGTGTCTTCAGTTTGAAGTGAAGGCGGCTGTAGACCAGTTCTCAGTGGGTGCTACTTATGGACCTAAATACGGCATCTTTGATTTTTATCTGGATGAACAAAAAATCGGCGGGCCAATCGATTTCTACGCCCCTACTTACAATCGTGAAAAAGACCAAGTGTTTAACATTTCTCTCAAGCCCGGCACGCATGTGCTGAAAGTCGTTGCGGTTGGTTGGCACCCGGAAGTTGAGAAACTCAAGAAAAATCTGAACTTCGGACTGGACTACATCCAACTCGGTAAAAGTACCGTCAAATAACTTCAGCGGGAGGGACGAAAAACTTTTTTAGCATCCGAAATACGCGAACCACACGAATGGGAAAGTGATTTCCTGAACCCCGAACCCTGAACCCTACACCCAAATTCCAGGCACGAAAATCATGCAAGGCCGCCCAAAAAACAGCCAAAAATTCTTAAATCTCTCTTTTTTGCACAAATTGTCCGATGTTTTGCACAAAATGTCCGGTGCTTTTTTGAAAAATTTGTGATATAGTTAATAAGTTGAATTTTCATAGTAGTAAGTTCTTAATTGTCAAAACTAGGAGATTGTCATGATTATTCATATTAAAAAAAACACGTTTCATTCACTACGTGCAACGATCTTTGTGCTCTTCAGCGCTTCAACGAAGCGGCTCATGACACTTGCGCTGCTCGCATCACTTTTCTGCGCTGGGACCGCACAGGCGCAGAGCAGCGGCGCTTGGAGTGTGAACGCCGACGGCAACTGGTCGTTGAGCAGTAACTGGAAAAGTAGTATTGTTGCCACGGGCACGACGGGCGTGGCCTACTTTACTAATGCTATCACTGCCAGCCGGACGGTAAATTTGGATTCTTCACCGTGGACGATCAACGGTCTAACCTTTACTAATACGGGTGTCTTTGGCTGGGCGATCACCAATGGCACGTTGAACCTGGCCGGCACAACCCCGGGGTTTACAGTTGCCCCTAACAGCACGGCGACAGTCCAATCGGCCATCTCCGGTACCGCCGGTTTGCAGAAGAATAGTGCAGGTCAACTCATCCTCTCCGGCAGCAACTACTTCACGGGGACGGTCTTGATCCTCGGGGGCGACTTGAAATTGGGCAGTGCAAATGCCCTTAACCAAACGCCAGGCTCGGAGAACTTCGTCAGTTTTAATGGTGCAACTGCAGATGCAATACTAAACCTCAATGGCAACAGTATCATAGTCTCCATCATTCGTGCCGGTGTTAATAATACTATCCAGAATGCCAGTAGCACCCCAGCCACCTTGACCGTAGGTAATAGCGTGAACGCTGACAGCGGGAATTGGAATGGTAAAATTCAGGACGGTACCGGTGGCGGAGCCTTGACCCTGATTAAGATGGGCACTGGCACCCTGCCCATGGGTGCAGGGGGGAGCTTTTTCAGTGGCGGTTTATTCATCAAAGCTGGAACAGTACAAAGCGCGAATACTGCCACTACGTTCGGTACAGGCGCGATCACCCTTGGCGACAGTACAGTGGGACAGGCAGCCACTTTGAAGCTAGTGAGTGCCGGCAACAATTGGACCAACTCCATCACCATTGCCTCGGGCGCGGGCACCCGAACTATTTTAGCAACTCATGCTACGGCTGTTACGACGTTGAGCGGCACGATTGTCATGAATACTAATCTTACCCTCCAGACGACTGACAATGTTACAAGCCCTACATTGGTCTTAAGTGGCGGTTTATCCGGCACGGGCAACCTTACGCTGAACGATACCACGACGGTCGGGGGAATCACCCTTTCTGGAACAAACACCTACACGGGAACGACAACGATCCTTGCTGGCAGGGTGACGATTGGTGGCGCAGGCAAGTTGGGTAACGGCGACTATACAAGCGTCATCTCAAACAGCGGAACCCTAATCTATAACAGTTCCGCTGCCCAGGCTCTGGGCGGCATTTCAGGTTCCGGTTCCTTGGTCATCAGCGCTGGTACGCTCGGTTGCACTAACACGATTTCCTGTCCAGTCTCCGTAACCGCAGTCGGCGTTCTCTCGCCAAGTCTCGGAACAGGCGGTTCCAATACGCTAACCCTGACGAGCTCTGCGGCCAATGCCCTGACACTCAATAGCGGCTCCCGTGTGAATTTTGCCCTTCCCAACGCGGTGACAAACGATCAGATCAATATTACCGGCGGTCTGACTCTGAATGGTCCGAACTACATTACCCTATCCTTCCCAGGGGGCTCGGCGCCTGTCGGCACCTACACGCTCATGACCTACGCTAGCATAAACGGAACTGGAAGCCTGTTGTTGGACGCGACCTATCCGAATGCCACGTTGTCTTATGATAACACGAAGGTGACGTTGACGGTAAGCGGTGGCAGTACCTCGGCGGGTTCGTCCTTGACATGGAAAGGCAATGTGTCCGGGAACTGGGATATGTCGACCGCGAACTGGACGAATGGCAGTGCGGCGGTAGCTTATGCGAACGGCTATGCCGTGACGTTTGATCAAAATGCGTCCCGCTTTAGTGTGACTGGCACTGTTACAGTTGTTTCACCCGACTCAGTTACGATCAGTAATACGACCGCTTACGTAATAGGAGCCAATATCGGTGGCACTGGCTACTTGGTGAAGAACGGCTCTGGCACGGCGACACTCACCGGCACCAACAGTTACACGGGCTTCACCATGATCGGCGCTGGGGGAACACTGACGATTGGTAGCGCGGGTCAGTTGGGCAACGGAAATTATGCGGGGGCGATCACGCATAACGGCACTGCGCTTAACTTCGCAAGTTCCGCCCCCAATACTCTTTCTGGAGGCATCAACGGCGTTGGCGCCAATTCCGTCACATTCTCGGGTACTGGTTCACAAACGCTATCAGGAGTCAACCGCTTTGGCTCGTTGACCGTCGGAAATGTCGCTGGAGTCCGGGCGATGTTGACCATTACCAACGGTTCAGTGTCCAGTTCAATTCCCGGCTTGTATCAGAACTTTGTGGGTACTGGAAATGGAGCCAACAGCAATCTGGTGGTTGTCTCGGGAATTAATGCTGTATGGAATCCTGGCAATAAAGAAATATACATCGGCAATACTGGTGCCAGCGGCAACGTAGTAAGAGTGGAAAATGGGGGCATCATCACCAATGTTATTTTGCGCTTATCATCGGCCTCTACAGGAAATGGTCTGATTATCACCAATGGCGGCATGGCTTTTCAGAGCGACGACTCATCTATTGGTGAGCAGTCAGGTGGTGGCAGCAACTATGTTATCGTTGCTGGTCGCGGTGCGACGTTGAATCTCGGTGCTATGATGTCACATATCGGATATGCGGGTAACACTTCGGGCAACTCGATGAGAGTAGACCAGGGCGGGATCGTGACGAATGGCGCCATCGCCGTAGGAGATGGCGCGTCTGTCGGAAACTATATGATCATCACCAATGGTGGCCAAGTCTTCGTTAATGCAGCCAACAACACGATCGGAAGGATAGCTGGCTGTAGTTACAACTGGGTTACTGTGGGTGGAGCCAACGGATCGACCAATGCACTGTGGAGCTTCAGTGCTCAAGATCTCAACATCGGAAAACTAGCGAGTACCGGCAATGTCCTGAATGTTACAAGCGGCGGCGATGTTAAAGGAATCACCACGTTGACGGTGGGTGCCGTTATCAATTCAAATACCAACGGCGTGCGACTGACTGGTGGAGGTCTACTTGAAGTCACCACGGGTATCACGCTAGGATTCGCCACGAGTTACGGTAACTATGTGACCAACTCGGGCGGCGTTCTTCAATTTACGACGGCTACACCGGCGATCGCGCTCGCCGGCGCGGCTAACGGCAATGCGATCGTGATGGACAGTGGCACGCTGTCGTACTGTAATGCCAGTGCGGTAGTAAACGTGACGAACAACTGGGCAGTCACAGGAACTGGGATCGGAACAAATACCATCAAATGGCAGGGAGCAAACAAGCTACGTCTAGATAATTCAATTGCCACGAACTCGCTGGCGACGGTTTATACTTTCGCCAACAACCGCGGGCCTACAAATTATGTCGGGCTGGAACTGCTGAATGGAACAACGGCGATTCGCGGTAACGGCATTACCATTGACGGTAATAATGGTGGTTCGCTGCTCTTCTCCAGTACTGCAGCATCGGTCATCAATGGAGTTGCCCTTACTGGTTCTGTGCCAGTGACGGTCAGCGGAAGCTGTTCGTTGACAGGCACTGTGTCGGGTGCCGGCTCCCTGATCAAGTTGGGGACAGGCACATTGACGCTCAACAGCACGAACACCTGGACTGGGGAAACAATCCTCTCGAACGGCACCTTGCGGGTATCTACTCCCAGCGGGTTTTCCGCCAACACCACTGTTTATATTTATTCAGGCGCAACAAATGCGTTGGCGTTTAATGGGACAAACACGATCACTGCTCTTTATATCAACGGCAAAAGCTTGCCCAAAGGCGTGTATGGCGCGGACACAACGGGAGCGATTGGTTACTTGACAGAAACGGGTTATCTCAAGACCACCACCGGTACACCCCGTGCTACAATGATTCGATTCTATTAACAGATGGCTTTATATATGAATACAATACCGTGCCTGATTGCAATTCTAGCGCTCACAACCAGTGCACGGGCACTTCCTGTTGCTGAGTCGCTTCTACTTTGGGATAATAAGCCGGCGAAGGAATGGACTACTGCCTATCCTGCTGGTAATGGTCAAGGTATGGCGGCTCAGACCAACATTGGCAACAAGCCCAATGTACTCTTCATTCTCGCGGATGACATGAGGCCAGACTGCATTGGCGCGCTTGGGAATCCCAACATCAAGACCCCTAATCTGGATAAGCTGGTTGATCGTGGCATGGCATTTACGCGCACGTATGTGCTGGGTGCCAACTCAGGCGCAGTTTGCACACCAAGCCGGACGATGATTCTTTCCGGTCGTTCCGTGTTTCATTTTTCCGGTGGCGGATTTATGAAGTCCAATAAGGGGACGGGAGCTGTCTTATGGGCCAGGGCGATGAGTGCTGGTGGCTACGAGACCTTTCATCTCGGCAAAGGCGGCAATTCTTATGTGCCAGGAATGAAAGCCTTCGATACGTGTCTTTACACAGAAGAAATAGGTGCCGGCAACCATTGGGTGGCCAGCGAAAAGACAGCGGATCGGGTCATCGAATTTCTGAAGACGCGCAAGGTGGAGAAACCTTTCTTTGTTTATATGGCGCCGCCCGTGCCGCATGATCCGCGGGTTTGTCCCAAGGAATTCATGGACCTGTATGACCCTTTAAAGATTCCATTACCCAAAAGTTATATACCCATGCATCCGTTCGATAATGGCGAGATGGCGGTACGTGACGAGCAACTGGCTCCATGGCCGCGAACGGAAGAGGTGATCAAAAAGCATCTGGCGGACGACTATGCCTGTATCACGTGTTTAGATCATCATATCGGTAGGGTTATTGACACACTCAAGAGCTTGGGTCAGTTGGATAACACCCTCATTGTTTTTGCAGGAGATAACGGTTTGTCACTGGGCGATCATGGGCTGATGGGCAAGCAAAATCTGTATGAATTTGGTGGTATGCATGTGCCGTTTGTTTTTGCAGGTCCTGGGGTTCCCAAAGGAACGAGCAAAGCTTTCGCCTATCTGTTCGACGTTTATCCGACCGTCTGCGAACTAACGGGAACACCAATCCCCAAGGAGGTCGAAAGCAAGAGCCTGTTACCCGTCATCAATGGCAAGACGTTGAACGTCAGGGATTATGCCTTTACGGCCTACAGAGCCTGTCAGCGTGCTGTACGTGATGAACGCTGGAAGATTATCCGCTATCCGCTGATTGATCGCACCCAATTATTCGACCTCGAGAAGGATCCTTATGAGATGGATGATCTTTCAGCAAAACCGGAATACGCTGGGAAGGTGAAAGAGATGATGGCGCTATTAGAGCAACAGCAAAAGCTTTATGACGATGGAGTGCCGCTATCGGTTGCTAATCCAACACCGGCAGCCTGGACTCCCCCCGAGCGCGGTGTGGCAAAGCATAAGACCAAAGGAGCCGCAAAGCCAAAGCGAAAAGCAAGGGAATAGTACTGAAATAAGTTATTTTCTTTGTCATTTTGTGCACAATTTATTTCACTCTTATGCGTTAATATTAAATTATGAAGTCCTTTTACTCCCTTAGTGTTATCGCTCCGTTGCTGGTCCTATTCTTTACCGTTGATTTCGCCTGCGCCGCACCATCGGCAAAACCAAATATCATCTTTATTCTCACTGACGATGTCGGTCCAGGTAACGTGAGTTGTTATGGAGCGGACAATTATAAAACGCCCAACATTGACGCCTTGGCAAAAAACGGCGTGCGCTTTTCACAATGTTACTCGATGCCACAGTGCTCTCCTTCTCGTTGCGTGACGATTACGGGTCGCTATCCCTTCCGAACGGGTCTGATTAAGAACAACACCGTGACGGTTGATCCGAAAAAAGAGGTATCGATTGCGACCGTGATGAAACAGGCTGGCTACGTCACTGGCAGTGTTGGCAAGTGGCACATCAGTTACAGCCCTGCAGAATGGGGTTTCGACGAAACGCTCGTCTTCCCTGGTAGCGGACTTTACTGGCGCGCGACGAAGCCACAGAGCAAGTATTACCACATCAACGGCGAGAAAAAGGATCTGAAAGAGGGCGAGTATCTTCCTGATCTCATGCACGATTTTCTCCTAAAATTCATCAACAAACATAAAGACCAGCCCTTCTTTGTTTATTACCCGATGGCGCACATCCACGGCACGATCGTTCGTACGCCTGAGAGCAAACCTGGTGCGGATGAAGCACAGCTTTATACAGACAACATCGTCTACATGGATAAGCTTATTGGCAAACTGATGGCCGAGCTGGATCGGCTTGGGCTTCGCGAGAAGACGCTTGTGGTCTTTTCTGGCGACAACGGCACCTCCGGTGATTACGCCAAGAATTCGACTGTTAACGGACGCCATATTCTCGGCCACAAACTTTCCTTGGACGAAGGCGGCAGCCGCGTCCCGCTCATTGCCAACTGGCGCGGCGTGACGCCGGCTGGCAAGGTGCTCAACGACCTCGTTGATTTTAGCGACTTTCTCGCCACGTTTGCCGATCTTGGCGGCGCGAAATTACCAGAAGGTCTCAAGGTGGACGGACATAGTTTTGCGCCGCAATTGCGCGGCGAAAAAGGAACACCCCGTGATTGGGTTTATGTGCAGCTCGGTACCCAGTGGTACGTTCGCAACCAGGGATTTAAACTTACCGGGAGCGGCGAGTTTTTTGATATGTCTGATGCGCCGTTCGCTGAAAAGCCCGCAACCAACGCGTCCGAGAAAGCAAAACTTCAAGCCATCCTCACGCAACTTAATCCCGCCAGCGGCACCCCTACTGGCGATGACAAAAAATCTGGAAAGCGCGGGAAGAAGAAGAAGAAGGAATAGTGGAATGATGGAATCTTGGAATATTGGAAGAAGGCGCTCATGGGAGGGACGAGCGCCTGGCCGCCGTAGCCTTGGCGTAGGCCGGTCAGAGATGATATTTGCCTACAAGGAGACACTATGAGAGCCCAGCCGATTCTCGTTGCCATCGTACTGGGCCCCTGGTTCGGGATATACGCCGCTGAATGGAAACCCGTGACAGGTCATATCATGACGGAATGGGCGGAGAAGGTGGATCCGAACAATCCTCTTCCTGAGTATCCACGTCCGCAGTTAGTTCGCGCAAACTGGTTGAATTTGAATGGACTCTGGGACTATGCTGTAACGCCCAGAGGGCAGACGCCAGAAGCTGGAAGTCCGACTAAGTGGGATGGCAAGATCCTCGTGCCCTTCTGTATGGAGTCCGCACTTTCGGGTGTGAAGCGCCAATTGCTGAGCACGGAACGTCTTTGGTATTCACGTTCGTTCACGGCGCCCGTGCTTGCCCCAGGGGAACGACTTTTGCTGAATTTTGGCGCGGTGGATTATGAGGCGGAAGTTCGCGTGAACGAAAAGAGTGTCGGCATACACAAGGGTGGCTATGACGCTTTTTCGTGCGATATCACCTCAGTCATAAAGCCCGGCTCAAACACACTCGCGGTCTCTGTCCTCGATGCGACAGGAGGGGCTCAGGTACGCGGAAAGCAAAGCGGAACGGCTATGAAGAGACCCGGAGGTATCCGGTACACATCGACCTCAGGGATCTGGCAGACGGTCTGGCTGGAAAAAGTGCCGGAGTATTATATTTCTGGACTCAAAATTGTTCCGGATATTGATAGCGGTACCGTGAGTGTAACAGTTTACGCGCTGAAGGGGGACGTGAAGGTATCGGTGCTGGATGGCGCACAAACACTCGCACGTGCTGAAGGAAAATCGCTGACACCCATTGTTCTGAAGATCCCGCAAGCCAAGCTCTGGTCGCCCGAATCACCCTTTCTTTATGATCTGGATATTAGGCTGGGCAACGATGCGGTTAAAAGCTACTTCGGCATGCGTAAGATTTCTGTTGGCAAGGATGAAAAGGGCATCCTTCGCCCCATGCTTAATAACGCGTATGTCCATTTCCATGGTCCACTGGATCAGGGCTACTGGCCGGATGGCATCTACACCGCGCCCACGGACGAGGCACTCAAATACGATATCGAGATGACCAAGAAGTTTGGGTTCAACATGACGCGAAAGCACATCAAAGTCGAGCCTGCTCGTTGGTATTACTGGACGGACAAGCTTGGTCTTTTGGTGTGGCAGGACATGCCCTCCGGTGGCGCCGGGAAAGGCGCGAACCGGCAGAAGGACGGAACGTCAATTTCTGCGGAGGATGCGACTCAGTTCGAGCTGGAGCTACAACAGATGGTTGAGCAGCATATTAATGCGCCCTCAATTGTCTGGTGGATCGTCTTCAATGAAGCTTGGGGACAATACGATACACCGCGCTTGACAAAGCGGGTCAAGGATCTGGATCCTTCCCGTATGGTCTGTAATGCCAGTGGATGGCATGATGCGCCTAGCGGCGATGTGATCGATGAACATCGTTATCCAGGGCCACCTCGTCCTAAACCCACTGCCACTCGGATTGCTATCAACGGAGAGTTTGGCGGCGTTGGGCTGGCCGTGGCTGACCACCTGTGGGTGGCAGACCAGACCGCATCCTCCATGTACAAGACAGCGACTGACAGCAAGGATTACGCCAATCGTTTCCTGGAACTCTGGAGACAGGTCTATTCGGACGATACAAGCTTGGGTGTTTCAGGAGCGGTCTACACGCAAATTACCGATATTGAAAAGGAAGTCAATGGCCTCATGACGTATGACCGTAAAGTTGTTAAGATGGATGTTCCACGAATGGCTGATGCTATTGGAAAGCGAATTTTTCCTGCTGAATTGATGGACACTCAAACGAGGCCCCAGCCCTCCAAGAAGTCGCCTGAAAGGAAAACAAAACCTTGAGTACGTACAACTATACGCGCTTTAACCATCTAGACCTCGCGCAGAAAACAAAAGGGAAATGATGATGACCACCATAAAGAAGATGACGAAGGTCGTTTTTGTTACGGCTGTGGCGCTGTCGCTACTGCCTGGAGGGGCTGAGGCCAAAGGACAGAAGCCGCCTGAAAAAGAGAAGCCGTCGAAGATCGAAGAGAAGCTGTCGAAGAATCTGGGGTTGCTCAATCAATGGGGTAAGCAACCAGAGGTGGCGCAGACGGTTTACAAAGCGGCATTCAAGGTGCTGTCTGCAAAAATCACAGCCTCTTATGCGGATCTCGCGCGTGACGCTGATTTCCAGAAGGTTTGCGCTGAGAACAATATTATTCATCTGGGCGGTCCGATGCTGGGGAGTGTGACGCCAGACGGTGCACGCGTCTGGGTACGTACCATCAAGCCTGCAAAGGTGGAAGTCCGTGTGATGGTTGAGGGTGTTGAAAAGGCATTTGGACCTGTCGAGAGCATGCTTGAAAGCGATCTGTCAGCAGTCGTGACGGTTACCGGATTGAAACCGGAAATCCGTGCGACTTATCGAGTCCTGGTAGATGGTAAGTCGATTCCTCTGCCTGAAGGCGCGGCGATTGTTACGGCACCCGACAGCACGAAGCCTGGGAAGGTTCGCATCGCGTTTGGCTCGTGTTTCCATCAATGGGGATTAGGTAACGGCAAACAGGCTGACCTTATTCGTAGCCGGAATCCGACAGCATTTCTTATTTACGGCGATATCGCGGCTCAGGACAGAGAGCATCATGTCGGCTATCATCGGGCGGATTATCTGATGCGCGACTTCTTCCCTGCCTGGCAGCGGATTGCAGCTTCCCTCCCTGTCTATGCGATATGGGACGACCATGACTATTTTAACAACGACAAAAGTGGTATTCCGCCCGGGTACGTGAAGGCAGACATTGATTCCGTATGGTCGGTCTGGCGTCATGCTTGGAATAATCCGATGTATGGCTTTGGCGATGAAGGCAAGGGCATCTTTCTGCGCACACGCATCGGTGCCTGTGATGTCATCATGACAGATGGCCGTTATTTCCGGAAAGGTCCGGGCGGAAAAACCATGTTGGGAGAAGAGCAGATGAAATGGCTGGAAGCGCAACTACTCGACTGCAAAGGGCCGTTCATCATTTTATCCAGCGGAACCATGTGGAGTGATTATGTGTCAGACGGCAAAGACTCCTGGGGCGTATATGATCCTGCCGGACGCGAGCGCATTTTTTCATTTATCGAAAAGAACAAAATTCCTGGTGTACTGCTGATTTCTGGTGACCGGCATGGCGCGCGCGGATTCCGTATTCCGCGTCCTTCAGGATATGAGTTCTACGAATTCGAGCCAGCCAGTCTTGGCGGACGTCATGGTCCGCCGGCTGCGCGAAAGGATTGGAACACCCAATTATTTGGCATCGATAAAACATACGCTTTCGGTGAGTTCTCCATCGATACACTCCTTCCTGATCCAGAGGTCACATTCCGCTTGATCAGCGAAGACAACAAAGAAATCTACATGTTGACGCTAAAACGCAGTCAGTTAACTCCAGGAATGAAAGGCAGTACGAAATGAAGAGCGAACTAATGTTTGGAATCAGTTTGATGAGTGGGACCCTGTTGATGAGCATGAGCGCTCAGGCACAGGAAAGCAAGGTGTTTAGTTTCAAGGACACGCCGGGCCAGTATCTGGATGTGTTGCGTGACGGCAAGCTCGCGGGGCGTTACATGTATGCCTACGACCGCTCAACGCCAGAAAAGGGCGTAGAAACGTACAAACCCTATCTGCACGTCTATGACGCCGATGGCAAAGAGCCTATCACCAAGGGAGCAGGCGGAACCTACACACATCATCGCGGTATCTTTATCGGCTGGATGAAGATCACGTGCAATGGCAAGACGTATGACCGCTGGCACATGAAGGGTGGCGAACAGATTCATCGCGCGTTTATGGCACAGAAAGCCGACGCCGACCAAGCTTCATTCACCTCGCAGGTCGACTGGACTGATGAGAACGGCAAGCCGTTGATTACCGAAGAGCGCACCATGACCTTCCGGCGCGCACCGGCACCCGTTTTTCAACTCATTGACTTCTCCTCGAAGATCAAGGCAGTTGCTGGTGACATTGAACTCAATGGCGATCCCGAACATGCAGGCGTACAATTCCGTGCGGCCAACAATATAGACGGGAGCAAAACAGTATTTGTACTTCCGGGACAGAATATTGATCAGAAGGAAGTCAGAGACCTGCCGTGGATTGCTGAAAAAATCAGTGTCAGTGACAAGTTATACAGTGTGATCGAAATGAATCACCCCGATAACCCAAAAGAGACGAAGATCTCTGCTCACCGCAGCTATGGACGGTTTGGATACTTCGCGAAAACCACGATTAAGAAAGATGAATGTTTCACCTTCAAGTATCGGTTTATGATTGCTGAAGGCGAGATGCCGACTGCGGAAATGATCCAGAATAATTGCAATACCTATACAGACCGAACAGATCCAACGCCACAACTAACGGTTAAGTCAGCAAAAGAGGCTGAGGGAAAAACACCAGCAGTTAAGGGAACTGAAAAGACCCCTAAAGTGAAAAAACAAAAGACCACTAAAGGTGCTGATAAGAGTGAAACAACAAAGTAATTGATTTTTAAAAAAGGAAACTAACCAATGACTACCCAACAAAAAAATTATTCCGTAAAAGGTACGGGCTTACAGCGCCGTATATTCTTAAAAAATATGCTCGTAGCCGCATCCGCGTCTGCGTTTCCTGCATTGCCCAGCTTTGCTGTGAAAGCAAAGTCGAAAATTGGAGCTGACAAACTGAAGCCAGCAGGTGAGCGGGTGAACCTGGCATGCTGTGGTATCGGCGCTCAGGGCGGCTCCGACGTAATGGACCTGTACCGGTCCGGGTATGCCAACATCGTCGCCTTGTGCGATACGGATATGGGCGCCCCGCAGACGTTGGCTGTGTTGAAGAATTTTCCAGATGTTCCGCGCTTCAAAGATTTCCGTGAAATGCTGGAAAAGATGGACAAGCAGATTGATGCCGTGTCCATTGGTGTTCCAGATTTTTCGCATTTTCCCATAGCAATGATGGCCATGAGTATGGGCAAGCATGTTTATGTTGAGAAGCCGATGGCGCATACGTTCCAGGAAACGGAACTGATGATGCAGGCTGAGAAGAAATATAAAGTGGCCTGTCAGATGGGTAATCAGGGTCATTCAGGCGCCAATTATCATCAGTTCAAGGCTTGGACAGAAGCAGGGATCATCAAGAATGTCACGAAAATCACCGCGTTCATGAACAGCAAGCGGCGCTGGCACGGCTGGGATATTTCCGCCCTGCCGGCTGAAGAACCTATTCCAGCCACGCTGGACTGGGACAAGTGGCTGAGTACGGCTGCGGTTCACAAATTCAATCATGATTATGTTCAAGGACAATGGCGTTGCTGGTATGACTTCGGAAATGGTGCACTGGGCGATTGGGCGGCACACATCATTGATACCTCTCACCGCTTCTTGAATCTAGGTCTGCCCGAGGAAGTCAACGCGGTAAAACTAGACGGACATAACGCATTCATCTTCCCACAAGCGTCTACGTTGTCCTTCAAATTCCCAGCGCGCGGACAGATGCCGCCAGTGGAAATCACGTGGTACGACGGCCAGAAGAATCACCCGCCCCTACCCAATAATTTCGGCGAGGCGGTCATGGACTCCAACATTCCTGCTCCCAGTTCAGGCAAGATCGACTCAAAGCCTGGAAAAGTAATTTACGGAGAAGGGCTCACGTTCAAGGGCGGTTCACATGCGACAACGTTGTCGATCATACCCGAATCAAAGGCCAAGGATATGGAATCCAAGTTGCCAAAATTTGGCAAGGGGTCGAGTCATTACGAAAACTTCCTGTTAGCGTGCAAGGGTAAGGAAAAATGCCGTTCCTCGTTCGACGTTGCCGGGCCGTTGAGTCAGGTGATGATGCTGGGCGTGATTGCACAGCGTCTGAACACGAAGCTGGTCTTTGACCGGACTACGAAGCAAATCACGAATAATAAGCTCGCCAACGACTTGCTCGTCGGCCCGCCGCCGCGCACCGGCTGGGAACAGTACTACAAACTGTAACCACTCCGTCGGGATGAACGATTGTCGAGCTGAGGGATGAGGAATACTATGCGACTAGGGTTAAAGAGTCTGACATTACTCCTGGCTTTAGGGAGTGGAGCTGTTGCGGCTGCAAATGCTGAGACAGCCAGCAGATCTCCTCGAACTGAAACTCGACTCTCTGGCGATGGGTGGAAGCTGTGGCGGGATGAAAAGGCGGAATGGAAAAGCGATAAGCTTTTCCTTCCGCCTGTCGATGTGAGCAAGCTGCCCGTAAATCCTCCAACGTGTGGCTGGCTGGCCATGTATGCGGGTAAAGAGGCGATCGCTGTCTCCGTGCCAGGTACCGTGGAGGAATACTTCTGGGACGCCATTAACGGAACAAACAAAACAGAGGAGAGTTCAGTTTTAGGGGACTTCACAGGCGTGAGCTGGTGGTGGCGTACCCTGGAGGTGCCCACTGGCGAAAAAGGGAAACGCATCCTCCTAAAATTTGAGAGAAACCGACTGCGCTCTGAAGTGTTTATAAATGAAAAACTGGTTGGCTATGATCTGATCGGCGACTCCACATTTGAAATCGATATCACCGATGCCGTAAAGCTGGGCGAAAAAAACACACTGGCAGTACGCATCACAGATGCGGGTGGTAACTTTCTTTGGCCCGATGCTCAGGTGTTCGCATGGGGCACCTATAAAATTCCAATCAGCCACGGTTTTGGAGGAATCGCGGGAGACGTTGACATGCGGATGGTGGATCCGGTTTACATCGACAATGTCTTCATGAAGAACCGCTCTGAAATGACCGCCGTCGATGTACAGGTAACCGTGCAGAACAGCAAACGTGTTGCCGTGACCGGAACGTTGCAAATCGATATCGTGCCTGCCCAAGAGCCAAAAACCTTGGCGTTTAGTCAGCGCTACACGAACGTCACCCTGCAACCCGGTGAGAGCCTGATCGAACAGCGGGTGAGTCTTCCATCAGCTAAGCTATGGCACTACAACGATCCGAATCTCTATTTCTGTCATGTAAAAATCGAGGCGGACGCATGTGTCGACCAAGAGGCGGTACGCTTCGGGTTCCGCTGGCTCGGTATTGCTGAGCGTGGAAAAGACGATCATTTCTTACTCAACGGGAAACCAGAGTTTTTGCTTTCCGCTATTAGCTGGGGTTTCTGGCCGGTGAATGGTATAACCCCTTCGGATGAACTAGCCGAAAAGCAGATCCGTCAGGCCAAGGGGCTCAACATGAACATGTTGACGTTTCACCGCCATAAAGGACATTCCATCGTGCTTGACAAGGCAGATGAAATCGGGTTGCTCTATTATGCGGAACCCGGAGGATACTGCTGTGCAAAGGGGGACACATTCAGTTACGCCATGGCGCGTCTGAAGTGGTTCCGTATGATCAAAGAGTTCCGGAATCATCCATCACTGGTGATCTATAACATGATCAACGAGAATGGGCACACGCCCAAAGCACATCAGGCGAAAGACATGCTGGATGCACACACCCTTGATCCAAGTCGAATCATCACCTACACCTCTGGAATTAATCCAAAAAATCCGCCTTGTAAGTTGCACATGCTACCTTACGATGCCAATCAGTACACCAACGGCTGGTGGGATTTTCATCACGCATGCAGCCTTGGGGTCAGTGCTGATAGCCTGTATAAAAGTCCGACGAACTATTCTTATAGCCTTGATAACGCGATGCGTAAAGAGATTATCTACCTCGGAGAAGAGGGTGCAGTTGGAGCCCCGCCCCGCCTTCAATTGATCAATGACTATTTTAAAATCCCTGGACACCGCAACGGCTGGGATGGCGCAGACTACGGTCAATGGTTCAACGCCTTCGATTTTTATTTAAAACAAAAAAGTATTAAGAACCTGACTGTTGATCAGATGACTGTTGGGCTAGCTAATACGCAATACTACTACCATGGTCGCATGATTGAGAATGCCAAAATCAATGATTTCATCGATGGATATGCCATTAACGGATGGGAGTGTGAAAAGTTGGAAAACCACTCCGGTATCGTCGATGTGTTTCGTAACTACAAGGGCGATCCAGCCATTATCCAGCGCTATACACGCCCCGTGTATGTCGCCATCAAAGCGCGCAACAAAGTGGTTCACGTCTCCGATTCAATTGATGCGGACTTCTTCATCATCAATGGTGGCGGACTCCTGGACGGCGCATATACGCTGTATGTTGATCTCGTCGATCCCGAGGAGAAGGTGGTCAGTCAAGAGCGCTGGTCTGTTTCAGTCAGCCCCCAGCGACTCGGAACCCTTGTCAAAGAAAAGGCTGGGTTCACATTAAGAGGTGCGCCAGGATACTACACGATTCGTGCGCGACTGATGGATAAAAATGGAACGCAACAAGCCGATGGCATAGAGAAGCTTTTTACTGTCGACTGGAAAGCGGCAAAACTTCCAACCCAAGGAGCTATCATCGAGTCGGCCAACACGATTCATGATTTTTTATCAACTGGGTTTAAGATCCAAGCCCCCCCCTATCAAGATAACATGAGGCACTTGGACTACCTTGTTTTGGACAACAGCGTTGGCGTGATCCCCCCTACTGTCTTTCAAACGCCAAACAACTTACCGGGGTTAAAGGTAGATTATTATAACGGTCGTTCTGAGACTAAGAAACTGGTCAGCTCCCGAATTGAACCCAATATCCGAAAAAGCTCGTCACCCGTCGGAGTGACTGCTGAAAGCACCATGATCTGGACAGGACATATCACACCTAAGGAGAGCGGCTCTTATATTTTGTGTGGAGACTTTCTGCGGGGAAGGCTCAACATCTGGATTGATGATGTTATGGTAATGGATCGCGCGTTCGGTGCCAACCGAAAGGCCCGCTTTGCGAATAGCAAACTCTTCATAATGGAGGCTGCAAAAGCCTATTCGATCAAGATCCAATATGAGCGGGATGATGGGAACGACACCCTTGAACTGCAGTGGCAACGACAACTCTCCGGGAGCCAGTGCGACGGAATTCTCAACCGCGTTTCTCATGAGGGCACGACGTTGATTGTCTCGGGGGACAGCACCGAGGTATTCGCTCAGGAAATCGCCAAGCGCGAGCTTGTGAAATACAGGGGTAGTATGGATGTCGATGTGTGGTGGAAAGCTGGCGGCCTTTTTACTGTTGAGCATCCGCTCTTCAAGGAGCTTCCGCAAAACACAGGAATGAATTGGGAATTTCAAGATGTCGCGAAATATGAAGTGAAGCTCAATGCGGACGGCTTGTACAACAAAGAGTCTGAAAGCAAACGATACGGTTTATTGTTAGACGGCGAAGAAGTTGCCGCGTTTTGTACAGACGGACATAAGTTCAAAATCGCTAGCACAGTTTCTGTTGTGCGTCATGGCAAAGGAAAAATCGTGCTATCCTGCTTGGATCTTTACCCATATCTGACCAGCGAGCGTCCGTCGGCAAACGTGGTCAAAAAGATCTTCTGTAATTATCTTGAATATGCGAACACAAAATAAGAAACGCCATCACTACGTGTTATGGCTAATGAATCCTAGGAGAAAATGAAATGAACTGGAATAAAGAATATGTTGCTTTTGTGAGTGCTGTCATCTGCAGCGCGTATGGCCTGGCCGCAGCGGAAACCGTCGATACGGTTGCGAGTCCAGACATTAGCCAAAAAAATAAGTTCTATATTGGAAACCGGGAGCCCTTGCTTCAGACCCCTTTGATTAAATTGCCCGTCGGGTCAATTAAACCACAGGGATGGGTGCGTAAACAACTTGAGCTGGAAGCCGCTGGTTACTTCGGGCATCTTCCGGAGTTAAGCCGTTTTCTCATCAAAGAGGGAAGTCCATGGCTCAGTCCGGACGGCCTGGGCGAGAAATTCTGGGAAGAGGTGCCGTATTGGTTAAAGGGATATGGCGACCTAGCATACGTATTGAACGATCCTAAAATGATTGCCGAAGCCAAGGTGTGGATCAACGGAGTAATCGGAACGGCGCGAGAGGATGGCTGGTTTGGACCGCGAGCGAATATAGCCTCCCCGCGGGTACACAGCACGGGCAAGCCGGATCTGTGGCCGAACATGCCCATGTTAAATGCGCTTCAATCGTATTACGAATTTTCTGGCGATGAGCGTGTCATTCGCCTGATGACAAAATACTTTGAATGGCAGCTCAAGGTTCCAGACGAGGATTTCTTTCCGCCGCTGTGGCAACAGCAGCGGGGTGGCGATAATCTGGCCAGCGTGTATTGGCTCTATAATCGGACAGGCGATCCGAAACTGTTGATACTGGCAACGCGCATTTTCAACAAGACCGCAAACTGGACAGAAGGTGTGCAGAACTGGCACAACGTAAACATTGCACAGGCCTTGCGTGGAACACCCACCTACTACCTTCAATCAAAAGACCCGAAGCAACTGGCTGCTCCTGAGCGCAATTACCAGACCGTTTGGGGCATGTATGGACAGGTGCCAGGCGGCATGTTCGGAGGTGACGAAGGGTGCCGTCCTGGGTTTGTCACAGCCCGCCAGGCCGTTGAAACGTGCGGCATGGTAGAAATGATGCACTCCTGTGAAGTCATCTTGAAGATATCTGGCGACCTCAAGTGGGCGGATCGCTGTGAGGATGTCGCGTTTAACTCGTTGCCCGTCGTAACGACACCTGACTTCAGGGGGCTGCGCTATCTGACCGCACCGAACTTGATCATCTCCAATGGCAAGAATAAGAGTCCGAAGATCGAAGACAAGGGTGCCAAGTATCAGATGAACCCGCATGCACATCGCTGTTGCCAGCTCAATATGGGACAAGGCTGGCCCTATTATGCAGAGCATCTCTGGATGGCGACCCCCGACAGCGGGTTAGCTGTTGTTTTCTATTCGGATTCGAAAGTTGCCGCGAAGGTGGGCGACGGCACCGAGGTGAGCATCACCGAGACCACGCGCTATCCGTTTGATGAAACGATCACACTCGCGCTTTCCATGTCTAAATCTGTGCCCTTCCCGTTGTACCTTCGGATACCAGGCTGGTGCGAAAACGCCGAGCTCAGCATCAACGACCAGCCCGTCAAGGCGCAATCCAAGCCGTTGTCGTTTTTCAAAATCGCTCGCGAATGGAAGAACAATGATATCGTGAAGTTGAAATTGCCGATGCGGGTGAGTGTCCGGACATGGACAAAGAACAACAATTGCGTCTCAGTTGATCGCGGTCCGCTGACCTACTCGCTGAAGATTTCAGAAAAATACGTGCCGATCGACGGAACTGTCGCAGTTTCCAAAGAATTCCTTCCTGACGCATGGCGTCGGCAATTATCGCCAGAGATGCTCGCTGCATGGCCTGCCTTTGAAATTTATCCGACGACACCGTGGAACTATGGCCTAGTCTTTGACCAGCAGAAGTTAGATAACGCCTTTGTCGTTGCTCAAAAGAAATGGCCGACGGATAACAATGTCTGGGGTGTGGAACAGGCCCCCATTGAAATCAAAACAAAAGGGCGCAAAATTCCAGCTTGGAAAACCGATGAGACGGATCTGGTGGGATTGATCGCGGAAAGCCCAATCAAATCAGATGAACCTGTTGAAGAGATCACGTTGATTCCGATGGGAGCAGGGCGGCTGCGCCTGTCTGCATTCCCGGTTATTGACAATGGCCCCGCGGGACGTGCGTGGCAAAACCCACCAGAACCGGAGGTCACCTCGCCCAGAGACAATCTGCTCCCAGACGGAACAAAGCCAGTGACCAAGAAAAGGGACATCTCTGGCAAGAACGATTCGTCCGCGAAAAAAGAACCCCGTGTCAAGAAGCCTGGGGCAGGAGGCAAGAAACCTAGAGCCAAGGCCAAAGGCACGCCCGGTTGTGCAGCCTGTGAATCAGCCGGAGTGATGTGTGCAGAGTGTGCTGCGGCGGCTGATGCAAAAAAAGCGGCTACCAAAAAATAGTCGCCGCTCATTTTTTTTAGCCGTCATTAGAAAAATCCTTCAGCAACATGATGAAACACTGAATTTAATATGAATATGAAACGATTACACTTTTTAACAGTGTTTCTATTGTCAACGTTAAGCTCCTCGCTCTTCGCTGAGAAACCCAACATTCTCTGGATTTCCAGCGAAGATCACGGTCCGCAGTTGGGATGTTATGGCGACACGTATGCAACGACACCGAACATCGATCAGCTTGCCGCGCGAGGGATGCTCTTTAAACATGCGTGGTCGTGTGCGCCCGTATGTGCCCCGGCTCGCACCACGATCATCTCTGGCATGTTCCCCACCTCCATGGGTGCGGAGCACATGCGCAGCGAGGTCGCTATGCCAGCCGGGAAAAAGATGTTTCCGCAGTTCCTGCGCGAGGCCGGCTACTATTGCAGCAACAGTCGCAAGGAAGACTACAATCTGGTCAAACCCGGACAAGTCTGGGATGAGTCGTCAAGTGCGGCACACTGGAAGAATCGCAAGCCCTCCCAGCCGTTCTTCGCTGTTTTCAATCAAGTCGCTACACATGAAAGTATGCTTCGTAAACGTCCGCATACGCAACTTCATGATCCAGCCAAAGTTCGTATTCCCGCCTATCATCCCGACACGCCTGAGGTGCGCCAGGATTGGGCGCAATATTACGATACGGTCACCGCGGCTGATGCGCTTGCGGGGCAACGTCTCCAGGAACTTGCGGCGTCGGGACTCACCGAAGAGACCATCGTGTTCTACTGGGCAGACCACGGTAGCGGCATGCCACGTAGCAAACGCTGGCCAAGCGATTCGGGGTTACACGTTCCGATGGTCGTCTATTTTCCTGAAAAGTGGCGCCATCTTGCGCCCAAGGAATACGCACCGGGTGGAAAGTCGGATCGGCTGGTTAGCTTCGTGGATCTCGCCCCTACCCTGCTGAGCCTTGCAGAGATCAAACCGCCGGAGTGGATGCATGGACATGCCTTCGCTGGGAAATTTCAAGAATCCCCACAACCGTTCATCTACGGGTTCCGCGGTCGCATGGACGAACGGACTGACATCGTGCGTAGCGTAACCGATGGTCGTTATGTTTACCTGCGTAACTACATGATGGTTCGTTCGCAAGGTCAACATGTGGACTTCCAGTTTCAGACGCCGACAACACAAATCTGGTGGAATCTTTTCACCGCCGGCAAAACCACGGAGGCACAGTCGATCTTTTGGAAAACACCTAAGGCTCCAGAAGAACTTTATGATTTGGAAAATGATCGTGACGAAGTCCGTAACCTCGCTGGGGCACCCGAACACCTAGCCACATTAAAAAAGTTCAAACAGGCCGAACAAGATCTTGCACGCAAAATCCGCGACACGGGGTTACTCCCAGAGGCCGAGGTGCATGAGCGCTCCGGCAATGATTCGCCCTACGACATGGGGCACGATCCCAAGCGTTATGACTTCGAACGTATGTTGACTGCCGCAGAACTCGCCTCGTCATTGAATCCTGACGCGCTGCCCGAACTCAAAAAATATCTGAGCGATTCTGACAGTGGCGTCCGTTACTGGGGCGCAGCCGGTATCCTGCTGCGCGGTCAGGCTGCGGTCGATGCCAGCAAGGGTGAACTGACAGCCGCATTGAACGACGTCTCGGCGAGTGTACGTGTGGCTGCCGCTGAAGCCCTTGGCCGTTATGGTGACGCAACGGATCTTCAGCGCTCCTTAGCAATATTAAAAGCTGCCGCTGATCCGACCCGGACGAGTGCCTACGTCGGAATTGCAGCGATGAATGCCCTTGACGCCCTCGGGGCAAAAGCTGCACCACTCCTCGACACCATTCGCACCATGTCCACGCGAGACCCCAATGCGAGTAGCCGAGTCAATCAATACATGGGACAATTGAAAACTGATTTTCTTGCACGTTTTGAGACCCAAAAGACGAGCCCTTCCGCTGTTAAACCTGCAAGGCCTAAAAGAAAAAAACCCACAAAATGACGCGTCCATTTTTACCACGAAATACACGAACAGCACGAAAATTGGCGATACTAAAAGTTATCACGTCGTTTGTTCCTGATCGGCGGGTAGCGAGCTTACTTCTTTCGACACTGCTTCTCACCTTTTCGCTCACGACGTTTCCTGCCCAAGCAACGGGACGTCCGAACGTATTGCTTGTGCTGTTTGATGATCTTGGGTTTAGTGACCTCGGTTGTTACGGCGGAGAAATCCCAACACCGAACCTTGACCGTCTCGGAAAAGGTGGACTTCGTTTTACGCAAATGTCGAACTCCGCGCGGTGCTGTCCCAGTCGCGCGTCCCTGCTCACCGGACTGCATCCCGGCCAAGCCGGAATTCCAAATATGGGGGGAGAACTCAACAACCAATGTGTCACGCTGGCAGAGGTGCTTGGCGATGCTGGCTATCTGACCTACGGGGTCGGCAAATGGCATGTAGGCTCTAAGCAAGCAATTCCGACCGACCGCGGATTCCAAGAATATTATGGCTATATTCATGGATATGCAAAGAATCAGTGGTTGCCCGAGCTCTATCTACGACTGCCTGAAGGCCGCACGAAAGAGATCCAATACGATGAAGGAAAATTCTATGCAACAGATGTTTTCACCGATTACGTGTTAGAATTTCTTCAGCAAGCTGCAAAAAAAGAAAAACCGTGGTTTCTTTATCTCGCTCATTCCTCACCACACTTCCCCATCCAAGCTCCCATGGCTTCGGCAAAACCGATGCTCGATAACTATCGTAAGGGATGGGACATCCTTCGACAAGAGCGTTTCGCCCGCTTAAAGGAAATAGGGCTGATCAATCATGACGGCTGGAAACTGACTGAGCGCTCGCTGGTTCCTGTAGACACGGATGCCATCTCAAATGGCTTTGCTGGAAAGCCTAATCCTGCCTGGGCTTCCTTGTCAGAAGCTCGCAGGGAAGATCTGGCTCACCGCATGGCGCTCTATGCGGCGATGGTCAAGCATGTAGACGACGGAATAGGGCGCATTGTTGAACAACTCAAAAAAACAGGCAGTTTTGAAAATACGATCATCATGATCCTGTCAGACAATGGTGCCTGTTACGAATGGGGTCCGTTCGGTTTTGATGAAGGCTCGCGCAAAGGCATTACACATCTTTATCAGGGCGAAGGCCTCAAAAACATGGGTGACGTCAAGTCAAATATGGCTTATGGTTCAGCTTGGGCCAATCTCTGTAATACCCCGTTCCGCTTCTACAAGCATTTCACCCATCAAGGCGGTATGGTGACACCCTTCATCATTCACTGGCCGTCCGGCGTAAAAGCCCCTGGACGCTGGGTCCGCGATCCAGCTCACATCATGGACATCATGCCGACGTTGGTTGAACTCGCTAATGCTTCTTATCCAAAAGAGCGAAAACAAAAAACCATTCTCCCCATGGAAGGCATCAGTTTAACACCTACCTTTCAACTCGGAGGAACATTGGCGGATCGTAGCCTTTGTTATCAGCACGAAGGAGCCCGTGCAATTCTCAAGAAAAACTGGAAGCTGGTTTATGGCAAAAAATTTCCGACTCCCATCACCTGGGAACTTTACGATCTGAGTAGAGATCCCTGCGAAACGGTTGATCTAGCACAGCAATACCCCGAGCGAGTCAAGGAACTCACCGCAGAATACGATGCTTGGGCCCAACACTGCCTCGGCTCGCAATCCAAACCCAATCTCAACGAAGCTACCGACTATAAACCGAAGAACAGAAAGGCGCAGAAATGAACACCCATCCACTGACAAACAGCAAACCATCCACGAATTGCATGTTCATCATAACCTTGTTGCTAGCCACGCTGTCTAGGTCACAGGCGGGCGATGTTCCCCAAAAAATAGACAGACCCAACATCGTCTTCATCTTCGCGGATGACTGGGGGTGGGGCGATCTGTCGTGTCACGGGAATCAATGGCTGAAGACACCGAATCTGGATCGACTTGCCAGCGAAGGACTAAACTTTCAGCAATTCAACGTGCTCAACCCGGTATGCTCACCCAGTCGCACAGCCGTGATGACAGGACGTTACCCAGCACGTCTTTGCGTCCACCAACACTTTGCCGATCCGAAGCAAAATCATGAACGTGGAATGCCCGATTGGCTTGATCCGAAAGTTCACCTGTTACCGCGGCTCCTGAAACAGGCGGGGTACCGCACAGGACACTTCGGTAAGTGGCATCTGACGAACGCCCAGACGCTCGGTGCGCCAACACCAGAGGCTTACGGCTACGATGAAGCGTCCGTCTTCAATGGAGGTAAGGGCTGGCCGAAAGTGGGTCTACATGACACTGCGCCTAACGTCGTTGCCTTCATCAATAAAAACAAGGAGCAACCCTTCTTTATCAATGTCTGGCTGCATGAGAGCCATACGCCACACGTACCAACAAAAGAATCGATGGATCAATTTAAGCATCTGGATGCACAAAAACAGGTCTATGCCGCCGTCATCGCTGATGGTGACAACGCGGTGGGAAAAATTCTCGAAGCACTCAAGGAAGCAGGCGTAGAAAAGAATACTCTCGTCATTTTTTCCAGCGACAATGGGCCGGAACAAACAGGACTCGGAGAAACGACATTTGATCCAAAGGCTAAGACCACTGAGGCGTATGGCACCAATTACAGCGTTGGGGAGACCGGCGGCTTGCGCGGTCGTAAGCGCAGCTTGTTCGAAGGCGGTGTAAGAACACCCTTCATCATGCGCTGGCCTGGTCATACGCCAGCAGGTCTAAAGAACAACTCAACAGTTCTTACGGGCGTTGATTTGTTGCCAACTTTCTGCGCCGCTGCGGGAGTAAAGTTGCCCACCGACTATCAAAGCGACGGCGAAAATCTTCTCGAAGCTTTTAATGGAAAAGCCGTCACGCGTACACGCCCCATCTTCTGGGAATGGCTGGGCACCAAAACAGAGCCGGATTGGTGGCCACGCCTCGCCGTACGCGACGGCGATTGGAAACTCATGCTGACCGAAGACGGGAAACGCGCGGAGCTGTACCAGCTCCTGAATGACCGAGCTGAATCAAAAGATGTTGCAAAGGATCACCCCGACATTGTCGCTCGTTTAACCAAACTTGCGCTTGACTGGAAGAGCACACTGCCAGCAAATCCAAACCCCGAGTGTATCACCAAAGAGCTCTTCGTTCCTGTTCAAAGAAAATCACCGAGTAACCGTCAGAAAAAAGCCTCATAAACTGGAGGCTGCACGATCATCGTTAACACGCCTTACCGATAACATTGGATTCGGTTCTGAAGAGGCAGGAGCAAAATGCCATCCGTGACGGCAACCGTAACTGGGGCGCTCGGTAAGCGTGTAGAGAAGATAACTTCTTTCTGACGACCCGCCTTTAAAATCCAGAAGTCACCCCGTTCGGTTCCGATATAGACCTTGCCATCCGCAACAAGCGCATTCGCATAAGAGACCGTCGATGTGAGGTCGTGCGTCCACAGGGTCTCGCCTGTCCTTGCATCGAATGCGTGAAGAGTGTTATTGAGATCTGGTAAATAGATAACCCCCTCAAACAAAGCAACTGTTGCAAGTGTTCGATTTAATTTTTCCGTGCGCCACACGACACGGCCCGTCTGCGCGTCAAAACAGGTTAGACAAGCAGCACCCAACCCATAAACAGGACTCTGGCCTGTCGCGATGTAAACACGTCCATCTGCATAGACAGGCGTCCCGATTGCTTCACTGGGTCCATCTGGACGCTTATTCTGCCACGTGGAATAGATCATTTTTTCGCCTTGTTCATTCACGCGGAAATGTGGCGGGTTGCAATCAGCCTGCCATACTTTTTTAAGCTGCTGCACCCGTCCATCCTTCGATCGGCTGGGACGTTCAAAAGCATACAAGACACCGTCACCGCCTGTAAAGAAAATGAGTTTTAATCCATTGACCTCGCCAGCGGAAGGCGATGACCAGTTGCCGTGCAAAATATTCCTTCCCATCTCTTCTTCAGCATCACGAGCAATTAACGCACCTGTCTCGGCATCTAACACAATGAGCGCGGGGGCTTCAGGAGCAAGCGGTTGTTGATGGCGACGATCTGTTCCATTGGACGTACAGACGAAAAGCATCCCGTCTACATATTGAATAGTACTGCCACAGGTATCATGGACGAGGACCGAACATTCCTTGCGGAAATCAAAACGCCAAACAATATCGCCATCCTGCGGTGTCAACATGACGCGATCCGGCAAGTTCATATAGGCGTGCTCATCAACAAACGGGCCAGCGTTTCCATCAACTTGCCCCTTTTTATCTATGCACAGAACATCGCCACGGTTGCTAACCAGATAGATGCGATCACCGACAACCACAGGGCCTGAACAAATTCCGCACTTCCAATGGTCAAAATAATTCGGTGCCGTTGTCCCTTCCGCCACGCGGGGCACTGGCAACGTCCAGTCCGTGTGGCCTGTCTTTAAATCCAGGCAAACGACAGCCCCACCTCCGCTGGGTTGATAACCATCCCTCAGGACGCCCGAATCGTTGATCCCCAAATAGACTTTGCCTTGGTGAATGGTAGGAATAGAGTATTGATGCGTACCCAACCGGACTTCCCATAAAAGATTAGACGACGTCACTTCAGAGGGCAAATGACGTGCGGAAGAAACACTGTTCGGCGATATATTATTACCCCATCTATCCTCTGCCCGTAAACAGAAACATGTGAGGATTACAACAGTGAAACTTACCCTTCGCATATTATTTCGTACGCGGTTTTGAAATCTCTGCTGACAGACGTTGCATGACATCCACATCAAATTTAGTCAGCTCGCCTTGACGCGCCTTCACCTGGCTCAGTGTCTCACGCGCCCTTTCAATATTGCCGCGACGGGATTGAATACGTGCCAATGTAATCTTGATGCGCACATCATCTTTGTACAGCGTCAGGGCCTTATTCACGGCGCTTTCAGCCTCCTCCAGATTTCTGTTTCCATCCAAGAGAATAGATCCCAATGTTTCCCAAGCCACGTAAAGATCCGGGTTCTTCTTAATGGAATCACGCGCAAAACGTTCAGCATCAACAAGCTTCTTAATCCGGCGCAAGACCTCTGCAAGGTCATTCAACGCGGCAGAACTTGGATTCGTTTCAACACTGCGACGGAGAAAATCTTCAGCCTCGCCATATTCCCCTTCTTGCAAACGCAATGATCCGATCACATAGTTCGCCAACGCATGCTTACGATTGGTGCGCAGGACTTGACGGGCATGAAGTTCTGCTGCAGACTGATCATTCATTTCGATGTCAAGCTGAAGGATCATGTCCTTGACACCCGTAATATCAGGACGCATAAGCGATGCGCGAATAAAGGCTTCACGCGCAACACGCTGGAAATTCTTGCCTTTTTTCAGTGCCACTTGCGCACGGGTAATCTGGATGAAATAATTATCCGTGGTTCCTGCAATGTTTTCCATGCGAGAAAGAATTACTTTTTCTACCTCGTCCATTTGATTCTGCTGAATCTGTAGCAGGGCCAACATCGCCCACGCTTGAAGATTTTTAGGTTGAAGATCGGTGGCTTCCTGCAAAGAGAGACGTGCATTTGCAAGATCATTATTCATCAAATGAATCGTTGCCCATTCCACACCCAGTGTACCGCGCTTGTCATCGCTCTTGGCAACCTTTTCAAGCCAACTTCTTGCTTTTTCAAGCGAACCCTCCTGTACAGCCAAACGCGACAGCCCCAACAGGGCGGCTCGGTTGCCCGGGTCATTAACAATCATGTTTTGATACACGGATGCCGTCTTTTGCTTGTCATCGGAAAGCGCATAAATAGCGGCCAAAGCACTTAATGCGGTATTCTTTTCAGAATCCGGCAACAATCGGATCGCGCGATCAATACCTGCTAACGCAGCACCGGTCTGACCGGACAAAGCCCAGTTCCATCCCTGGCGAACAAAGAGTTGCGGATTACGTACATAGCCATAATAACGCGAAAGAGACCACAGCGGATACTGAGTCTTCAACCCATTAATAAAGTCTCGCATTTCACGCTCAATCTGTCCTTTGATTGCAATCGTCGCATCCGACCCGCGACTCGCCATCTCAAACCGATTAAAGAGGGCGGAGATGTTCTCGGGATCAATGGTTTTGCTCACGTAATTATAAACAGTGAACGCCTCTTTTTCCTTCTTCAAGTCTTCCAATAAAACGCCCATATTATTCGCCACAAAACCCATGTGCCGCGTCAAGTGCTTCCGCAAGCGAATGGTTGGATCCGTAACATCCTTATCATTAGACCGTTTCCCGATAGCCAGCTCCGGCTCCATGCTTTTCCAGAAAACCATATAGTCTTTCAACAAATTTTTGTCATTATACGTTGCCATATCACGACAGCCACTGAAGAAAAAATAATCGGGAACCGGCGTTAAGCCAGACGTATACCAGAAGTCAGGAATACTGAAGACCACTACTTTCTTTTCGATCTCACGATCAAGCGCAAACCAATCCTGAATGAAGGGTAACACGCCCAATTCCAGTGTACTCTTCATGCGCTGAACATCAGCCCCTGTAAAAAGCTTCTTCTCCACGGCCAGACTCCAAAGCGACTTCAAATAATAGCGGCTCATATCCTTTTGCAAACAAACCAAGTTTAATTCTTGTCCCCGTTGCTTAGCCAAAATTTGCAAATGCGTGTCGAGCGTGCCGTCCGTCACAAACCACGTACGCGTCCCCATCCGATCCAGGATTTCCTTTGCGCAGCGGTCAGCAAATGTACCCCGCTTCGGATTGGCACATTCAAACGCATTCAACAGCGAAGCGACCACCACGATCAGCACAAATGGATACGCAAACAAAATGCCCATCCATTCGCCCACCCTTTTAGCCTGCACAGACGATTCTTTGCCCACCTTTTGCCGCTTTACTTTCAATAATAGATACCAATACGCGAAAAGATAGCCCGCTGTCATTGACAACAACGCATACGCACAAACTGGTAAATGCCCATACGGTTTCAATATTTGCCAGGGCGAAAATACCGCATTAGCCAGTCCAAGAATGACCATCATTGACAGGGTCAAATGGAGTAAATACTGACTTATCGTACGCTCATTGTTCAAAGCCCGGAAAGATGCCATCAGCGCTGCAAGCCACGGCACAAATCCCGTCAGCAGCAAAATCATCCAGCCCACGCGTGGCAGTCCTGCGAGGAGCTGTTTGCCCTGCAAACGAGCCATGTGTACCATCACCTCCAACACACCCTTAATTTCTAACGCCTCAAGATCAGCCGTCGCAGCGAACTGGCGCGCGACATAGTACCATGTCCCGAACATGACGACCAAAATACCCACGCTCACCCACACAATGCTCACAAAGGGATGCTTTTGATGTAACATGACATACAGCGCGAAAACAATGAGGAAAGGCATAGCGGGAATGAAAAGAACGGACTCAATCGCGCCAATGCCTGAAAGTACAATGAAAAGCAGAAGAAAAAACCTGTTCTGATAAGTCCTGTACCATCCCAATGTTTGCACGGTCAGCAACAATAGCATTAAATCGAAACTCTGATATTGCAAACGGGTAGCGGCCTGCCATACGGGCGCAGAAAAGAGGAAAGTGACCGCAGCCAGCACGCCTGCAAATCTGGATGCGAATCGTGCATAATCCAACGAAAATTCATCGGTGATAATATCATTGATAAAGAAAGAGACCAGCCGAAAGATGAGCATCACAGAGATGACCGAAAAGATCACACTCAGAAAATTTAAACGGATCGGTAACGACAAAAAATGCATTGACCCCACTGCATTTACGATTGCTCCCCAAATAGGATGTGCAGGAACCTCAAGGGGCTCCAAGCCTGTATACGTAGCAATCAACCAAGCTGACTCGCCCGGGAAAACACCTCTCGACAGTGTTAATCCATAAACAACCAAGGCCAGCAACCCGACAGCCAGCATCAAAAAAACGTTTGTTCCTTTATACTCATGCGAACGTACCGGTAGGTCTATCATTACACTCTCCTTAACATTAAATAATGTTGAATAATAACCTTTTTAGCGTGTTTGAACAAGTACTATCAGCAATTCTCAGCAATTCTCCAATTCTGTAATTCAGCTTCCAGAGAAGTAGCACTTGCGCGCTAGCATCGCCCATAGTGGACGAGCGACTTGGGACGTGGACAAGCATCACGTCTTGAGGACTGCCGTTTATACGCCAGTCCTTATGCCCCTTCCTCACCCCCAATCCCTCCGTCCCGCGTCAAACGTCTGTTGTTTTGTTTCTGATTATAGGGATTGACTATTTTGCCCCACCTGCATACCATATATATTAATAGTAGCTAGAATGTTTCTGGCGTACCATACGGGTTACGCATGATTGTAAGCCGTGCAAACAAAAAAGGAGAACGTAGTATGAAGAGGCTATCGTTGACAGTGTGTGGGATGCTTTTGAGTTTGCCGTTTCTGTGCCTGAGCGCAGAAACACAGTCGGGGAAACAAGGGAAGATGTCGACACAGGACTTGATCCTAAAGAGTGAGGTCGAAACAGCGATCAGCATGCTTCAGGCAATCTCTGCAAAGCAACAGCGAGGGGAAATGACCCTTGAGAAGGCAAAAGTACTTGGCGCAGACCTCCTGAGGGAACTCAAGTACGGGACCGATGGGTACTTCTGGGCCGACACAACAAACGGCGTCAATGTGGTTCTTTACGGTCGAAAAGATGTGGAAGGTCGAAATCGGCTTGAGGACAAAGATCTTAAGGGTTCGTTTTACGTAAAGGCCTTTCTGTCAAAAGCCCAGGCCGGTGGCGGGTATGTGGAATACTGGTTCCCGAAGAAGGGAGAAACAACCGCGCTCCCCAAGCGTTCGTATGTGCTCCTGTTTGCCCCGTTCGGATGGGTGATCGGCAGCGGATATTACCGCTGAAAATTTTTTGCCTGTAACTTCAAAAGAATTGCCTTATTACGTGATTGCCTTATTGCTTTATTAAAATTTCGACGTTCGATGTTCTCTCATATTCGCTTCATTCGTTGATAATAGTTACGCCTCGGTTTATTCCCGGGGCACTTCACTGCCTACTGCTACTGCCAACTGCTACTGCGCCGCCCCGGGCGGGGCGCTTACCGATAACTTCAATGGAATTTCGCGAAGCGAATACGCTTATTCCTTATTGCCTTATTGCGTTATTGCCTTATTAAACTTTGTCGCGAACTTTGTCGCGAGCTTTGTCGATTCAATAAACTCTGGGTAAACAAAGGGACAGGTTATTTATACCCTGGAATGCTGGAATGTTGGAATGATGGGGTTGGAAGCCTTGCTGGGCGAATAGGCGTCCCCGCCTGTTCGCTGGTCCGGCAGCTTCCGGACCAGCATAAGCATCCGTCTTTGGGTACAGGCGAGGACGCCTATACGCCCAAGCTTACGACTAGCCATTTGAAAAAAGTTACTCATTAGTTTATTCCCGTTACCCCGGGCGGGGCGCTTACCTATAACTTCAATGG
>SESF01005967.1_pt1 | contig 33138 bp, 22 predicted proteins | sample 3171521 | NCBI WGS metagenome assembly SESF01 (sample SAMN10866945, study PRJNA518727) | freshwater metagenome | biome: subpolar coniferous forest; feature: holomictic lake; material: water; isolation source: holomictic Lake 227, 6 m and 8 m depth | place: Canada: near Kenora, Ontario | collected...
TCATCTGCAGCGCCAATGGTAAAACTCGGGCATGAAGATTAGCCGATATTTGAGCGTGGTAGTGGCGCTGCTGCCGTTCGCCCTCGTCGGGTGGACGCACGCAGCCGATACGGTCGTTTACCAAGGTAAGCAGGGAGCCGGGCAGGGCAAGCACATCGTCTTCCTCGCCGGCGACGAGGAGTATCGCTCCGAGGAAGGGCTGCCGATGCTGGCGAAGATCCTGGCCGTGCGGCATGGGTTCAAGTGCACCGTCGTGTTCCCCATCAACCCGGCCAACGGCACGATAGACCCGCTCATACTGACCAACATGCCCGGCATCACGGCGCTCGACTCCGCCGACGCGTGCGTCATGGGCCTGCGCTTCCGCGAACTGCCCGATCCGCAAATGAAGCACTTCGCGGATTACTTGAACGCGGGCAAACCGATTATCGCCCTGCGCACCAGCACGCATGCGTTCAAGTATGACCGCAACAAGACCAGCCCCTACGCCAAGTACGACTGGTACAGCCCAAAGTGGACCGGCGGCTTCGGCCAGCAGGTGCTGGGCGAGACGTGGGTGAACCACCACGGCAACCACGGTGTCGAGAGCACGCGTGGGGTGATCAACGAAGCGCTTAAGGACAACCCGGTCTTGCGGGGCGTGACGGACGTCTGGTGCCCGACCGATGTCTATTCGGTCACCCATCTGCCCAAAGACGCCACGGTGCTCATGCATGGCCAGGTGTTGACCGGGATGAAGCCCACCGACCCGCCGGTCGATGGCCCCAAGAACCATCCGATGATGGCGCTGGTCTGGCTGCGCGATTATAAGGGTGAGGGCGGCAAGACCTCGAAGATATGCACCACCACGATGGGCGCGGCGGTGGACCTGGAGAACGAGGGCCTGCGCCGGCTATTAGTCAATGCCGCCTACTGGGCCGCGGGGCTCGAAGCGCAAATCCCCGCCAGAGCCGACGTGGATTATGTGGGCGAATACAAGCCCGGCTGGTTTGGCTTCGGCAAGTTCAAGCCTGGACTAAAGCCGGAGGACCTGGCGTTGCCGGAGTGAGCCCTGGCGCTTGCGTTAAGCCCCAGGCCGTTCTTCGACCCGGCGGCCCACACGACAGCCTTAACACCCGCGCTGAGGGGTGCCGGGTCAGGGGTATTTGAATGCAAACAGGAGCCGCAACCCGGCGTCCAATCGAGTGCGATTAGGTGCTGCTTTCATGCGATAAATGGCACTACATGCAACCGTTTGACAGGAAGAAGCTCAAACTCAGTAAGACCAATCTCGACCACCCTGCAATCGAGCGGGAGACCGAAAGCCTCGCATGCGTCGAAAGCCGGAGGAAGATACTGCGGAAGAAGTCCTATCGCGAGGGTGCAGTGCGGAACCCATACTGCTGGCTCATAATGCTGCCATATTCTACTGGCGAGGACAGAGAACTGGCTGAAGAAGCCTCCGTGCAATGCGAGTAACTCCGGGGTGACTTTCGGAGCGAGGTAGGCAATGCGCCCTCTGAAAACGAAGAACCCCAATGATCTCAGCGACATCGGAAACGCCTTGGTGCTGCGTCCGAAGCGATCAAGAAGCTCGTGCGTGGCCGATAGGTCCACGGAGTCCGCGACAGCCAGAGAGACGTGAGGTCTCGATTCGCTGTCTCGCATGGAGGGCGCGCCGAATTTGGCGAACTCGTCCCAAAGCGAATAAAGCTGCAACTCGCTTGCAGTATCAAAATACATCTCGATCGCGTATCGCATTTTATGCGCCTATTTGTTTAGGCAGAAAGATTTCGGCCTAAGTGCGTATTGGTCCAGAAACGCGGAATTGCTTGCCGCTGCCTTGAGCCTGCCGTAAGCCTCGCTGCATGGAGCTTGGTGGGCAAGGCAAAAGAGTAATGGCGAGGGGCGGCCCAGCGAAGGGGTAGGAACGGGTCCCCAACCCCAAGCTCAAGCTGATGCACCAGGTGCGGGAAGTGTTGCCGGTGAAGCGATGATCTACCCCCATGTGCTGCGCCAGCGCGGCAGCGGGACGAAAAGCCCGCTGGATTGCCTGTAACATACTGAGGAGTCCACAGCATACACTATACCCAAAGCTGCCGAGGCTACTCCCTCTCCCCTTCCGAAGGGGAGAGGGCTGGGGTGAGGGGTTGCTCGGTGTCGTCTATCCCACGGTCTTGGCAGTAAAGCGTCAGTTGGTGGTGGGGAGGTGATGGTTGATGGGGAGGAACGCCTCCGGAATAGCCAAGCCGACCCGTGGCCTTGAGCCAGTCCTGTGCTCAAGCCGGCGACTTTGCCGAAGGCTGAGGCACATTGACGGTTCCGAGGCAGTACGGACACCGGGCATCGCTGTAAGCACGGACGGGCATCGGGTAAGTTTGCGCGTTGCAATACGGTGCGTGTGAATTATCCTCACTGACTAATGAAAGGCATAATCCTGGCCGGGGGCGCCGGTTCGAGGCTGTTCCCGCTTACCTTGGTGGCGAGCAAACAGCTCCAACCGGTCTATGACAAGCCGATGGTGTACTACCCGTTGACGACGCTCATCGAGGGCGGCATCCGCGAGCTTTGCCTCATCTCCACGCCACAGGATTTGCCCCGGTTCCGCCAGTTGCTGGGCGACGGCAGCGCCTGGGGGCTCTCGATTGATTACCGCGAGCAGGCCAAGCCCGAGGGCATCGCTCAGGCTTTTCTCATCGCCGAGAGCTTCATCGGCAAGGATGCCGTCACCCTCATTCTCGGCGACAACGTCTTTTACGGCGGAGACGGCTTCTACAAGGCCTTCGCTGACTTCAAAGGCGGCGCAACGATCTTCGGCTATCACGTCAACGACCCGGAACGCTATGGTGTAGTCGAGTTTGACGGCGAAGGACAGGCCATTAGCATCGAAGAGAAACCCAAACAGCCGAAGAGCAACTACGCCGTCCCGGGCCTGTATATCTACGACAACAGCGTCGTGACGATCACCCGGAACCTGAAGCCGTCCGCCCGCGGGGAGCTGGAAATAACCGATGTGAACGTTGAGTACATGCGGCGCCGGCAACTGCACGTGCACCGCCTCAGTCGCGGATTCGCCTGGCTGGATGCCGGCACGAGCAGCAGCCTGCACGAGGCCTCGGCCTACGTGCAGACGATCGAGAAGCGGGCCGGCATCAAGATCGGCTGTCCGGAGGAGGCGGCTTTCCGGCGTGGCTTCCTGTCGCTGGACCGGCTCGACGCGCTCACGACCAAGATCCCCAAGTGCGAGTATCGGGAGTATTTGATCGAAGTGGTCGCCGAGGCCCGCCGGCTGAGCCGCTGACCTCTCTATGAGCCGCGAACCTATGCAAGCACGCTGCCGACGATTCTCCCTCGCCCCTTCAGAAGGGGAGAGGGTCGGGGTGAGGGGTCCGTTACTTCACCGGGTTTCATGGCCCGGCGGTGCGTCGAACGCTGGAAGCCGAAATTCCCTATGAATGTGCTGACTTGTGATGTTCCCGGGCTGCTGATCATTGAACCCAAAGTATTCGGCGACGCGCGCGGCTTCTTCCTTGAGAGCTGGAACCGGCTCCGCTACGCCGAGGCCGGCCTGAACGCGGACTTCGTGCAGGACAACGTCTCGTTCTCGCGGCGGGGCATCCTGCGCGGACTGCATTTCCAGAACCCGTTGCCCCAGGGCAAACTGCTCCAGGTGCTCCAAGGCGAGGTGTTCGACGTGGCGGTGGACATCCGGCGCAGCTCAACCACGTTCGGCAAGTGGCACGGACTGGTGCTCTCAGGCGAGAACAAACGACAATTCTACGTCCCCTCCGGGTTCGCTCACGGCTTTGCGGTGCTCAGCGAAACGGCGCTCTTCCAATACAAGTGCACTGAGCTTTACTCGCCCAAGGACGAGATGGCCATCCGGTGGGACGACCCGGACATCGGCATTCAGTGGCCGCTCAAGGAGCCGCTGCTTTCCGAGCGCGACTCCAAGGCCCTGCGCCTGCGCGACGTGCCCCCCGAACGACTCTTCGCATGAGTGAGATGAGCCTCCCCCACATTCTGCTCGTCGGTAAGATTGGCCAGGTCGGCTGGGAATTGCGCCGCACGCTGGCACCCCTGGCCCGCGTCACCTGCGTGGACTTCCCGGAAATTGACCTGACCAGCGGCGACTCCATCCGCCAGTGGGTGCGAGACACCCGCCCTAACATCGTCATCAATGCCGCCGCTTACACCGCGGTGGACAAGGCGGAGTCAGAGCTGGACAAAGCCATGAGCATCAACGGCGTGGCCCCGGGCATCCTGGCGGAAGAGGCCAGGAAACTGGGCGCGCTCCTGGTTCATTACTCGACGGACTATGTCTTCGATGGTTCCAAGACGACGCCCTACGTGGAAACGGATTCCCCGAATCCGCTGGGCGCTTACGGCCGAACAAAGCTGGCGGGCGACGAGGCGGTTCGGGCCGTCGGCAGTGCGCATCTGATTTTTCGGCTGTGCTGGGTCTATGGCGCGCGCGGACAGAATTTCATGCTCACCATGATGCGGCTGGCACGCGAGCGCGAAACGTTGCGCGTGGTGGGCGACCAGATTGGTTGCCCCACCTGGTCGCGGATGATCGCGGAAGCGACAGCGCAGGCCGTGAAGCAGGCTGTCGCGGCGCGGGATATCGGCGCTCTTACTGGCACTTACCATCTCGCATCATCGGGCACCACCTCCTGGCATGGCTTCGCGGATGCCATCATCAAGCTGATGCCGGCTGACGGGAAGAAATGCGCGCGGGTCGAAGCCATCACCACCGCGGAGTATCCGACGCCCACGAAGCGCCCGGCCTATTCGGTGCTGTCGTGTGACAAGCTCCAGCGCGCCTTTGGTCTAAGGCTGCCGCACTGGGAGGACAGCCTGAAGCAGGTGCTGGAAGAGAGGTAAACAACAAAGGAACGAAGAAACAAAGGAAGAATGGAAGCTATGAAACAGATAATAATCCCGAGAGATGTTGAGGAGATGGCGACGCTGGCGGTGGACTCGGCGTTTTCGGTTCACAAGGAGCTTGGCCCCGGCCTGTTGGAGAGCGCATACGAGGCCTGCTTTGCTCACGAACTCGAACTGCGCGGGGTTAAATACCAGAGACAACTTCCAGTGCCGTTGAATTACAAGGGCAAGCTGATTGAAGTGGGCTTTCGCGCGGATATCGTAATCGAGCAACGGCTGCTGATTGAACTGAAGGCCGTGGAGGGAATCATCCCCGTGCACCAGGCGCAGGTGATCACCTACCTCAAGATTCTGCAGCTTCCATTGGGGCTCCTGATTAACTTCAACGAGGTCCTGATTAAGCACGGCATCCACCGCATTTTGAACCTCCACCTTCCTTAGTGTCTTCGTTCCTTTGTTGTTAATCCCATGAACCTCCTGGTTACTGGCGGCGCCGGCTTCATCGGCTCCAACCTTATCCATCACGTCATCGACCGGCCCGAAGTGGACCGGCTGGTCAACCTTGATTGTCTGACTTACGCCGGACGCCTCGAGAACCTCGTGGCTGTGGCGAAGCACCCGAAGTATTCCTTCGAGAAGGTGGACCTGCGGGACAAGACCGCCGTCCTCGACGTCGTGCAGCGCCACGGCATTACCCACGTCATGCATCTGGCGGCCGAGTCACACGTGGACCGCTCGATCACCGGCCCTGGCGATTTCGTGCACACGAATGTCGTGGGCACCTTCAACCTGCTCGAAGCCTGCCGCGCCGTTTGGCTAAGCGCGACCCGCAACCCGCAACAGGCAACACGCTTCCACCACGTTTCCACCGACGAAGTCTATGGCAGCCTGGGCCCGACCGGGCTCTTCACCGAAACGACGCCCTACGCGCCAAACTCCCCTTACTCGGCCAGCAAGGCCTCCAGCGACATGCTGGTGCGCGCCTACCACCACACCTACGGATTGGAGACGGTGATCACCAATTGCTCGAACAACTACGGGCCGTACCAGTTTCCGGAGAAGCTGATCCCGGTGGTGATTCAGAGCGTGCTGGCGCGCAAATCGGTTCCCGTCTATGGCGATGGCATGAACGTGCGCGACTGGCTCTACGTCCACGACCATGCGGAAGCGCTGTGGCTGGTGCTGACGCGCGGCCGCACCGGCGACACCTATAACATCGGCGGCCACAATGAATGGGCCAACCTCCCCATCGTGCAACTGATCTGCGATCTGATTGACGAAATGGGTCCGCAGCTTGGCGGCAATTCGCGCAAGCTGATCACTTTCGTGAAGGATCGCCCGGGCCACGACCGCCGCTATGCGATTGACGCCTCGAAAATCGCGAAGGACCTCGGCTGGCTCCCCGCCCACAAGTTCGAGCAGGGCATCCGCGAGACGGTGCGCTGGTATATTGATAACCAGGAGTGGGTCCGCTCCGTCCTGAAGCGATAGAGGCGCCGCAATGCTGCGCCGGACATAGCGCCACTCGCGATATAGGCGCTCACCAGCCGGACACTAGCTGCTCACTGGCAAGGCGCTGGTCCCGTAGGGGGCGTACAGATCCAGCCGCCCTGCCGTCGCCCGGGCTCATGGAAATCTCTGTCTTTTGGGTGGCGGCTCGTGATAGCCTACGCCCATGCCACTGTCGTGGAATGAGATTCGCCACCGCGCCATCGCCTTCAGCCGGGAGTGGCAGGGCGAAACGCGCGAGGCCGCCGAACGCCAATCCTTCTGGAACGACTTCTTCAACGTCTTCGGCGTCCGCCGCCGCACCGTCGCTACCTTCGAGGAGCCGGTTAAAAATCTCTCCGGCGACTGGGGTTTCATTGACCTGTTCTGGCCCGGCCGCCTGCTGGCCGAGCACAAGTCCGCCGGTGAGAGCCTCGACAAGGCCCACGCGCAAGGCATGGATTACATCCGCGGCCTCAAGGACACCAAGCGCGACCGCGAGATTCCCCGCTGGCTGATCGTCTCCGACTTCACTCGCATCGCCATCCATGACCTTGAGCCGGAGCAGGACCCCGGCGCCCCGTTATTCAACCGTCTGCCGCCCAGTGTCCCGTTCCCCTTGGCCGACCTCCACAAGCACGTCCGCCACTTCGCCTTCATCGCCGGCTACACCCAGCACCGGCTGAACCCGGAAGACCCCGCCAACCTGGAAGCCACCGCGCTCATGTGCGACCTGCACGACGCCTTGCAGGCGGGCGGCTACAACGGCCACGAACTCAAGCGCTTCCTCGTCCGCATCCTCTTCTGCCTCTTTGGCGAGGACAACGGCATCTTCCCGCAGAAAGCCTTCGAGCTGTTCCTGCGCGACCGCACCGCCGAGGACGGCTCCGATCTCGGCGTTCGGCTGGAACAACTCTTCCACGTGCTCAACGCCGACACCCCGCAGCGCCAGCGCCATCTCGACGAGGAACTCCGCCAGTTCCCCTACGTCAACGGCGAACTCTTTGCCGAGCGGCTCGAATTTGCGGAGTTCAACGCCGACATGCGCAACGGTCTGCTCGCCTGCTGCGCTTTCCGCTGGGAAACCATCTCCCCCGCCGTCTTCGGCTCGCTCTTCCAGGCAGTCATGGACAGCAAGGAACGCCGGCGCATCGGCGGGCACTACACGGCGGAGAAGAACATTCTCAAAGTCATCCGCTCCCTGTTCCTCGACGACCTCCGCGCCGAGTTTGAGAGCATCAAGGCCGACCGCTCCACCCGTCGCACCGCGCGCCTCCAGGAGTTTCACGAGAAGCTGGCCAAGCTCCGATTCCTCGATCCCGCCTGCGGCTGCGGCAACTTCCTCGTCATCACCTACCGCGAACTGCGCAAGCTGGAGCTCGAAGTCCTGCTGGAGCTTTACGGCCAGCAGCACGAAATGTCGCTCGACGACGTGACCCAGCTTTCCAAGGTCAACGTGGACCAGTTCTACGGCATCGAGATCGAGGAATTCCCGGCCCGCATTGCCGAGGTCGCCCTCTGGCTGACCGACCACCAGGCCAACATCGCGCTCTCGCAGGCGTTCGGCCAGTTCTACGACCGCCTGCCGCTGCGCGCCTCGCCCCACATCGTCGTCGGCAATGCCCTGCGCACCGACTGGCGGACCGTCCTGCCGCCCGAGCAATGCTCTTTCGTCCTCGGCAACCCGCCGTTCATCGGGAAGCAATTCATGACTCCCGAGCAGAAGATGGACATGGATATTGTGTGCGGCAAAGTCAAAGGTGGCGGCGTCCTTGACTACGTCACCGGCTGGTATTTCAAGGCTGCCGAATATGTGAAGGGTACCTCCATCCCTTGCGCGTTTGTCTCAACAAACTCGATTAGCCAAGGCGAGCAACCCGGTATCCTTTGGGGCGAGCTTTATGGGCGGCATCGGATGAAGATTCATTTCGCTCACCGCACCTTTCCCTGGGAAAGCGAGGCGCGCGGCAAGGCTCACGTGCACGTCGTTATCATCGGCTTTGGTGCCACCGACCTCCCGGCAAAGTATATCACCGACTACGATACCGACCTTGAACATCCGACCCGTGCGCAAGCTGCGAACATTAACCCCTACTTGGTGGAGGGCAACGATACCGTGCTCACCAAACGCACCACACCATTGTGCGCCGTGCCGGAGATTGTATTTGGCTCAATGCCAAACGACGACGGGCACCTACTGCTCGACCGGGAAGCGAAAGCGGAGTTGCTCCGGTTTGAGCCGGGCGCCAAGAAATTCATACGGCAGTTCCTTGGCGCGGATGAATTCATCAACGCCATTGAGCGGTGGTGTCTTTGGCTTGTGGATGCTTCCCCCTCAGAGTTGCGGGCGCTGCCAGAAGTCATGCGCCGTGTCGAGGGAGTCAAGGCGCACCGTCTGGCCAGCAGTCGCGAGACGACTCGTGCGCTCGCCGCCAGCCCTGCTCTCTTTGGAGAAAACCGGCAACCCCAATCGAAGTATCTGCTCATCCCTGGCGTGTCATCGGAACGACGCGCTTACATTCCCATTGGGTTCCTCCCACCGAGTATCATCGCAAGCAACCTCGTCAATGTGGTTCCCGACGCGAAGCTTTATCATTTTGGCGTTCTTACGTCGCAAATGCACATGGCTTGGATGCGCTACACCGCAGGTCGCCTGGAGAGTCGCTACCGCTATTCCGCCGGCATCGTTTACAACAACTACCCCTGGCCGGAGAAGGTGACGGCCAAACAGCGAGCAGCGGTGGAAGCAGCGGCGCAGGCTGTGCTGGACGCGCGGGCGCGGTACCCGACCTCGACGCTGGCTGATTTGTATGACCCGTTGGCGATGCCCGCGCCGCTGCTCAAGGCGCATCAGCAACTGGACCGCGCGGTGGACCGCTGTTACCGACCCGAGCCCTTCCCCAGCGACCGGCACCGCGTCGAATACCTCTTCGCCCTCTACGAGCAGCTCACCGCCCCCCTGGTCGCCGCCGCCAAGCCGCCCCGGAAGGGCCGGAGGCTGCCAACGACAGCATAGTTCGTGCGCAACCCCGGCGCCCGCCCCGCCTCGCCGTACGCACCACCGACCAGCCCGTACCTACGCGAAGTGAAACGCACAGTCTGGCCCCGAGGATTCAACCCAGCCTCATTGGACATTAAGACGGTAGAACGCAGGGCCAAAAGCAGGGAGATTGGTGTCCAGGCAGGTGACTGTACCTGCAGTCCTGGAAATATTTGTCTTGATCGGCAGAAAGCCAGGTTGCGCGAGAAGATTGGTGCTGCGTTCAAGGGTGTACATGACATTGCTGGCGCTCTGCCAGCGTACCGTGGCGACCGCCCCGGTTATGGAGATGGACGAGAAACGCAGAACCGATAAGCCGTTCGTGGGGTCAGTGCCAGCGCGCCATTCCTGCCAGTTGTTCATTCCGTCGCTGTCGGAGTCAAGGGAGTCGGCGGAGCCGTCGGTCGGCAGGTCGTACTGTTGGAGCCAGGCGTAGGAGATGATTGAGGCCGGGTTAGGGAGCTCATACGCGCCAAGGTCCGCCGTTCCGCCGCTGACGCGCGGGTTGCCATCAAGGTCGTTGGTGACAGCGACTGCAGCGTTCTTGCCGGCGTTGATGCAGGGAGAATTGAATTCCAAATGGTAATCTCCCTCGCCCGGATTCGCCAGAAGCGGCTCATTGGTGAAATTATTCAGACCGAGAGGGAGCGGCGTTGTACAACAGTAATAGAACGGCACAAGGAGCTGGAGGTATGGATCGGGTGGGGAAGGGGTATAATTTTGCCCATTGGTGGCGGTGTTGTAGCAGACGATGGAGTTCGTCGCTCCCCAAAGGTGCAAGCGCGGATTTGATTCGAGAGAGGTACCCAACCCGGCTCCTCCGCTGCGGCCAGCCGTGTTGCTGACAATAGTGCAGTTCACAAAGATACTGTTGCAAACGCCGCCGCCAAACGACGCAAAGTTGCCGCCAACCACGCAGTTATCCAATCGCGCCAAATACGCTCCACCGCCATTCTCCGATGAATTGCCCCTTAAGACGCAGTTGATCAGTCTCCCCCCATAAGCGCCACCGCCTCTTACTGAAGCGGAATTGTTGATGAGAAAGCAATTCGTGACGGTCGCAGAAGTGGTCACATCACAATATGTCCCCCCGCCAGAGGCGTATTCGCGACTGGCGGACCAGGCATGAGTCGCGCCGTTAGTTAGCGTAAAGCCCGACAGCACCGCTTCATTCGACAGGAATACGCACCGCACAGCACTGGCGTCGTTCGTGTTCCCGGGCACTTGGTAACCCTGGATGAAGGTTAGCCCTGGGCCGTTGACGCTCCGCACCGTAACGGGCTTGGTGACCACTACCCGGTTGGTAAGGTCGGCACTGTTGCCGCTGGATGTTCTGCCGCCGGTGGCATAAACACCACTGGTGACGAGGACGAGATCGCCGGAATCAGCCGCGTCGATGGCATCCTGGATGCTATTGGCAGCGGCGGACCAGTTGGTGTAGGGCGGGGTGGGGGCTGGGCTGTTGGGGTCAACGTAGTGGATCGTAGCAGAGACACCCGGTATTGCGAGGAGCCAGAGGAGGACGCTTAGTGTTAGCGCATTGTAGCTCATGGTCTAACGGTGGTTGTCGGCCGTACAGGCACATTCGTTTGCGAGAGGAGGAAATGGAGATTAGTAAAAACCAACGGCGCCCGCAGAATGTATTTGGGGTCTTCCACACGCAACTGCAGCAGGGCCTTTTCGGGAGTAAAAACCCTAACGCCGGCAGGGACATCCCCAACACGGCCAGTCTCGGTGCCGCGTTTACGCCAATAAACGTAGTACACCGGCACAAACTTCCCTTGTGGGGGATGAACGTAGTCATTGTCCGGCTCAACGACCAGGACGCAGTCGCGGTTCAGCGCCAAAACATCCATGGACAGCGCCGCCAGGCATTGGCTGGCCAACTGGTACGCCTCGTTGGTATCCATCCGGCTCAGCGGCCACGTGTAGAGCCGTTGGTATCGTCGGCAATCCTTCGCTTGGTGGGTCCCCTCCAGGTAGGAGAACCTGTTACCTTGGGAAACGTAATAAGTGTAGTTGCGGGTCGTAACATTCCCGATGGCCTTCTGCACGTGGGCATAACCAAACGCATTGATGAACCGCTCTACCAAATCGGCCTCTGTGATGGGGAGCTTCTCCGGAAGCCGTAATTCGGTTGCGACTCGGTTGGCTTCCTGGAGCACCAGGCGAAATGCCTCGTCGTGGTAGGCTTTGGTCGTGAACATCAGGGCAGGAGTATATTTCCCGTCCGGCCCGATGGGGTTGGGCACGCCCGGCGGGGGATCGTCCCCCGGCCCGCCAAACAAAACACCGGTGCCGGCGAGCAGCGATACCAACCAAAGAGAAGAGAAACCAGCGGCCATAACGAGGTTTCGGAACGGGCCTTTAACGGGGCGGGGCGTTGGTGAAGAAATCGGGAGTGATTCCATTGAGTGTGTTCGTGCCATGACGGCGAACCCACTGCTCCCGAACCAGCTCCCAGCCACCCATTCGGCGCAGGGTGTTGGTGGCTATACGGCGAACCTGCTCGTCTGGATCACGCATGGCCGCACGAAGGGCGGGCACGGGGACTCTGGCAGGAGCATCCTCCGCGAACGTGGACACGCACATTATGGCTGTCCTCCGGGTGCGAGCCGAGGGAGACTGCAGAGCATTTGTGAGGGCCGGTACCACGACTGCAGGACCAATTGCGAGCAAAACCCTCTCTACTGGTCCTTCAATTGGAGGATAAGTGTTGGTATCGTCCAGGCAGTGTATGAGCACGGGCACAACCGGGGCCACCTCCGGGTCTGTGGCAAAACGCTCAAGCCAGGAAATGGCATGATACCGCGTCCAGGGCGGGCCATTGGTCGCCAGGGACAGGAGACTGGGAATGGCTTCCGGCCCGATGGAAGCCAGAGAGGCGGTGCAGCGCTCGGCCCGCTCAGGGTCGGAGGAGGTGCGGGCGAGCCGGGTAAGCTCCGGGATCGCGGGGCGCGCCACGGCGCCCAGACACCCAAACGCATACGGTGAGCGCACAGCGCGCTCCGCCGGACTGAGCGGGCGGTTGCGCTCAACAGCATAGGGCACCACCGTTGGTGCGACCTCGCTCCATTCTTGCGAGAAAGGCCGCTCGTAGCTGATCCACTTGAGCAGTGGTGGGATGGCATTGGTTCCCATGGCACGGATCGCATCTTCGTGTGGCACGTGGCCGGCGCTCCGTCCACCCAGTACCTTGTCGCCAAGCCACTGGGACAGAAGACGACCGTTGTAACTTGGTTCCTGATCGGCAGCAATGGCGACCAAGACACAGAGGAAGAAGAAGCCACACGTCCATCCTGGCAAGCTGTAGCAGTGGAAACCAGGGAATGAGAACCCGAAAGGTGGATGATCATGCTTCATAAGTGATTATCGTGGCTCAACGCCTGTTATCGCGCGCATCGAACTGGCGATAGTCGTCCTTGTCAGAGTTCAGCCCGCTCCGGGTCAGGCCAGGATGTCCGTAGATACATATATTGGCGGGGTACTTGACGTTAGGGACAGTGATAGGAGGGCTGATGTATGGATATCCGATGGTGACCTCTTTGATTTTCGGAACTGGTAGCGGACAGGAGACCCGATTTGTGTCGGTCGCGTGCTGGAGACATGTAAGCAGAGCATTGCCGTTCATCCAATCAGAATAGAATAACAGTAGCGTGGCCGCGTAGGCGCTTTGGACCGCCATACTTTGCTGCACGGTCTCAATACCGTTGACATCAGGACCATCCAACCATCCCGGAGATGGGGCTGACCAGCCGACAAAAGCCTGCGGCCCTAACATCGGACGGGCCGCAGAGTCCACTGGGCCGAGAGACATAATGCCGAAAGCGTGCCGCCACTGTTCATCCGAGGCGGTCGAGCAGGCGTCCAGAAACACAAACCGATAAGGATTGCTCGGGATCACTGCGCCTGGAACCAGACCCTGATTCCCCAGGAGCGCAGCCACCTCGCCAGCCGTGATTTTAACGTCGCCCGCTTTATTTTGAAGGCTGTTGGCGGTTCCATGCGAATAGCAATAAAAGTTCTTGGTCAGGCCATCCGCGAGACTAGGGTATAGAGCGTTGGTAATAGTTGCCCTGGACGTGACGTATCCGGGCCACCCAACCGGCGAGGTAAAAATGTCAAAGGAAGAATCATAATGCCCGGGCGGCGGCCAGGGCCACCCCGGCTTGGTAAGCGTGTCCACTACGGCTTGCATTCCGATCCAAACCGGACCGTTCAAGGCGAAAGAATCGGCCAGTGTGTTGTCTGGTGGCGTGTACATGTAGGCCACGTCAAAGCCATTGCCTTGCTCGGTGGTGATGATCTTGCCGTGGCGCTTGGTAGGGGTGCCGTGGCCAACGGACGCGCCGCCAGGTCCGTCCAGGAGGGTGATGTCGAATACGGCGTCGAAGGCCGAGCCGGCAAATGAATTCGTGCTGTTATCACAGGTCAGGTCCCAATCCTCCTGGATCATGCCGCTGGAGGTGGACTTCGTGGAAATGGTCTTGAGCAGCGCGGGTGGGTTGGTCGAGGGATCGTAGAGCCGGATGGAGTAGCTGGCATTCGGGACGGGCAGTTGGGCGTCCAGATACGCCCCATTGCCGTCAAACAGAGCATCGCTCTCGAAGAACCGACACACGTTGTCGGACTGAAACGGGACGAGGCGCCCGAGGCCCGTAAGAATGGCGGTGCGCACGCCGGTGCCGTTCAACGTAAGGCGCGGTTGGAGGATGTGCGGTCCCGGCGGATCGTAGGTAGTGTTCCAGGTCAACAGAGTGTTAGTGCCATCCGTGGCGCGAGCGCAACCCACCACGGGCGCGTCGAACCCATCCAGGTTGAGATTCAAGCCGCCGATATTGGTCAAGAGGTCGTAGCTTAAGGGCAGTTCAAAGACTGCAGTGCCCGGTTCCTGACCGGTGGTGATTTGGGTCAGGGTGAGCGGATTACCTGTGTCAAAGGGCTGCAGGTTAAGAGCCTTCTTGATGCGGCCGACGAGCCCATTCCCGGAGAGGTCAACGTCGTCATAAAGAAGGCTGTACTTATCGGCAACCGGGGTTATCCAGTCGGGCCCGAGTGTCGAGTAATCATGCAGCCAGTCAGTTTCCTCGCCGATGTGCGCGTTGAAATCCCCATCCCCATGCCAGTTTTCGACATAATCCGGGATGCCGTCGCCATCCGTGTCCTTGGGCAGAAAGCCTGCCGAGTTTGTGGTGGCAACATAATGCAGTCCGATGTTAACCGGTTGCCCGGAGCCTTCCTTCGTTTGGTCCAAGCGCATGGTGTAGTGGAATAGGCCGGCATCATTCGCCGTACGGCTGCCAGCGTGGTAGAGCGGAGTCGTTACAGGTAGGTAGTAATCCCCTAAAGGCCCGCGTTGGTAGGGTGGCGCGCTGGCAAGGACTTGTTCGTTGCCGCCACCCCCGTTGTTGCCAGCCAGCAACTGGCTCGCATTGGGCATGTACCACGGGTACCCATAGTAATCCCAGGCAAGTTCGCCTGATGACAGCGGCCAGTAACCATTGTAACTAAAGTTCAGAGGCGAATTGGTATCCTGGACGAAATTCACTTTGTCGAAGAAGTTGTCCTGGAGAACCCAGTTGCCGGCGGAGGCGGGGATGGGCTCCAGGAAAAACCACTGCCCGCCGCGAAACAGGTTGTTGTAGGCTTGAAACGAAAGGTCCGAATTCACGACCTGAATATCCCAGTAGTAGGTGGGGTCGAGGGTGACCGTGACCTGATCGAATAATGAATTATTCCAAGACACAGCCCCGGGAGCGAAAACGTAGTCTTCGCCGAATGTGACCCAATTGGGCGGTCCAAGGTTAATCCGACCACCGCAAACCTTACAGTCCTGCAGAGCCCAAAATACGGAGCTGTCGGGTGAGGTTATCCGGTTCCCATCCTCGGAGATTCCCGACCAGAAATGGTAGTCTTGTGGCGGCAAGTAGAAATTGCAGAATCGGAAGTCCAACGTCGGTGCGGGACTGCCGACATCATTCGGCTCGAAATCAGGCACGAACGACATGACGCCGAATGACAAGTCCTGAGAGATTTGGTACTGCGAAAAGTCGGTCGCGGGCGCTTCTTGAACAAGCTTTGTGGCGGTGAACACGTTCGGCTTGAGGGGCGTGCCGTGGCTGATAAAGGCGGAGCCCTGTTCCACCCAGAACCCCACCATTGTGAATTTATTAAAGGCGGGCACATACTCGTTCCTAACTGCAATCGCAGTCCCCGGGAGAACCCGGACGGTTCCTCCGGCGATAGTAAAAGCCCCTGCCGTAAAATCCAAGGCATCGTACCAATACCCCAAATCGGGCGGACCGCTCGTGTAGCGCGGCACTTGCGGGGAGAGGGTCATGTCCCCGCTCACTTGCATATAAGGGGCCAGAGTCACCGGCGCATACGTGCTTTTCTGGCTGAACTCGGTGGCCAGCGTCGGCGAAATGCTCGCCGTCCCAGCCTGATGAAACGAAGAGCCGGGCGCGAGGTAGTAATTGCCTTGCGCGGCGCTTTGGAAATTAGTGAGGGACGGGTTGAGCGCCACATACTGCGCAAAAGCAATTGTACTATCCCCAAGAGTGCCCAGGATGATGCTGTTGGTGAGGGCGACCTTGTAAGGCGGGGAGGGCGCGGCCCAGAAGCTGGTCACGTCCGCAGTGACATGCTCCGCCATGATTTCCACGGAATTGGTGGAAGCGCCGATGGCCGCGCCGCAGTTGGCGAAAAGCACGTTGTGGAGAATGTCCCGCGCGCCGAAGCCCCAGACCTGGTTGGCGATAGCAATGTTGCATTGGTAGAATTGGCAATCCCAGACATCCAGCTCTCTGGGCAGCACGGGCGTCGTCACTCCTATATCCGCAAAGCAAATCCGCAGATTGCTGATGACGTTGCTACTCGCCGCGTCGAGATTGAGATAAGGGACCCCGTTGGCGGCCGGCTGCGGATTTGCGCTGGAACCCCAAAGCGCTACGCCCTGTGAGTTGTCATCAATTGAAGTAAGAATCGCGGGAGAATACGGCTGCGTGTCACAGACCAGCGCCCCCTTCACCACCAAACCTGAATTGGTGTAATTGTACCAGTCGAACTTGAGCACGCTGTTGCCTCGGAGGGTGGTGGTTCCGTACAACTCCACCCCCGGCCCGACGCAGTACGTTACGCCATTGCGAAAGCAATAGTCCTGGCGCGGCCCCTGGACGAACATCAAGAGGGGATCGCCGGTCCCCTCCTCAACTGACAAGTGGGCGGTGCGGCTGGACACAGACATGATGCCGTCCGACACCGTCACCGCGTAAAGGTTTGCATCGCTGCCCTGCACGCTGTTAATCGTGTAACTGCTGGTGGTCGCGCCTGGAATGCTTGTGCCGCCACAGTCCCATTGATAGGACAACGTTCCGCCCCCGCTGGCCGCGACACTGAACGTCACCATGTCGCCTTCCAGCACATCCTGGTCCAGCGGCTGAGACACAATGGCCAGCGTGGATGAGGGAGCGCCGCTACGCGCCCAAATACAAAGATTGGTCCGCCCGTTGCGCGCCAGTTGGATGGGCGTGGAGTCGCCGTTGGTCCCGTAAAGCCACTGTTCCTCCGCCCACGATGCAGCGCTCAAGTCCTCTGTCGTCAAGACGGTATAAGCCTGCCACTCAAAAGTGTTATGGACGATGACGCTCACATTGGATTCGTCCACGCCCCCTGGAGGTATCTCCAGCCAAAGGCCGGTGTAACTGCTCAAATCCAGCGGCGTCAGTAGCGAGCCGCCGAACGTTGCCGACATGGCATTGGCCCGCATCGATTGTTCGCTGGTGCCGTCTATCTCCCGCTGCTGCCAGAGCGCATTCCAGTCAACATCCGAATCGTCAATCAGGAAGCAGCCTCCCCCGAGATCATATACCGGCGTTTCGCCGGGCAAGTCGTGCGGGGCCGCTGGAAGCGGCGGGTACGGCTGGTCCGGAGCCGGGCCGTGGAGGTAGTAATAGTTGCCTTGGCTGAGGCAGTTCGTTAGCTCCAGCGGTGTCAGGCTGGCGAGCTGGGCGGAGGTGACGTGCGGCTGGGAGCGCAAGGTCGTAGCGGTCGTAACGGCCAACGCCACAACCAGCGCACAATTGTGAATTGAGCTGGGCTGTAGTCTGGTTCGCTTCATAGGTTGCCTTTCATGGTTTCCGTTCCTGTTCTCTCGCAGCCGGGTGCTGCGAACACTCGAACCATTAGCCAGCCCTGGAAAGTAGGCGTGCCCAGCGCACTCCCATCCCGGGCAGCAACCACAGAGCCGGCAGTCAAAAGCACACCGGGACGCGTGACCTGTGCGCATTCGAGGTGGATTCGACTGCCAAGGGTACATGGTCGCTTTTGGATGGAGTCCGAGTCCTCGCAACGCAAAGACTTAGGCCAGAAGCACCGCGCTCGCTTCCGGCTTTATGTGAAAGAACCTGTGCCTGTCTGTAGCAGATCTGGCATGAGAAGCAAGCTCTATTACGTGGTCAACGGGAAGCAGCGCGGCGGCGTCATGCCGTTCCCAAAGACCCGTGCACGCCTGCCCAACAGCGCTCTCGGGCGCGTTTCGCCGCCGCCTCTAAGACGTGGAGTGAGGATGGTCTGCTAACCGAAGCGCACCGGAACGAGTGGTACTCCGACGGCGCCAAGAGGCAGAGCCGTTCTCGCCTGGGCTCCTCGAGTCCGTTGACCGGACAACAGAATTACATCGGACGCAACTGCACCCGGAAGCAGCGCGAATGCGAAATGCTCTTGCACCTGCGCCAGTCGGAGCAGAACAAGGTGAAGATCAAAGCGCTCAGGCCAGAGTTAACAGCGGAAGCATCTCAATACCAGCCATTTACGCGAGCAACATCAGGGACTCGCCGGGCATGCGCCGGGTACGCACCGTCTATTCGCCATGCACGAAGAGGGTGCGCGAGGAAATGCGAGGCCACGCAGTGAATGTTACAAGTGCAGCGTATCCAGCTAGTTACGCAATCCACGTCAGGCCGCCCCCAGAGCAACACCAGAGCGCTGCCAGTGCGGTACCAGTGGCAGGCGGGATCGGTTCGTTAACCGGCTATTTCTGCGCCCCGGCCAGAACCGTTTCAAAATAGGGAGGCTGCTCCTCGCGGGCCACGACGCTGATCTCGATCTTCTTGAAGCCTGCCGCTTCCAGCCAGTGATGTAGATCGCTCTCGGCAAGACCGAGCCAGCGATCGCCATACAGCTCGTGCGCCCGCTCGAAGTTGTGCCGGGCGAGGTCGAGAATCATTACCTGTCCGCCCGCCTTTAGAATGTTGTGTGCGCCGCGAATTGCTTTGGCCGGGTCTTCGGCATGATGCAACGCCTGGCTCAGGATCACCAAATCCATGCTCTCCGGCTCAATCGGCGGGTTCTGGAGGTCGCCGTGCCGGAACTCCAGGTTCTTCAAGTTGTTCTTCTTCGCCTTGGCCGCGCCGAACGCCACGATCTTCTCGGAGTTATCCACCGCGATCACCTTCCGGCAACGCCGCGCCAGTAATTCGCTCAGCAGACCCTCGCCCGAACCCAGGTCCGCCACGACCAACGGCGGCAGAATCCGCAGCAGGAGGTGGCCGAAGGCCTCCCACGATCGGCCGGGCCCGTAAACCCGGTCGAACCGCCCGGCGACATGGTTGAAGTAAACCTGCGCCTGCTCACGGCGGCGGTTGAGTATCCGCTTCAGGTTGATCTGATCCCCGGCATACTCCGGCAGCTCCCGCGCGCCGCGGATGGCCAGTTGGATGAATTCCCCGGCCACGCCTTCGGCCGGCGGGATCAGCTTATAGAAGGTGCGTTTGCCCTCGCGCCGGGACTGCACCAGGCCGGAATCCTGTAACAGCCCGAGATGCGTCGAGATGCGCGATTGGCCCATCCGCGTGATCTCCTGAAGCTCATTGACCGACAGCTCACCCTTCTCCAACAGCGCCACGATGCGTATGCGCGTCGGGTCGGACAGGGCGCGGAGGGATTTGAGGGTGGTGCTCACGGCGCTATTTTAGCGAAATATCTGTTGACGACCACAGTAAAAGATGTATCATCTTATCCTGATACGTCAATATGACAATTTACTCATAGCCTATATAAACTGATTCCATGAGCAAGAACTACATCTTTTCTTCCGAGTCCGTCGGCGAAGGCCATCCGGACAAAGTCTGCGATACCATTTCCGATGCCGTGCTGGATGCCTGTCTGACGCAGGATCCGAGCAGCCGCGTAGCGTGCGAAACCTACGCCAAGTCCAATCTGGTAGTGGTGGGAGGGGAAATCACGACCAAAGCGAAGCCCGACTTCAATGCGATTGCCCGCGAGGCAATCCGTGAAATCGGCTATACGCATGATGATGACGTCTTTCACGCCGATCGGGTGCTGATCCTGAACGCCATTACCTCCCAGAGCCCCGACATTAAGCAGGGCGTGGATGCCAAGGCCGCGGAAGGCAAGAAGACGGCCGAGCAAGGGGCGGGAGACCAGGGTCTGATGTTCGGCTACGCCACGAACGAGACGCCGGAACTGATGCCCGCGCCGATCATGTTTGCGCACCAGCTTGGGCGCGAGCTGACCCGCATTCGCAAGACCGGGGCGGTCAAGTGGCTGCGGCCCGACGCCAAGAGCCAAGTTTCCGTGCAGTATGTCAACGACCAGCCGGTGCGCATTACCAACGTCGTGGTCTCGACGCAGCACTCGGCGGACGCGAAACACCGCACTATCGAGCGCTTCATTATCGACGAGATTATCAAGAAAGTGTTGCCTGCGCATTTGCTGGACAAGAAGACCGTTTACCTGGTCAACCCAACTGGACGGTTTGTGGTGGGCGGGCCCCAGGGCGACACAGGGTTGACGGGCCGCAAGATCATCGTGGACAGCTACGGCGGGATGGGGCGGCACGGCGGCGGTTGCTTCAGCGGCAAGGATCCGTCCAAAGTGGACCGGAGCGCCGCCTACATGGGCCGTTACGTGGCCAAGAACATTGTCGCCGCGGGGCTGGCCTCGAGCGCGGAGATTCAGTTTGCCTATGCCATCGGCTATCCTGACCCGGTTTCCGTGTGCATCAACACGTTCGGCACCGGCGTCGTGAGCGACGAGGATCTGGAACGCGTGGTGGCCGAGGTGTTCAGCTTCAAGCCGGCGGCGATCATCAAGCAGCTCAACCTGCTGCGCCCAATCTATTCCAAGACGACCAACTACGGGCATTTCGGCAAGAACGATCCCGACATCACGTGGGAGAAAATCGACAAAGTGCAGGCCTTGCGCAAGGCGGCCAGCAAATGCGCCCCGTCGGTTGCCGCCGTCACGCTGAAGAAAGCCGCGGCGGTGGTTAAAGGTTAGAGGGCCAGCGCGTAAGGCATTACTCAAGAACAATCAGCGATTACCAAGCATTATGTCCACTTTGACCAAGACCAAAGGCAAGAAGGCCGCGTCAGCCAACGGCAAAGGCCGCACGACGATCGATTACAAGATTAAAGACCTCAGCCTCGCCGAATGGGGCCGCAAGGAAATCTCGGTGGCCGAGCAGGAAATGCCCGGCCTGATGTCCATCCGCGAGAAGCACGGTACCGAGAAGCCCCTGAAAGGCGTTCGCGTGACCGGCTCGCTGCACATGACGATCGAGACGGCTGTGCTGATCGAGACGCTGGCGGAGCTGGGTGCCTCAGTGCGCTGGGCGAGCTGCAATATCTTCAGCACCCAGGACCAGGCCGCTGCGGCCATCGCCAAGGCTGGCATTCCCGTCTTCGCCTTCAAAGGGGAAACGCTCGAGGAATACTGGGACTACACGCTGGCCGCGTTGACGCACCACGGCGGCAAAGGCCCGGAACTGATCGTGGACGACGGCGGCGACGCCACGTTGCTGCTGCACAAGGGCTACGAGATGGAGCAGGGCAGCGATTGGGTAAACAGCCCTAGCGACAGCCACGAAGAGGACGTCATCAAGAAGCTCCTCAAGCGTTGTGCCAAAGAGCGCCCCGGCTGGTTTGCTGAGGTCGTCAAAGACTGGAAAGGCGTGAGCGAAGAGACCACGACGGGTGTCCATCGCCTCTACCAGATGCTCGAAGCGGGCAAGTTGCTGGTGCCGACCATTAATGTGAATGACTCGGTCACCAAGTCCAAGTTTGACAACCTCTACGGCTGCCGCGAATCGCTAGCCGACGGTCTGAAGCGGGCTCTCGGGGTGATGATCGCGGGCAAGACTGCGTGCGTCTGCGGCTACGGCGATGTCGGCAAGGGCAGCGCCCACAGTCTGCGCGGCTTCGGCGCCCGTGTGATCGTGACCGAGATTGACCCCATCAATGCTTTGCAGGCGGCGATGGAAGGGTTCGAGGTGACCACCCTCGAAGACACCCTGGGCGAGGCTGATATCTATGTCACTTGCACCGGCAATCGTGACGTCATCACGCTGGACCACATGCTCAAGATGAAGAACCAGGCGATCGTCTGCAACATCGGCCACTTCGACAACGAGATCCAGGTGGACCGGTTGAACCAGGCCAAAGGGGTGTCCCGGTTGAACATCAAGCCGCAGGTGGACCGCTATGACGTGCCGGGCGGCCGGAGCATCTACCTGCTGGCCGAAGGCCGGCTGGTGAACCTCGGCTGCGCCGAAGGTCATCCGAGTTTCGTCATGTCCAATTCCTTCACGAATCAGGTCCTGGCACAACTCGACCTCTGGACCAATCGTAAGGAGTACAAGCCCGCTGTCTATCGCCTCCCGAAGAAGCTCGACGAAGAAGTCGCCCGCCTGCATCTCGAGAAGATCGGCGTCAAGCTAACCAAGCTGACGAAGAAGCAAGCCGATTATATCGGCGTGCCGGCGGATGGCCCTTACAAACCGGAGCACTACCGGTACTAGCAAGAATTGCTGAATCTCTTATTGACGGGGCGGGCCGGTTTGCTACAAGTCTGGCGTCCGTTCAATGAACCAGCGTGTAGGTGTCAGAAGACAGATTGTCGGTAAACCTAATTAAAACGACGACATTCAGCGATCCTGCGGGTGCAGTCCTCCCCACATAGTTCTCTTGATCAGACCTGACCTTATGAACCAGAACCGGCTCTTTGTTGGCAACCTGTCTTACCAGACCATGGAGAACGATCTTCAGGATTACTTCTCCCAGGCAGGCGTCGTAACCTCGGCAAACCTTATGCAGGACAAGGTGACGGGCAAGTCGCGCGGCTTTGCCTTCATAGAATTCGCCACCCCGGAAGAGGCAAGCAAGGCCGTGGAACAGTTTCACAACCAAGAGTTTCAAGGCCGCGCATTGACAGTAAACGTAGCCAAGCCGCGGGAAGAGCGGGCACCGCGCTACAGCGGCGACCGGCCGGGCGCTGGCGAGGCACGCGTTTAATGTCGGTATTTCACCCGCCACCCGGTTCGCCCGCTGAGTGCCGGTTCGGCCCGGCATCGGTGTTTGCCAGGTTCTGGATGAGGTTACTTGGGCAAATGGCGAGGCGGGAATAAGGGTTTGACACTCTCGACTCGCGACTCTAGCTTTTACCAAAATCAATTTTATGGCTGAGAACATACCCAACATTCCAAGCGGCGCAGTGCCGCCCAAAAAGGAGACCGGAAAAGTTCAACCCAAGAAGGAGACGGTGCGGATCAATTTGCCGCCCAAGCCCTCAGCCGCCCCGACCATTAAGCTTCCGACACTGCCGCCCGGCGGACCCACCGGCGGATCGGCCCCGGCTGCGCCAGCCGCGGCCCCGAGTGCCGCTCCCGCACATCCGCCGGGTGCCCCTCGTGTCACCGCCACCGCCGCACCGGCGGCGCCGCGCTCAGCTCCGGCTGCCCCTCGGCCCGCGCTCGCGCCGATGCCTTCTGCGCGCCCCGCGAGCACGCTGGACACCGTCCTGGCGATCGCTGCCGCGGTTGTTGGGCTCGTGGCAGTGGGCAGCACGGTTTACCTGTGGCAGTTTCTGCCGAACCTGTGACCGGGCGTTAAGCCAGGTCACACGGTTGGCGAGAGCGGCGGGTGGCGATGTAGTAGTGGAATCACTCCAAGTTTAATTAGTCCCTATTTGATTATGGCAGGTCCCAATATTGTAACGTTGACGCAGGAGAACTTTGCCGCGGAAGTGCTGAAAGCCTCCGCGCCCGTGCTGGTTGACTTCTGGGCGGAATGGTGCGGCCCGTGCAAGATGATCGGGCCCATCCTGGATGAGCTGGCCACGGAATACGGCGGCCGGGTCAAGATCGGCAAGGTGAACATCGACGAGCATCAGACTCTGGCGACCGAATACGGGGTCCGTGCCGTTCCCACGCTGCTGCTGTTTCACCAGGGCCAGGTGGTGGACCAGATGGTCGGCCTGCGCAGCAAGCGCGATCTCAAGGCCAGCTTCGACCGCGTGGTGGTCTGAGGGCCCAGGTGATCTTTACGCCGGGGCAGTTGTCGCGGCGCGCTGATTTCTATCATCAGCTCGGCCAGCTCACCGGTGCCGGGCTTGGCTTGGTCCGCGCGCTGGAGGAGCTTAAACGCCATCCCCCCGACCGCTCTTACCGCGAGCCGGTTGGGCAGTTGCTCGATCAGATTGCCGGGGGCGCCACCCTTACCGATGGGGTGCAGCGCTGCGGCCATTGGCTGCCGGCTTTCGACCTCGCGCTGCTGCAGTCGGGTGAGCACTGCGGGCGACTGGACGCCTCCTTCCGGCTGCTGACCGATTACTACACGGACCGCGCCCGGCTCGCGCGGCAGATGATCGGCGACCTGGCCTATCCAGCCTTCCTGCTGCACTTTGCGATCTTCATCTTCCCCTTCGCCCAGTTCTTCGCGTCAGGCAACTGGGCCGTTTATTTGGGCCAGACCGTGGGGGTGCTGATTCCACTCTACGGGGTGGTTGGGCTGATGATCTTCGCGGCGCAGAGCCGGCATGGCGAGACCTGGCGAGCCTGGGTCGAGGCGGTCCTGAATCCCATCCCGGTGCTGGGTGTGGCGCGACGTTACCTGGCGCTGGCCCGGCTAGCTGCCGCGCTGGAAGCGCTCGTCAGGTCGGGCGTGACGATTATTCAGGCGTGGGAACTGGCGGCCACGGCGAGCGGGTCGCCAGCGTTGCGCCGGACGGTGCTGGGGTGGCGGCCGCAGGTGGATGGAGGCCAGACGCCGGCCGAGGTGGTGAGCGCTTCGGCTCGGTTTCCGGAAATCTTTGCCGCCCAGTATGCGACGGGCGAAATCAGCGGGCAGCTCGACGACACCCTCGGGCGGCTGCACGCCTATTACCAGGAAGAGGGATCGCGCAAGCTCCATGCCTTTAGCTGCTGGACGCCGCGCGCTATATATTTCGGTATCGTGCTGTTGATCGCCTACCAAATCATCCACTTTTACGCGGGTTACTTCGAGCAGGTGCGGGACGCGGGGGGCCTGTAAGTCCGAAGGCTGAAACCCGAAGGCGGAAGGGAACCTCCGCATTCCAACCTTGCGGGGCGGGTCTAAATCCATAGCTTCATGCGATGACTTTATCCGAGATCCTTAGCAACGAAGAGCTGCGCCAACATGAGTTTCCCGTCACGCGGGATAAGATCTTCCTGGCGCATGCGGGCGATTGTCCGTTGCCGCGGCGCGTGGCGGAGGCGATCGCCGACTATGCTCGCGAATCCTCCACCGGCGACCAGGAGAAGTTCGTCTATCCGGCGATCCTGGACCAGGGCCGCAAGCTGGCCGCGCAACTGCTGAAGTGTCAAGCTGACGAAGTCGCCTTTGTGGGCCCGACCTCGCTGGCGCTGAGCTTCCTGGCCAGCGGGTTGAAGCTGCGGCGCAGCGATAACATCTTGATCTACTTCGACGATTATCCGTCGAACGTGTATCCGTGGATGGCGCTGGCAGAGCAGGGGGTGGAAGTGCGACTGATGAACACGCGCGGCCTGGGCGTCATCCGGCCCAAGGACGTAATGGGCCAGGTGGATGAGAACACGCGGATGGTCGCGCTGGCGTCCTGCCACTTCATCAGCGGTTTCCGGGTTGATTTCCAGGCCATTGGGAAGTATCTGCGCGATCGCCATATCCTCTTCTGTCTCGATGCCATTCAGACCCTGGGCGCGTTTCCGACCACCGTGGAAAACGTGGACATGCTGGCTGCGGATGCGCACAAGTGGTTGCTGGGACCCTGCGGAGCCGGGGTGATGTACGTGCGGGGGTCGGCGCAAACGAGCATCAACCCGCCGATCTACGGCTGGAACAACGTGCGCTGCCCGAATTACGTGGCCCAGGAGCAAATCGTTCTCCGGACCGGCTCGCAGAAGTACGAGGCCGGCACGCACAACCTGCTGGGCATCGTCGGCCTGGTGACCGCGATGGGGCTGCTTGTGGAACTGGGGGTGGAGAACATCGCCCGGGAACTGCTGCGAAAGCGCGCGCTGCTGGTGCCCGCCTTGCAGGCAAAGGGCTGCATGGTCTTGCAGGCCGATGCGCCGCCGGAAGCCGGCAGCGGCATCGTTACCTTCACCCAGCCCGGGGGAGACCTCGCGGCGTTGCATCAGAAGCTCCTGGACGCCGGCATCATCACGTCATTGCGCGCTGACCGGACGGGGCAGACGTATATTCGCCTCTCGCCGCACTTTTACAATACAGATGCGGAGTTGGAGCGGGTGCTGGAGTTGATTACATAGGTTGAATGGTTACAGGGTTACATGGCTACCTGAGCCCAGCGCGCCTCATTCAACTTATTTAACCATGCAACCATGTAACCCAAGTAACTGAAACCGTATGCGACCGGAAGACGTACAGCAGATCGGGGATGAACTCGCCATCAAGTGGGAGGATGGCAGCGAGAGCTTTATCCCTCTCGAAAGGCTGCGGCGGGCCTGCCCGTGCGCCGGGTGCAAGGGTGAGATGGACGTGATGGGGAATCTTTACAAGCGCCCCGAGCAGCCGCTGACGCCGGCGGCCTTCCGGCTGGTGCGCCTCGAAAGGGTAGGGACCTACGCCGTGCAGCCGGTGTGGGCGGATGGGCACGCGACGGGGATCTATTCTTTCGAATACCTGCGGCGCGCGGACGAGGCGGGCGAGAAGCATTCATAAGGCTCAGCGGAGTGTCCGACGAATGTCCGGTGCGACTCCCATGATTCTCGGGCTGCCATAACCGGTTTGGCTTATGCAACTGCGGCTCCAGCGGCGCGCACTCTCAGACGGCGCAACTGCACGCTCACCATCGTGAAACTTTTCGCCGCCAAAGGCGTCTGTATCGTGGGGCTGGTGGCAGGTCCGGGCCGGGCCGCAAAAAGCAGAAAAGAAGGGCCTTTCCTATGGAGATCCTATGGAAGTCCTATGGAGTACCTATGGAATCCCTATGGAACAACACGGGAGCAACCCGCTGACATCCGGCTCGCAATACGCGATCAACAGGCTTGTAGCTGGCTTGCTCTGCCGGCGACGGACGGGTCGGAATGGCTGGGTTTCGCGGAGCTAAGGGGCCACGTGGACCCGATAGAAGCGGACCGCGCCGCCGCTGGTGTCGTGGAATTCCATAGCGGTCCCGCTGCCGGTATTGGTCGAGACCGGAATCCAGTTCTGGCCGAAGAGGCTGGCGGAGCGTTCGATGACGTACTGCTTGCCGGTGACGCTGGGCCAGCGGATCACACAATCCTGACTTTGCTGGACGACGGCTTGGTCGGTCGAAACGTGCAAGAATGAGCTGGGATCGTTCGGGTCTGTGCCGGCGACGTATTCGTGCCAGTTGCTGACGCCATCTCCATCCGCATCGGCGTCGGCCTGGGAGAGGATATTGTTCACCGTGCCGAAGTAACGCAGCCGCCAGGAGTCGGGGATGCCGTCGCTATAGCTGGAGCTGGAGCGGTCGGAGAGCAGAATCAGGCCCGTGAGGGTCTGTTTGGGGAATGAGGCGATGCCGTTGGGCGAGGCCGAGGCATGGTCGAAGTGAATGGCATAGGCGGCGCTGCTCGGGGCATTAGCGGGAACGGTAACGGTCAAGGTGCCCACCGTCGCAGTGCCGGTCAGGCCAGCAATGGAGGTGTTGAGCCAGGTGGCGGCGTAGTTGCCGTTTCCGGTCGAAGAGGTCATGGCGGGAGTGCCCAGGGCCGGGTTAGGCGTGAACTGGATGGGACTGCTCAGCGCCGGTGAGCCGTCGAGCGGTTCGACGCTCAGACTTAGCATCATTACGCGTAGCGGGTAGTCGCCGAAGATCTTGGCGGTGATGGGAACCTCGATCGTTTGGCCACCGAAGGCAGTGAAGTCCGCCGCGGCAAAGTTGATCGAGGGCGGGTTGGTCAGGAAAACAGCGCTGGCTGTGAGCTGAGGCGTAGGGATGGCCCCTTTGACCTTTACCATGGAACTGGACTGGGAAATTGGTTCGGCTGCCAGGATCCCATTGGTCCAGAACCGGCGGAACCAGGTCAAACTTGGATCTAGCGAGCGCCGGAACGTGACATAAACGTCGCACACGTTCAATCTATTAGTCTCCGACTTAGGCATGTCCCCGAAGGCCATGCTATTGATCAACGTGTCGTCGCCATCGAACAACAGGTTGAGCGTGGCGGGATCGGTGACCGATGCCCCGGGCACCCAGTAGCCATTGGCCGTGGGCACACCGAGAGTGCCGCAGGAATCCATGCTGTCGTAAAAGTCGCTGAACAGCGGCGGGGTGTTAAGACCGTAAATGGCCGATTGAAACACCTGCATGACGTCGCTGTTGTTCAGGTTGGTGTTGCCGAAGTCGCCGGCGTTGAACCAGCGGAAGGGCCCGCAGTCCCCGGCGATGTACTTACGCTGGCCGGCGGTGACAATCTTGATGGAGTTGATGGGCCCGGCCGCGAGTGAGCCATTGGTGGGTGTGGCAATATAAACGTCCGAACCCGGGGCGCCAATGCCATCGGAGGTCGCCGAGGGGCGGCCAATCTGGATTCTATAGGTCTGGCCAGGCACCGCGCTGGGGGGGATCTGGAAGGCGTACCCCCCCAGAACCACTTTGCCTATAGCAGGGGTGAAGAGGGTGTCGTGGGCCTGGGAGAAGTCAATCAAGGTCTGGGCCTTGGTGTCGTAGAGGTTGGTCCTGCCGAAGCGCTCGAGCCAGCCCACGCCGAGCAAGTTGAGGCTGCTGTCGCTGAAAATAAGGGACGAGAACCAGCCATCGTTGTAAGGCGACCACAAGATGTTATAGCCAGGAGGTGGCGAGGGCATTGGGTTGGCTACGCCGGTGAGGAACATCGCCGGGGGAATTCTGATGAACTCGCCCGAATTCTTGAGGTCCGGCTTTTCTAGGAAGGATTCGAAGCGGTAGGCCCCTGGTATCACAGCCGGAGCGGGACCGACATTGGTGACGGTCACGTTGAACTGAAGGCTGTAGATGAGTGTGTTCGCCAGGGGGCTCAAGGTCACCGGCGCATAGAAGGCCTGGCCGGGCGAGCCGATGAACTCGCTGGAGGCCTCGCCGGAGGCGAAGCCGAAGCTGATGCTGTTGGGCACGAAATTGGTCGAGGAGAAGAACGTGGTGACAATCCCACTACTCTGGTAGTTGGCGCGGAAGGCGCAAACTTTGAATGTCAAATTGGAGCTGACGCTGAGTGACAGGCTGGCAACACTGGTAATCGGCCCGAGGCTGGGTGCGGCGTTCGTGGGATCGGTGCCGTCAATGGTGTACCACATCTCTGCGCCGATCGTCTGGTCGGTAACGTTGAACATCGCCGCGTTGTTGCCCGCCACCACCGGATTGGCAGTCTTGAACTGGAACCGCGCTGTGACCAAGTCGCTACTTGGCCGTCCGGGCGCGACGCCCAGGGCCTTGATCGTCACATCCGGCTGCGACGGCAGGATGATCGAGAGCGGCACCTCGCTGGGGAGCATACCGTCCCGATAAAACGGCGGCGTGCCCCCGGTGGTGGCATCCGGATAGGGAATATAGTCCCCCGTCGGGCCGAAGGTGAACAGGGTTTCGGCACCGGCGGTGCCGGCAATGGCAATGGTGACGTCATTGTTGAAGATAAACGGCGCATCGGTTTTGAGCACCGAGATCAACTCAGCGGGGGGTATCGTGTAATCCACCCAACCGATGGCGGGAGCGGGAACCGGCACCGGCGGTGGGGGCGGCGGGGGCGGGAGCAAGCCGGTAGTGGCGATTTTCCGAATGTCGTTATACACCACTTCGGATGCATAGACCGCGCCATCGCTGCCCAGCGCTACGCCGACCGGCGAGATCATCGGAATGAGCTGCGTGCCACTGCTCGTTTGCGGGTCGTCGGATCGTCCGTACCAAACGGAGGCGTTAGTGGAGTTTAGGACTTCGGTAATGGAGCCGGCACGATCCACCACGACGAGCCGGTTGTTGCCGTAATCCACCGCCACCAGCAAGTTGCCGGCTGCCCGGGCGAGGCGATACGGTTGGTTGAGCTGGGCAAAGCCTGCCAAACCGAGGGTCGTTCCCGGCAGCCCCGGGATCCCGGTCAGCAACGTGGCGGCTTGGGTCGCCGGATTGACCTGCCATAAGACATGGTTGCCGGCGTCGCTAACGGCCACGGTGCCGTCATCGAACAAGGCCATGCCCTGGAGTTGGACGCCCGCATTGGTGATCGTGAAGATCGTATTAGAAGCACCGGAGCCGAACTGTTGAACCGCGCCGTCCATTTCCGCGACAAAGAGATTTCCAGAGTTGTCCACCGCCAGAGCGGTCGGCCAAGCTAGTCCGGCAGCATTTGTCCGGAGCAGATTTCCGTATTCGTTGAACTGCAGTACGGAACCATTGCCGCCGGTGCCCTGGTTAAGGACGTAAACATTGTTGCTGTAGTCAACCACCACGTCCACTGGCTGAAGGATACCCGCGCCGGTATCGACAAAAGTCTCCGTCTGGTTATTGCCCAGGTGCAGCACCTGGACGGCGTTGCTGGTGGCGTCGGCAATATAAAGTTGTGCACCCGACGTATCCAGCGCGATACCCATCGGGCTGCTGAGCAGGTGCAGGTTGGGAAGCGGTGGGGGTGTGGACAGGCCAGCGCCGGGGACTTTCCGAATGTCACGGTTCGCCACTTCCGAGGCAAAGACCCCACCATCGTTTCCCAGCGCCACGCCCACAGGCGAGACCATTGGAATGAGCTGCGTCGCACTGCTGGCTTGCGGATCATCGGACCGCCCGTACCACACGGAGGCGGTGGTGGAGTTTACGACGTTGGTAATGGCGCCGGCACGGTCCACCACGACGAGCCGGTTGTTGCCGTAATCCGCTGCGACTAGCAGGTTACCGGCGGCTCGGGCCAGGCGATACGGCTGGTTGAGCTTGGCAAAGCTTGCCGCGCCCAAGGTCGTTCCCGGCACCCCGGGAGTTCCGGTCAGCAGACTGACCGCGCGCGTCACTGGATTGACCTGCCATATAACGTGGTTGCCGGCGTCGCTGACGGCAATGGTGCCATCACTAAACAAGGCAATGCCCTGGAGTTGGACGCCCGCATTGGTGATCGTGAAGAGCGTGTTGGAAGAACCGGCGTTGAACTGTTGAACTGCGCCGTCCATTTCCGCGACAAAGACATTCCCGGAGTTGTCCAGCGCCAGAGCGGTTGGCCAGGCCAGCCCGGCGGCATTTGTCCGGAGCAGATTCCCGTACTGGTCCAACTCCAATACCGACCCGTTGCCGCCGGTGCCCTGGTTGAGGACGTAAACATTGTTGGTGGCGTCAACCACCACGTCCACTGGCTGAAGGATACCCGCGCTGGCATCGAGAAAGGTCTCCGTCTGGTTGTTGCCCAGGTGCAGCACTTGGACGGCATTGCTGCTAAGGTCGGCAATATACAGTCGAGCGCCTGACGTATCCAACGCGATGCCTAGCGGGCTTCTGAACAAGTGCAGGTAGGGGAGCGGTGGAGGCGGAAGCAAGCCGGTGCCGGCGATTTTCCGAATGTCAGCGGACACCACTTCCGAGGCATAGACCCCGCCATCGTTGCCCAGCGCTACACCGACGGGCGAGACCATCGGAATGAGGTGTGTCCCACTACTGGCTTGGGGATCGTCCGCCCGCCCGTACCACACGGAGGCGGTGGTGGAGTTTAAGACGTTGGTAATGGCACCGTCACGACTGACAACGACGAGCCGGTTGTTGCCGTAATCCGCCGCGACCAGCAGGTTGCCGGCGGCTCGGGCCAGACGGTGCGGTTGGTCGAGCTTGGCAAAGCTTGCCGCGCCCAAGGTCGTTCCCGGCACCCCGGGAGTTCCGGTCAGCAGTGTGACCGCGTGAGTCACCGGATTGACCTGCCATATAACGTGGTTGCCGGCGTCGCTGAGGGCAATGGTGCCATCACTGAACAAAGCAATTCCCTGGAGTTGGACCCCCGCATTAGTGATCGTGAAGAGGGTGTTGGAAGAGCCGGAGTTGAACTGTTGAACCGCGCCGCCCTTTTCAGCCACAAAGACATTTCCAAAGTTGTCCACCGTGAGAGCAGTCGGCCAGGCCAGTCCGGCAGCATTGGTTCCGAGCAGATTCCCGAACTGGTCGAATTGCAGGATCGACCCGTTGCCGCCGGTGCCCTGGTTGAGGACGTAAACATTGTTGGTGGCGTCAACCACCACATCCACTGGTTGAAGGATACCCGCGCTGGCATCGAGAAAGGTCTCCGTCTGGTTATTGCCCAAGTGCAGCACCTGGACGGCGTTGCTGATGGCGTCGGCGACATAGAGTTGAGCGCCTGAGGTATCCAGCGCGATGCCCCGCGGGCTTCTGAAGCTGTTGGGCACAAAGTTGGCCGGGGAGAAGTACGCGGTGATAATATCGCTATTCAGGTAATTGGCGCGGAAGGCGCAGATGCGGAAGGTCAAGTTGAAGCTGGCGTTGAGCGAGAGGCTGGCGCTGCTGGTAATCGGCCCGAGGCTGGGCGCGGCGTTCGTGGGGTCAGTGCCGTCAATGGTGTACCACATCTGCGCGCCGTCCGTCTGGTCGGTGACGGTGAACATCGCCGCATTGTTCCCGCTAACCAGCGGATTGGCGGTCTTGAACTGGAACCGCGCGGTGACCACGTCGCTGCTTCGCCGTCCGGGCCCGAAGCCAATGGCCTTGATCGTCACATCCGGCTGGGGCGTCACAATCGAGGGCGGCACCTGGTTGAGGAACATAGCGTCTCGATAAAATGGCGGCGTGCCTCCCGTCGTGGGATCGGGATTGGGAATGCTGCTACCGGTCGGGCCCCAGGTGAAATGGGTTTCGGCGCCAGCGGTGCCGGCGATGGCGATCGTGACGTCATTGTGAAAGATAAACGGCGAATCGGTCCTGAGCACCGAGACCACCTCGGCGGGGGGTATCGTGAAGTCCACCCAGCCGATGGCGGGAGAAGGAACCGGCGGCGGCGGCGGCCCGGTCTGGATGCGACGGATAGCATTATTCCTCAGATCAGCCACCAGGAATCCATTGTACACAATGTCCTGCGCCAGCCCAATCGGTGAGTTGAATTTCGCTGTCGCAGCATTGCCGTCCTGCCAACCGCCATTCCCAACCCCGGGAGTGCCCGCAAAAGTCATCACTGCGTAATTCGTCGCGCCATACGCCGGGTTATTCGTCGCCAGACGAATGGAGTTATTTAGGGTGTCGCTGATGAGCAAGCCGACGCCGCTAAGCCAGAGCAGTCCACTGGGGCTGTTAAGACGAGCGTTGGGACCAAAAGCAGCGTCGTTCGTGCCCGTCAGTCGGTACCCGCCCACATAAGTAGTTAGGCTGCCGTTCGTGGGGGTGGCCAGCATGATAAGCTTGACCATCTGCCTGCCCGTATCCGCCACCCAAAGTTGGTTCGTCCCGGCAAAAGCAACCGCCATCGGGCGGTTGAAGCTCGTGTCACTGATCACGACATTGGTGATGCC
>SESF01020005.1_pt1 | contig 33026 bp, 25 predicted proteins | sample 3171521 | NCBI WGS metagenome assembly SESF01 (sample SAMN10866945, study PRJNA518727) | freshwater metagenome | biome: subpolar coniferous forest; feature: holomictic lake; material: water; isolation source: holomictic Lake 227, 6 m and 8 m depth | place: Canada: near Kenora, Ontario | collected...
TCCCCTATGGGATGCTAGTGTTTACGCTTTTATCAAAAATCACGCAATACGGACAAATGTCGGTAGTGGCGCGCGGGTGCTGATTCAGCCCCCGAGGGAGGAAGTAGGAGGGAGGAGGGAGGAGGTGGAGTGCTAAAGTTGAAAGCGGAAACTTGAAACTAGTACACTGTACAATATGAATTTTCAGACATGATTACAAGATTCTCATGATTTAAATGCAGCTAAATCAATCATGTTAATCCTGTAATCCTGTCAAAATAAACGAAGTTCGTGGCTGTACAAACTACTAGTCACCCCGTCAATCAGTCAATCGGTCAAAAAAACTTGGGACTCTGGACCTGGGACACTCAAACTTTGTCGTGAGCTTTGTCGCGCTTGTCCGCCGTCTCGTCCGCCGTAGGCATCGCGTAGGCGGAAGCTTTAGCGAAGGAGGAAGCTTTGTCGAATCGGGTTCTTGTTTTATCCACGAAACACCGCCGTCTGGCGGTCTCAGGGTTCAGAATTGCCCACGGAACACACGGAAAACACGGAAACAAAATAAACTGGCGAGATCTTTTGGAACGGTGATCCGGCAGCTGCCGGACGAGCGCGGCACCGCTTTTCTTGGCTTCGTAAAAGCGGTGGCTACACGAGGCTAGACAAGTTTTCTGGGAAAAAGCACCCTGGCTGGACGTGAGGGGGTGGCATGATTTTTTGGAGTTTTTATATTTTGCTCTTGCTTAATTCGCAATTCGCGAATAAAGTATGGTTATGACAAAAGGACAGGATATTCTGGTGTTGTTGAAACTTATTGCCCAGCCTGGCAAGAAGTTGTCGTATATGCAACTTGCCGCTTCGCTGGGCATGAGCCCTTCAGAAGTTCATGCCGCTGTGGGACGTTTGGAATTGGCGGGGTTTCTGAATTCTGAAGAGCGCATACCCAACCGCTATGCTGTACGTGAGTTTCTTGTTCATGGGTTACGATATGTATTTCCCATGGAGCGGAAAGGCGGCTTATGTCGGGGAATTCCTACTGCGCAAGGTGCTCCCATGGTGACGTTGGCCTTTGATTTAAAAGGTGATCCGCCGCCCGTGTGGCCTGATGCAACTGGAAAGGTTAGAGGGTTTGGAGTTCTCCCCATTTATTCCGCTGCTCCAAAAGCATCGATGCTCGACCCTGACCTCTATAAGCTGTTAGTCTATTGCGATCTCCTGCGAGGCGGACAGGCAAGGGAACGCGCATGGGCAGAACAACAACTTGACAAGGCATTAAACAAGGATCAAGCCTAATGTCAGTCACTCTTCAGCGTATAGTAACCATTGCAGAGCAATTTAAAGGCTTGCCTTATGACTTTGCATTTCTTGGCGGCGCCGTATTGGAGGTTCTCATTACCGACAAAGGGGCCCCCAACATACGAACAACCAAGGATGTGGATGTGCTGGTCAACGCGACCACGCGAAAGACCTATTCAGCTCTTGAAGCCTCCTTGCGTCAATTAGGTTTTAAGCATGACACTTCAGAGGATGCACCTATTTGCCGTTGGATTTTCAAAGGCATTGTACTGGACGTGATGCCCCCCAGCAGAGATGTCTTGGGATGGAATACGCGCTGGTTAATGAAAGCTCTTCTCTCTGCGGTTGTCGTTGACACAAACGCTCCAGATGTACGGATTGTTACCGCGCCATATTTTTTAGCATCAAAGATTGAAGCGTTTGAAGGTCGCGGCAAAAACGATTTTATCAGCAGTCACGACATGGAGGATTTTATTTCGGTAATCAACGGACGCGAAACCATCGTTGATGATATCAAAGGCTCAGATATTGAATTACAGCAGTTTCTGGCAAATAAGATTGCATATTTTCTGAAGCAAAGTCTTTTTGTTGAGTCCTTAGATGGCCATCTTGCTGATGAGTCAGACATACTAGCTAGAAAGAAGATAGTCATCAACCGTCTCTGCCAAATAAGTAATTGAGGCAGAGGGGGCAATCAACCCAGCACAGGCATTAAATGTTCTTCGCCACATTTTTCGATCACGCACAACAGATCACAGTTTGTCTAGCGGGATCTTCATTTATGCATTTGCTTTTTACTTTACTCTTTTATCAAAAATCACGCAATACGGACAAATGTCGGTAGTGGCGTGCGGGTACTGATTCAGCACCCGAGGGAGGAAGTAGGAGAGAGGAGGGAGGAGGTGGAGAAGTTCTAAAGTGCTAAAGTTCGAGCCGACTTCGCTTGGAAGCTACGCCGTGCCAGGGAAGTTCTAAAGTTGAAAATGGAAACTTGAAAATGGAAACTCGCATCGTCACCCCGTCAATCGATCAATCGGTCAAAAAGACTTGGGACGCTGGACCTGGGACTTGGGGGCAGGGGTTAGGAAATTACTTTTCCATTCGTGCTTGCCCGCCGTAGTCGTATTCGCGAAGGTGGGAGGTTCGCGCCATTCGGATGCTAAAAAATATGTACGGATCGCACGGCAAGCGCGGATACCTCGGATAGCGCGATAGGAATCCAGAGCTATCCACTTGGAACTGCGTCCCGAACTCTATTCAAGAGTTGCCTTCGCACAGGTTATATGACATGATAAAAACACCTTAAGAGAATTGCCTTATTGCCTTATTTCCTTATTGCCTTATTCATAATTGGACGTTCGCATTCATTCGTGTTGTTCGTGTTATTCAATGCAAAAAATAGTTGCGGCTCCTTTTGTTCCAACGTGGCTGGCGATGGGTTTGCTATGATGACGATACGATTAATGATTAGTTTATGTGTGCTGGCCGGCTGGTTTTCTGTTCAAGCGGAAGACCTCATGACGATTCATGCCGTCAAACAATTGTCAAGTATCGACGCAGGCAAGGGGCTTCCGATCCGGCTCACAGGCATCGTCGCACATCGCTTCGACTGGGTGGACACACCCTTTACACTTTCGAGTCTCAACGACCCGACAGGAACGGCCATCTTTGTCCGGTCAGCCCCGGAACTTTCGCGCGATCTCAAGGTCGGTGATATCTTGGAGATCACCGGCATCTCCGCAGTCGGCAGGCTTGGCCCGCGCGTCCAGGCGACCGCGATCCGCCATCTGGGGTACCAGACACTCCCCCCTCCGCCAGTCCTGCGGCTTGCGGATCTCCGACCGATCAGCAAGAATACTCCGCTCGTCTCCCTGCAAGGCGTCCCTCAGACCTTCAGAGTTACGACCTCTGAGCTCACGCATTCGAAATTTGTCCAGATGAACATCATGACGCCAGACGGCTTGTTCATTGCTGAAGTCCAGATGCCAGAGCCCCTGCCTGCAGCGAAACAGTTTATCGATTCGGAAATCCTAATCAGCGGGTGCCTCTCGCCCTTTTACAACCAGCGGGCTGAATTCCTCGGCATTCGGCTCCATGTCTCCGAAACGAACGACATCGTCATCTTGAAGCCCGCACCTGCAGACCCCTTCGGACTGCCCCTCACTGCGCTGAACGAAATGCTTCCCATCAGCGAAGGCTACATCGATGGACACCGGAGGCGCGTCCGCGGCATTGTGACCTACTCCAGAGAGAATGCCCTTTACATCCAAGAGGGCGAATGCGCACTCAAGGTCAATACCCACGAGGTGCAGCCCATCCAAGCGGGAACCACGATTGAGGCCGTCGGGTTTACAGCGATGGGAGACTGCTTTGCCGAGCTGAACGAAGCGCTGATCCGGAAAACAGGGACGTGCACACTTCCTGAACCGCTCGTCCTCTCACCCGACATTATTGCCGCAAGCAAGCAACCCAGCCCAGGCGCCGCCACTCTTGATCTTGATGGAAGGGTTGTGCAAATAAGGGGCGAAATCGTACAGGTGGGCGAACCGGTTGATGGTCAAAGGAACATTCTCTTCCTTGCCGAAGGTTCTGTTTATAGTGCGCTTCTCGAAGAGCGAAACGGTGTGCCATCGTTTGTAGAAAGGCTTCCCCAAAATCAGCCCGTCACCATGACAGGTATCTTGACTTTTATCCGGACTGCCGATCAGCATGAGAACTTCCCGCAGTCCTGGAAACTCTTGTTGCGCGACACCTCGGACATCCAGATCTTGCCTGGCGGTCCTTGGCTCACGCGCCAACGAGAAGTTACGCTTCAAATCATAACAGCACTGCTGCTCTTGCTCACGATCGGCATCATCGTCTGGCTTCGTATTCGAATCAGCAAGCAGAAGCAGCACCAGCATGATATGGATCTCCTCTTGGCCGAGCGCAAGCGCATCGCCTCTGACTTGCATGATACGCTCCAGCAAAACTTGGCGGGTATCAGCCTGCAAGTCCAAAGCGCGTTGAAGGCCACGGAAACCGCGCCTGGGAAAGTTGCTAGCTTTTTGCAAATCACGCGCCAAGCGCTGGAGGATGCCAACGCCATGTTACGCACCTCCGTCTGGGATCTTCGCGCAGCGTCCATCAAAGGGAAGACGCTTGATCAATCCATTGTAGGCTTGGCGCTCAGCATTCCTGAACACACCTTGATATGTCGGCTCGATGCGTTACCCAAGGATATACCCGAGGCCCACGCCACCCAACTGCTAGCCGTGATCAAAGAATCCATCACCAACATCGTGAAGCACGCTCAGGCAACAGAAATCGTAATCACCGCTTCTCAGATACAAGAGGGCTTTCAGATCACCATTGATGACAACGGAAAAGGATTCGAAGCCACCGCCCTTCCCTTCCCTGCCACAGGGCATTACGGTTTAACCGGCATGAAAGAGCGCATGCGTAGAATTGACGGCCTCTTTCAAATCGAGAGCGAACCCGGACACGGCACGCGCGTCATCCTGACATTTTCCAATGCCAAGAATAGGAGGGCATCATGATTAATGTCATGCTGATCGACGACCACAATATTGTGCGCATGGGTCTGCGTATGGCTTTCCAGCTCACACCCGACATCAATGTCCTGTGCGAAGCTGAAAACCCAAAACAGGCACTTGCCAAACTCAAGATAGAAAAGCCGGATATCATTTTGCTGGATATTCGTATGCCTGAAAGCACTGGTATTGAGTTGCTTAAACGCTTGCGTGTTGACTACCCGTCCATTAAGGTGATTATGTTGACCATGTCTGATACGGAAGAGGACATCTATCAAGCCCTCCATCTGGGCGCCTCCGGTTATATGATGAAAAGCGCACAGCCCGATGCCATCATTGAGGCGATACGTTTGGTGCAAAGCGGGAAGACGGTCTTTCCTAAAAATATCCTGCAGCAGCTTGAGCGGCGCGAGAACCAACAGGGACTTTCCTCGCGACAAATGGAGGTACTGACACTCATGGCCAAGGGGCTCTCCAACAAGGAAATCTCCGATACCACGCGCCTGAGCGAAAAGACGATACGCTTTTATAATACTATTATTTTTGATAAACTAAGCGCCACCAATCGCACGGAGGCTGTTAAGATCGCTATCCATCGCGGCATTATCAAACTTGCTTAAGGATGCCGGTCGGGTGCGATTCAACTTTGTTGAATCAACACCCGAGGTAGGAGGGAGGAGGGAGGAGTTGTAATACCTTGATCTGAAATGCATTAGAGAGTAGTTCTCCTCTATTCGCTATTGTCTCTTGGATGAAGACACACTTTCAAGACTTGTTTAAAAGGGTGTTCTTTCTGAAAAATTAACTCTTTACTCCTCCCTCCTCCCTGCTACCTCCTACTTGGTGTGATTCATTTCAACTAAAATGAATCACATCCATTAGTTCCCGAACGGTAACTTTCCGATTGACTTCCTTGAAATAATATGAAATATTACCGAACGGTAACACATGAAAATCAAAACACCCAAACACTTAGGTTCCGAGATCAGGACACGTCGAAAAGCGCTGAAGATCACGCAAAAGGATCTAGCGATGACGTGTGACACGGGTATCCGTTTCATTATTGATTTGGAAAAAGGGAAGCCGACATGCCAACTTAATAAGACGCTACAGGTGTTGCACGCGCTTGGAATGACGGTCGATGTCGCATCCCCAACAACGGGGGTTCCCGTATGAAACGATTAATGGTTTATCTGAATAACGAGCATGTCGGAGCGTTGACACAGAATGCCAGCGGTTTGATGCAATTCACCTATCGCTCTGAATGGCTTGCACGCACGGATGCGATGCCATTGTCACGGTCGCTTCCGTTAGAGAACATCACGTTCAAAGGGAAGCAGGCTCGTTCTTTCTTTGCCGGTATTCTTCCAGAAGAGGAGCCTCGTCGACGGATTGCCGAAGTGCTCGGCATCAGTAACCAAAATGATTTTGCCTTGCTGGAACGCATCGGAGGTGAATGCGCTGGAGCTGTAAGTCTCCTTCCTGAAGGTGCACCCCCCCCCACATTTAATGAGAAACGTCTGCGCGAACTCAATGGCGCCAAACTTGAAAAAATCATTTCCGAGTTGCCACGTCGCCCGCTGTTGGCAGGCGAAAGCGGTTTGAGATTGTCGCTCGCGGGAGCACAGGACAAGATAGCGGTCACCGTAGAGGGTGAGAAGATTGCACTGCCACTCGGCAATACACCCAGTACGCATATCATCAAGCCAGAACCAAACCGCTTCCCCGGCTTGGCTGTCACCGAATTGCTCTGCATGAAATTGGCACGCGCGATTGAGCTGAACGTCCCTGACACGTCACTCCTCCAGATTGGCGATAAGCCATGCCTTCTCGTCCAGCGTTATGATCGGTCATTAACTGCTGATGGTTGTGTCAGGCGTATTCATCAAGAAGATTTTTGTCAGGCGCTGGGATATCCTCCCGAACATAAATATCAGCAGGAAGGAGGACCGTTACTGCGCGACTGTATCGCTCTGTTGCGCGAGTGGTCAACTGTTCCCGCACTGGATATTCGTGCGTTTCTGGATGGCGTGATTTTTAATATGATCATTGGCAATGCAGATGCGCACGGAAAAAATTATTCCCTTCTCTATCAAAATAGCGAACGTCGTATGGCGCCGCTTTACGATCTCGTATGTACCTTGGCATGGCCTGAACTCTCAAAAACTCCCGCCATGAAAATAGGCCGTAGCGAATCTATTGAAACCCTCACCTCTGTTCACTGGAAGAAAATGGCCGAGGAATCAAATATAGGTTGGCCCATGGTTAGGGACCGCATCCGACAGCTCGCTCAGACCGTCGCCAAAACAATACGCCCTGTTGAAGCCGTCTGCTCATCACAGAATCCAGCCAAGGCATCAGAAGTGGCGGACATGATCCTGAGACGCGCAGAATCAATTCAAGAAGGACTCTCACAGGCGTAGCGCGATATGGCCATCATACCCAATCAAGAGTTACCTTCGCATAGGTTATATGACATGAAAAAAATAAAAATTAAGCAGTCTACTTTATCATCATGAAACCATCGGAACTGACAAAAGCTGGATTAATGAAGTGGGGCGGCGAGGGTGTCTATCAGCAGGCGGAGTCGCTGGTGAAGCGTGGCGGCGTGCTAAAAGCGGAGATGAAGGATGATGGCTGGATCACCGGCATCATCGCACGCGAAACAGGCGAAGTCCATACCAAGTTGCGGGTGATCACTCCCGAACGAATTGATAGTCATTGCCCTTGCTTTACCAATCGTCACAGCGGTCAAGTCTGTATGCACGTAGTGGCTCTAGGCATTAACCTGATGATGCGTTATACGGATCCATTGCGTCAGCAGAAATATATCGAGGATCAGCGACGTGCCAAGCGCATGGAGAAGTTGGATGACGTGACCATTGTCCGTGACCCGCGTGGAACCCCTGCCCGCCTCGCCTTGACACTGCCAGCAACCTGGCTTGAACAGTTTCGCACGGGCCATATCCCCTTGAATCTTGTGGTCTTGACCAATCGTGATGTGTTGATGCCGGAGCAGATTCCGCGCGACCGGACATTTGCATTCTCAGACGCAGATGATAATTTGCTGGGGGTACTGGAAGATATTTGCGAAGGTCCGCCGAAAAACACGAATACGATGGCGGCTATTGATTTTTGTAATGTCCTCGCCGTTGCATCCCATACGCGCATTGCTGTTGCAGGGCATGGCGAACTCTCGATTCATCCGGTGCCCGTTGAGACGCATTTGCGTGTCACCGTGAATGAGACGAATGGGGAATTGGAGATCGCTTCGGAGGCAACGCTTCCTTTTACGCTCGATACGGAGCCAACGTGGCTGGTGTGTAATCATACCGGCTGGATGTTGGTTGAAGATGAGCTATATCCGCTTAAGAACGTGTTACCAATCCCCTACCATGGCATCTACGCATCAAAAGAAATCATCCCGCGCAAAGAGGTGATGAATTTTCTCAAGCGGTCGCTTCCGAGTCTTCGGACAGTCATTCCGATCGAGATGTCGTTAACGCCGGACCTGTTTATCGAGATCCCCGGGAATCCACTCTTCCGGCTCGAATTGAAAGGCTCTCGCGCATCGCTAAGCGCACAGTTGAAAGCGGTCTATGGCGATCAGTCTTTTATGGCAGGCGTGCCGTATGCACAGACGGAATTTGCAATGCCTGATCCGGATGACATCCTGACCTACCGCACACGCAATCTAGCTGCAGAAAAAAATGCCGTTTCAAGGCTGTTGGCGCAAGGGTTTGAAGAAGATCCTGATTCGGCTGCCGATGAATCCTATTCGATCACGGGCATTCGCGAGGTGCTGAACTTTTTAGGCACGGGCTATCAGACCTTGGGACGCTTCGGATGGAAGATTGAGTTCTCGCCCCGCTTGCTGGAGATTGTCGAGTCCATACCTGCCATTACGCCAGTGGTGCAGATCTCAGAGAAGCGCAAGGGATGGTTTGATGTCGGCTTCGCCTTTGAGCTTCCCGGACGAGGCGCATTTCCTGCCGCTGATATTCAGCGCGCCATCAACCGGGGCGATTCCTGGCTGGAGAGCAATGGCGAGACCATCCTGATTGACCGCGATGCGGTTGAATCCATGCGAGGAATCTTCTCGGACTGCCGAAGCAGGCCAGGCGAAACAGCCGGACACTTTGAGATGTCCCCGATCTACGCACCCTTTGTACAGTCCTCGCTTCAGGCGATTGACGGGGTGGATGTCGAGGACCCGCCCGACTGGCGCGACCAGGCTGCAGCACGGAATCGTTCCAGCAGTACACGTCTTAAGCCTGTACCATTAGGCGCACTCGAAAAGATTTTGAGGCCTTATCAGAAAGAGGGCGTGTATTGGTTACGCTTCATTGAAGAGTCCGGACTCAACGGCATTCTTGCGGACGAGATGGGACTCGGCAAGACGCTTCAGACATTGACCTGGCTGAGTTTGCCACGGATTGATGTTAAGGCGCAAAAGAAACCTGCATTGATCGTCTGTCCGACCAGCTTGGTCGAGAACTGGAAACGCGAGGCGGAACAGTTTGTCCCTCACTTGAAGTGTCTTGTGATCTCTGGCTCCGACCGTGCGGAATTATTTGCGAAGATCCAAGAATATGACATGGTGGTCACCTCGTATGCGCTCTTGCGACGGGACATGGAGCAGTATGAAGCCTTTCAATTCAGCGTGGCCGTGCTGGATGAAGCTCAGCATATCAAGAATCGTTCCACGCAAAATGCCGTTGCGGCCAAGCAGATTAACGCCATCAACCGTCTTGTGTTGACCGGTACGCCCGTGGAGAACAGTGTGGCGGACCTCTGGTCGATCATGGACTATCTCATGCCACAGTATCTGGGCGAATACGAGAATTTCCGTTACGATTATGAGCAGCCCATTTTGTCGGGTGAACGCGAAGGCGAGCTGGCTCAAAAGAAGTTGCGGCGCAAATTGAATCCCTTCCTGCTGCGGCGCTTGAAGAAGGATGTAGCCAAGGACTTGCCGGAGAAGATTATCAAAGTCTCGTTCTGCACGTTGACACCTGACCAGCAGAGCGTCTACAACCAAATGCTCAATGATTGCCGTCGCACGATTGACGGGCTAGTCAAGACCAAGGGCTTTGACCGTTCACGTTTTGAAATCTTGGCGATCCTGATGAGATTGCGTCAGATCTGCTGTCATCTCGACTTGCTCAAGGATCACCATAAGCCCGGCACGTATGAAGCTCCCTCCGCTAAGATGGATGCCTTCTTTGAACTGCTGGATGAAGCAGTCGATGGCGGACATCGCATTCTGGTCTTCAGCCAATTTGTAACCATGCTCAAGGTGTTACGGAGCGAATTTGAAAAACGCGGCATTCCGTACTGCTATCTGGATGGCAGCACGCAAGACCGCCTGGCGCAATGCCAACGCTTTAATCAGACGCCCTCTATTCCGGTCTTTCTGATCAGCCTCAAAGCTGGCGGCACGGGATTAAATCTGACGGGCGCGGACATGGTTGTGCACTTTGATCCATGGTGGAATCCGGCTGTGGAAGATCAGGCCACAGACCGCGCCCATCGTATCGGACAGAAGCGCACGGTCTACAGCATCAAGCTTATTGCCGAGCACACCGTTGAAGAGAAGGTGCTGGCGATGCAGCAACGGAAGCAGGCCATCATCAACGCGACCATCGGCGTCACGGACGAGGCTGTTATGTCCAAGCTCACCTTCGACGACATCAAAGATTTGATCGGGTTGTAATTAAAGAAAGAGAGGACTGAGTGACCGAGTGACCCTCCTACGCGAATACGGCTACGGTGGGCAGGCTGATTGACAGATTAAGTTATAGTTTGCCGGCCAGCCATTTGTCACCCCAGTCGCCGAGTCCTAAACATTCAATCAGTCACTCGGTCACTCAGTCAATCCGTCCTAAGTTCCACAAATTGTTTCGCGTGGGGTCGTAGAAGAGCTTTAACGCGGGCGTATTTTGCTCTGTGCCTGCACGATTTCGCTGTTGACCTTTATTTTTACTTCGCGGGGTGTGGGTGCGGTGATGCGGTAGTCAGTGACCTTGCCGTCTTTCCATGTCAGGTCGAGTGTGAATCCGCCGCGAGCGCGCAGGCCTTTAACGGAGCCGTTGGGCCATTCTGTCGGAAGGGCGGGGAGCAGGACAATTTCGCCTGCATGGGATTGCACGAGCATCTCGCACATCCCTGCGGTGATGCCGAAGTTGCCGTCCATCTGGAAGGGCGGATGGTTGCCAAAGAGATTCGGCAGAATATTGTGTGTCAGCAACATGCGCACCATGTGATACGCCTTTTCAGGGTTGCCCAGGCGCGCCCAGAGCGCACAGCACCAGGGCCAGGTCCAACTGCGGCGGCTGTCACCCGCCTCGCCACGTGCTTCGAGCGAGATGGCTGCGGCTTTGGCAACATCCGGCGATTTTTCCATCGAGATTTGACGTCCTGGAAAGACGGCGAAGAGATGCGACGTGTGACGATGCTGATCCTTGGGATCATCGCGATCCGTCATCCACTCCTGTAACTGTCCCCATTTGCCAATCTTAGGACCAACTAACAGGTCGCGCGCTTTTGCGATCTCTGCTTGGAAGGGCTTGTCGATGCCCAGTACATCTGCGGCTTCGACGGTGTTGTTAAAGAGATCCCAGATAATCTGCTGACTGTAGCTGACGCCGTCCTCATCGGGTCCATGTTCAGGCGACCATGCGTTGTGAACAACAAGACGTCCATCCGGCAGCGTCTTCAACTGGTCTTGCCAGAAGAGGCAGATCTCCTTCATGATCGGATAGGCGACCTCTTTCAGATAGGCCTTGTCGCCACTGAAGGCGTAGTGTTCCCACAGATGCTGGCAATACCAGGCATTGGCGGTCTTGTCCCACTTCCAGCCGAGTCCGCCATGGATATTGTGCGAGGTGCGTAGCGCCCAGCCTTGCGCAGGACCCTTGGCGGTTGTAAATTCTTTTGCCGCAGCCGTGGCTTTGCGCCAGACAGGAATCTGGCTGCGCATGAGGTCAATAAGGGCTGTATGGCAGTCAGCAAGATTTGAAGGTTCTGCGAGCCAATAGTTCATCTGGACATTGATGTTGGCGTGATAATCGCTGCTCCAGGGTGGATTATTGCTGTTGTTCCAGAGTCCTTGCAGATTAGCGGGCAAGGTGCCCGGACGCGAGCAGGCTTGCAGCAAGTAACGTCCGTACTGGAAGAGCATAGCTTCCAGTTCCGGATCCACAGTACCTTTTCGGTAGGCCTCAAGGCGTTTATCGGTCGGGAGATCGCGTTGCGCGGCATCGGTTGCTCCGAGGTCAATGGATACGCGAGTCATATAGGAGGCGATATCTGCGAATTGCGCCTGCTTCATGGTGTCATATTGCTTAGCACTGGCTTTGTCGAGCTGGTCCTTGACCAGCGGCGCAGGCGGCGTACCCTTCCAGTTCTTAGTGTGGTCGGGCAGATAGTCGGTGGCGGCACCGAGCACAAGCGTCAGGACGTTACATTTCTCAAAGCGGTATGCGTCTTTTTCTGAAGCGAGTGATCCGCCCTCTGCAAGGAGACGTACACGGGCTGCATAATTCAGGTTGTTTGTAAAGCTGCCGTCGAAGGTCAGGTCAGTGCCGTCAGACCGTGTGGCTTCATTGTGTGCGCCGACAAGTTTGATTTTTCCGGACAAGGCATTCTTCCCAGTTGCTGTTAAGCGCATGACGATGACGTTGTCAGGCGCACTGGCAAAGGTTTCGCGCGTATAAGTTATACCGCCGGATGTGTAGGTGACGGTGTGAAGTCCGGTTGAGAGATCGAGTTGCCTGCGATATCCGGCAGGTGCAGGTTGCGGATCAGTGTCAAACGCAATCCACAGATCGCCGAAGTTCTGATACTTGCCCATGGAGCCATAATCGCCTGACGGATTTGCATCGCCGGTCCACAGCGAGTCCACATTGAATTGGAGGTGTTCGCTGGATACCCCGCCAAACATCATGCACCCCAAGCGTCCGTTGCCCAGCGGCAAGGCTTGTGCGGACCATTGCTTTTCATTGGCAGGGGCCGAGTAATGGAGACAGAGTTTTTCTGTTGCACAGGCCAGGGTTGATAGACCAGCGATCAGAAGTGCTGAACAATATTTTGATATCATTTTTTATTCCTTTTTTTTGAGAGGTTCGACGGGTGAAAGATAAGCAATACGTGGGGTCAAGGTTTGGGCAGGTCTAATTGAAAAGAAATATGAGCCATAAGGGAATCCCAATGATGAATCCCAAGAGCCAGCAGGCACCGGCCCGTGTGCCGATGTTGAGTGTCCACCCCATCCACGGAATGGATTTGGGCACCCATGTACGCGTATCACGCTTGCTGAAATAGAAGCCGACCGACCAATTTTCCTTATTGTTCCACTCGGCTATGTTGATCTCATGTTGTGTCATCTGCTTTGCCTCTCGTATGATTAGCCATCAACGAACACGAAGCACTAACCAATAATTTCTTAAAGTATACGCTGTTTCATCAAGAAGCAACAAGGATTAAAAGATGCGCGCATTCAAAAATGAGTTTCAGCTTGGAGATGAAGGGGTAATCCGCTACAATCATTCGTTTATGACTTTTTCACTTTTTTTGGCATTGAAGTATTTAAAACCCAAGCGGACGGTGACGTCGGTGGTAACTTTTGTCTCTGTGCTCGGGGTGGTGTTGGGCGTATCCATCATTATCATTGTGCGCGCAGTCATGACGGGCTTTGGCGATCTCTGGCGCGAAAAGATCCTGGATTTTAAACCGCATATCACGGTTACCGCGGGGTACGGCTCATCGCGCGTTATTGAGAACGAAGAGTGGCTGTGTGGACAGTTTGAAAAGATTCCGGGCGTGAAGGCGGCTGCACCGGGCGTGGAAATGCGCGTCTTGATTGAATATAACCGCCGTGTGCTCGCACCGCTGATTGTGGGCACGGATCCTGTGCGGGCGCCGCGTATCATGCGGTTGAATAACATGACCTCCGGCAAATTTAACCTAGAGGGCGATTCTGTTGTCATCGGCGTTGATCTGGCGCTTTCCCTCGGCATCATGGTGGGGGATGACCTCATGGTCTATTCGCCGATGAACCTCGTCTCCAAGGACGAAGTTTATTTTCCAGAGCGGTTGAAGGTGACAGGCATTTTTGAATCAGGTCAGCGCGATTTTGACGCAGGCTATATTGTGACCTCCCTTGCCGTTGCGCGCGATTTAATGGGCATGAAGAAGGGGGTCTACTCCATTCATTTAAAGGTCGCGGATCCGCAGAACACGACCGCGTTTCAGGCACTTCTTGGGCAAATTCGTTCCCAGTTTCCACAATATACGGTTCGCACGTGGCAGGAAATTGACAGTCAGCTCTTTAATGCATTGGCAGTTGAAAAAAACATGATGGTCATCCTGCTGATGTTCATCACCATCGTCGCTATTTTCTGCGTCATGAATACGCTCATCGTGCTGACCGTAGAGAAGACTGATGAGATCGGACTGCTCAAGGCTTTGGGCTTTTCGTCTTGGCAGGTGATGTCCGCCTTTGTGTTGCACGGCTGGATACAGTGTCTGACAGGAACCCTGCTGGGCATTGGCGTCGCCCTGTTGGTGCTTGAAAATCTGCAACGACTGGTCATCTTTTTGGCCACGTGCGGGGTCGAAGTCTTCCCCAAAAATATTTATGGCTTGGCCGAAATCCCCTGGCGTGTGGTCCCGAGTGAAATTGCCGTGGTGGCTGTCGCTGTGATTGTATTCTGTACCATTGCGAGCTTCCTGCCTGCCTGGCGCGCAGCGCGGATGGATCCTGTGACGGCCTTGCGGAAGGAGTAGAGGCAAAGTGAAAAATGAAAAATTAAAAGTGAAAAGTTGTTCCGTCTTTTTGTTCTTGCGTCATTCTGAGAAGCCGATAGGAGTTTTTTAATGGTTATATTAGAAGCAACGAATCTTTTCAAGACCTATACGCTGCCCCACAAGAAAGTGGAGGTGCTGAAAGGCGCCACTGTGGAGGTGAATGCGGGCGAGCGGATTGCGATTGTGGGTCGAAGCGGTTCAGGCAAGAGCACATTGCTGCATGTGCTGGGTGGACTCGACAAGCCGGATTCCGGAGAAGTTTCGGTGTTAGGGCAATCGTTGTATGACTTGTCAGCGCGCAAGCGTACGGCCTTGCGCGCGGAGAAGATCGGGTTTGTCTTCCAGTCCTACCACCTCCTGCCGGAGATGGACGTGACGGAGAACGTCATGCTGCCCGCACTGACGGGTGTACGGAATATCAGCAGGACGCAGATGCGGAAACGTGCACAAGCGTTGCTGGAACAGGTTGGTTTGGGGGATCGCATGAGCCATACGCCTCTTGAGTTGTCGGGCGGTGAGCAGCAACGTGTCGCCTTGGCGCGCGCCTTGATGAACGAGCCCCTGCTCATTTTAGCCGATGAACCCACGGGCAACCTCGACCGTCTGACCGGCGCGCAGATTATGGATATGCTGCTGGGGCTTTCGCGTTCTAACGAAATGTCAGTGATTATGGTGACCCATTCAGCGGACACCGCTGCCACGTGTGACCGTGTGTTTGAGTTGAAGGATGGCGTGTTAACGCGAATGCCGTCCGAAGTAGCGGGAATAAAATGACGGGGAATTTAGAGAAGTGTCAATAAGTCTTAGAAGTGTCAGTAAGTGTCAGTAAGTCTGTAATGCGCGGCAGGTGTTCAAAAATAAGGCAATAAGGAACAAGCGTATTCGCTTCGCGAAATAACGCAATAAGGCAATTTGCCAAGCAAGGACATCATTTAATGGTTACAATTAAAATTACAGATATGCCTGAAAAAGAGGCGAAGCAGCAAACCTTTTTGGATAAGAGCTTTTGTGTGGTGTCTCACTCAGGGTTACATCGTACGGAAGCTACGATGATTGAACGCCTCAGCGGGATTTCGACAGTGCCTACTCACGTGCTCATCACCGGAAGCCGCACAGGGTCGCTGGCCATGGTTGTGGCGCATCTCTGGCCCTCTGCGCAGGTGATGTGTCATGCGATTGATGTGCATCACACAAAGACGATGGAACGGAATATTGCGTCCAACAAAGTCAAGGGTGTGAATGTCACCTGTTCCGCAATGATTCCTGAGCAGCCTTATGATCTCGTCTTCTTTTCTGGGACGGAAACAACAACGACCGCGGAATTGATGCTTGACCAGTTGGAAGATATTCATGAGCGGATGGCGATGGGAGGCGTTTGCTGGATCGCTTATGAAGGCGACAAAGGCGCATTCATGAAACAGATCCGCCAAGTTTTTGGAAAGGCCTCTACGGAGATCGACCAACGGGAGTTTTTCTGTCTCCGGGCAAAAAAAACGCGTCCCTTGGAAAAGCGGCGGAGCTTTCGTGCTGAGTTTCAGGCATCACTGCCAGGCATAGAGGCAATCACGCTGGCGTCCTTGCCGGGGGTCTTCTGCCATCGCCGTCCCGACATGGGCGGCCTTGCGTTGGCGGAAGTTGCTGTTAAGGAACAATCTCAAATCTCAAATCTAAAATCTAAAATTGTAGACATGGGATGCGGCAGTGGACTCGTCGGCATTCTGTTAGCCAAGGCGAATCCTGAAGCTAAAGTGACGTTTTTGGATTCACAGAGCCGGGCGTTGGAAATCACAAGGCAAAATCTGGATGCGCTGGGCATGAGTGGTCATTCGATGATATTGTCTGATTCCGGGACAGACGAGACAGGGTTTGATCTATTTGTCGGCAACCCGCCCTATTTTTCAGACTTCCGTATTGCTGAACTCTTTGTGCAAACAGCCTTGCATGTGCTGAAGCCCGGCGGGGTCGGAATGCTTGTTGCTAAGACAGCGCCTGCTCTTGACGAATGCATTAAAACCTGTTTTCCAGAAACCACCATTATCCCCCGTCGTGGTTACTGCGTCATCCGCTTTGTAAAATAAAAAACGCGCAAGGGTTAATGCCCTTACGCGTTTTTAATTATCCTATTACCGAAAGCCTATTTCTTGGCCTCGGAACTTGCAAATGCTGGACGACGTCCCTTGTAGCACCACAACATCACCGGCGTCGCAATGAAGATCGTTGAGTAGGTACCAACGAGCAACCCGATCATCATGGCCAGGGCGAAGTCATTAATCGCACCGCCGCCGAAAACAAAGAGTGAGACAGTTGCCAACATCACCGTCGTCGTAGTCAGGAAGGTACGTCCCAGGGTCAAGTTAATCGCATGGTTCGCCAAGGTCGGGAAGTCCATCTTCAAATCCTTGCGCAGGTCTTCGCGGATACGGTCGAAGATCACGATCGTATCGTTGATCGAGTAACCGACGATGGTCAGGATCGCAGCCACAATGGTCAAGCTCATCTGACGGCCCGTCAAGCTATAAATACCAATCATAAAGAAGGCATCGTGAGCCGTTGCCACCAAGGCGCCGACACCAAAGCCATACTCGAAACGGAACAAGACATAGATGAAAATGCCGATCAACGACAAGATGGTCGCCCACTCTGCAGCACGTGTCAAATCCTTACCGACAGCCGGGCCGACAGAATCTTCCCCTGCCAATGTGAATTTATTGTTCGGCATCGACTTGTTGAGTTCTTCCTGGATCAAGGCAGAAATATTTTTCCCGTTCTGCGCGGTGACGCCTACCTTCACGAGCAGCAACTTGCCAGAATTGTCAGGCTTTGACTGATACTGGATCGTTGCATCCTTGGATATCTTTTCAACCGTGCTACGGACTTCGCTCATGTTAGGCTCGCTGACATACGAGTACGTCATGGCCGAACCCCCCGTGAAGTCAACCGACAGCACGCTCACAGGATTCGTCCACGCGCGATACATGAAGATCGTGCAGGACACCACAACAATGACGAGTGATGAGATTACACTCAGTTTACCGAATTTCAAAAAGTTAAAATTCGTTGGCTTGATCAGATGCATCATCCAAAATGGTTTAACCCGTCCGTCTTTAACGGTTGCATTGAAGATCAAGCGTGTCACAACCAACGAGGTAAACATACTGATGGTCACACCTGCGGAGAGCGTGACGGCATAACCACGAACCGGTCCGGCGCCAAAGATAAAGAGAATTGCGGCGACCAGAAGCGTGGTGAGGTTCGAATCCAAGATAGCCAGGAAGGCACGATCATAACCTGCGGCTACCGCGGCGCGAGCCGACTTTCCAAGAGCAAACTCTTCACGCATCCGTTCGAAGATCAGGACGTTCGCGTCAACAGCCATACCCAAGGACAACACCATACCTGCAATGCCTGGCAAGGTCATAACGGGCAAGTCCATCGCACTCTTGGCGACGCCTCCATCCCTGACAAAAACGCCAAATATATTTGCAACAAAGATTAAGCCTGCTGGCAAGAGCAGAAAATTCAATATCAGCGCTATATTTGCGACCAACCCGCAATACCCATAATAGATAAACATGAAAAGGATCACAAGAGCAACGCCCGTCACAGAGGCATTGATACCACTTTTGATCGCATCCTGTCCCAGCGTCGCCCCCACATCGCGCGTTTCGATAATCTTCATCGGAGCAGGCAACGAACCCGCCTTCAAGATGTTACTGAGCAAGGTCGCTTCGGAAGGTGTGAAGCTACCTTCAATCACAGCACGGCCATCCGGAATTTCGCTGTTCAAGGTCGGAGCGGAATACAGGGTGTTATCCAAAACGATTGCCAGCCGGCGGCCAATCTCGCTGTTATTGCTGGTGCCGCGTGGTTTATACTTACGGGTCAGATGAGCAAATTCAATGGCACCCGAAGCTGTGAAGGACAGCGAAATATGGATACGTCCCGTGATGTCGTCACGTTCAACACTGGCTCTCGACAATGCGGTACCCGTCAACTCAGCCTTGCGCGACACAAACACAGGTTCATACACCTCATTGATCCCTACCACGCGCTTTTCCATCATGAACGAATAACGCGGCTCTGGCATCTCGAAACGGGAGAGGCGGCGCGCATAGTCCGGATCCTTGGTTAACGCAGCATAATTCGGCCCCTTCTTAAATGAACGACCATCATCTGACATGACGAAACCTTCAGGAATATGCCTGGAGGTAAACACCTTGTCAACCAATTCAGCATTCCGAGGATGAACCAGCTTGAATTCCAAGAATGCTGCACTCTGGATACTCTGTTCTGCGGCTGCGCGTTGCTCTGGGCTTGCGCCAGGCAACTGGACGAAAATACGATGATTTTTGCCACCCTGAATCAAAGGCTCGGAAACGCCCAGACGGTCAACACGATTACGAATCACCTCGATAGCGCGGGAGTCCGCATCCTTTAGAATGCTACTAACTTCTGCGTCTACAGCCGCAGCAGAGACCTCATTGCTGCCCCCGGCCATAATATTTGATCTGAGTTTTTCATCGTCGATGGCAATCGTAAAACTTGTACCCCCCGACAAATCAAGACCCTTCTTAATCTTTTTATCCATCGGTATGACGATATATATCGACAACACGGTTAAAATCAATAATACAAGCCATTTCCAGAGATCGTTTCTACTCATTTTAAGATACTCCCATTCAATTTAAACATCCTACACAATGTAAAACGCATGTTAGATTATCAAATTCCGTCCGATTTTTCACTAAGAAATATGAAAAAAGTGAGAAAATATTCTCCCAGGTGGATTGACAAAATAAGTTAGCCCCCCCTTGTCTAATGATGGCTAACTTAGTTTGTCCGTTGACTAAATATTCTCCCTGTTACTCAACAATAGGGCGGAAGCCAACGTTATAGACCTTCTGCCAGGTTGGGTAAGGCAATCGATGCCAGGCCGTACAGAAACGCGGACGTTCACGCCACGACCCCCCGCGCGTCACGCGCTGATCCGACGTGCTGGTCGCCGTCGCATTCCGATCCCCTGTGTCCGCATATGGATAATTCACGTATTTGGATCGCGTCCATTCGCGAGCATTGCCGTTCATATCATAAAGACCCCAGGGATTGGGCTTCCATTTGCCGACAGGCTCTGTCACAAACCCACCATCATTGAAGCGTGCATCCTGAGGAATCCAGTTATCATAAGGATTTTCTGGATTCTTGTACCAGCCCTGCTTGTAACTCTGGGTATAAGGATTGCAAGAGAAGTAGGCGAGCATATAATCGCCCATGTTGGCAAACGTGGAAAAATCATCATCCAAGCCACCCCACCAGAACTGGCTATCCGTGCCGGCACGTGCCGCACGTTCCCACTGCGCTTCGGTCGGCAACGCCACCTTAACGCCGCTCTCTTTGCTCAGCCATTCGCAAAAGGCCATGGCTTCGCGCCACGTCACGCGCACTGCGGGCTGGTCGGACATATCTTGTTCGAAGCTACGGACGCCGAACTGGTAGCCATGGCGATCCTCCATACGGCTTTCGAAGAGCGGATTGAAGCGATGCATCTGTTCGTTCGATATTTCCGTTGTGAGCATCCAGAATCCCTTATCGAGTGTTTGCACCTGAATCGGACGCGCATCGTAAGAATCACCACCCAACTGAAACTTGCCGGGAGGGACCCATGCGAATTCGAAGCGCACCTTGTCGCACGTTGAGCCATTGATATCAAATTCCACAGAGGTCTTTCCTGCAAAATCGAGCTTCTTACGCCACAGCACGCGGTGACTGTCATCCATCACCACCAGACGCGCATTCTTCAACGTGGCCGCCTGTTCCGCCCTGGGAACCGAAAGCGTGATGCGCTCAACCGTCAATGCCTGATCAAAGATCGTTTCCCAGAACTCAACCATGTCCACCTGACGCGTCTGAGCAACGGTGTCTGGATTACCGTCAACGGCCAGTAACTCCTTGAAGGTCAGGCCATCCCCGCCGTCATCGCTCATCCAGGCGGATCCCTGGGAGGCCACATTTTTTCCCGCGCTATAAATACCGATTTCGCCAATCGTCACCACGTTCGACCCCCCAGATTCGACACGCACGTATTTCGCCTTGGGCGCTTCAGCTTTGCCCAGCGAAGAGAGCGGAAGTTCGACGACCTTGGTGATCTGTCCGCCGGGGGCCGTCTTCTTTTGAAGTTCAACAGCTTGTGCCGGGGTCAGGCGTTCTGAATCCGGCAGCGTCTGCTCCATTTCTTTCTTTGGATGATCCTTCCCCTTGGGTTCAACAAACAGCGAGTCATAAGACTGGACTTGCGGATAGACTTCCATGTCGATATCGTTGTTGACAGGTGAGTACTTAGCGCGCAACTCCTTTGCACGCGTTGCGGTGCGTTCAACAACCGAACCCAAGCCAGGAATCTCGCCCCATGCGCCAAAGAAGGGCGCATTAAAGTCATGCCAAGCCGCAAGCCGTTCAAAACTTTCCTTGTCCAACTCGACGCCGCTATGCTTCTTCATAAGCATCTGCCCCAACTCGGTTTGGCTGAAATGATAATCCATGGGCGGGAACATCCGACGATTACTTTCGATGCCCGGCGTACGCAGGAAGCGCCACAGATTGAAATAAGCCTGTGTAAACTTGCCACCTGATCTCCAATTACCGGCCATGGCGGTCTTCCAATCGGTGATGGGCTTGTTCGGACTGAAGTCCGGTTTCGCCTTAGTTCCATTGTGGCATCCAACGCAATAGCGATCGAGAACGGGCTGCACTTCACGGATAAAGCTGAAGCCGCGCGCAGCACCATACCATTCCTTTAAATCATCGGGTTTGCGATTAAGCAACGGTGAGGGCGGTGGTGCCATGTCTTGATTTTCATGGCAGCCCGCACAGGAGATGGTCTCACCCGGCTGACCAATCACCCACGACCTCATGATCTGCAAGGCCTGTCCCTTTTCGTCGATAGGTTGCAATGAGACGGTGCAGTTCGCAGGAACATTGAAATAGGCAGACCCATCTTCCTTCACCGGCGCGATGCCGAGAATGCGCTTCACATCCCAAGGTCCATCCATGCCAATCGTTCCATACAGTCCGCCCATGTTACGACGGCTGAAATAATATTCAATCACGCGGATGCCCTTGACAACACCGCGGGGCACGCCTTCCAGCCCAGGACCGGAGTAGATATCCTGAATATGGACGCGCGCTGTCTTAGATGCCAGATTGACACGGTCAGGTAAAATCGGTGGTGGCGTCTGCTTAACAACCGGTGCTGGTTCAAGATAGGCGGAGTCATCAGCATCCTTGATCAGAATCATGTTGTCGAAGGTGTCCACCAAATAGATACCCCATGGAATATCGCGTGCGGGCTTCATGGTCACCAAGTGATAATTCTTAGAAAGCGGATAGGGATGGAGGAACTGTGGGTAACGTCCTCCAATCAGTCCATCACGCACAACCGGAATCGTTTTTTTACCATGGTAGGGAATTTCTGCAACAACACCCGAGTCATCATGTCGCCCTTGAGTGGTATCGAAGATGAAGAGCCTTCCCGAGCGGCAACGGTCGTGATGCCCACCCGCTACGCCGACCACCTGACGCGATTGCCCTGGGATCGGGCGGGCGAAGAAGAAGGCACCTGGGAACCAAGAACCGCTCCCGCGCAATTCGCGCTGATCCGTTCCATCCGGGTTCATGCTGAAAAGCATACGCGAGTTAGAGTGTGCCGCATCCGTGTATTCCCAACGCTGATACATGATGCGTCCATTCGGAAGCAAGGTCGGCGACCAGTTTGAGTCTTGTTCAAAGGTGAGCTGGCGAACTGACTTGTCTGCTGGATCCAGACGGTAGAGGCACATCATAAAGTTACCACCAAAGGTACACGGCAAGCCCTGATAGACCGCGGTTGATGTAAAAATTATTTTTCCGTCCGGCAAATAGCACGGATCGGCATGCGCCACATCCTCGCCATCATCCGGTGAAATCTGATGCGGATTGGCTCCGTCTAACCCGACTTCCCACAACCGGAAGTTTTTTTCTTTTTCTCCTGCCATCGCAAAGGCGATGCGATCCGCGTTAAAATGCATTTCAGCATCAATGATGGCTTGCTTCTTATCAGGCTGGAACACGACCTTCTCCTTCACGTCCCCACGCAGATTACTTAACTCAACAATACTATCATCCAATTGTGCTCCAATACCAATACTCTGCATAGTCGCCCAGTTGTGCACCATGCCGATAGCGGCATCCATCGCCGTACGCGCGTCGGCCTTCGGACGACGGCGAACCGTTAGAACACGATCAAAGTCGAGTAGCGGATTTGCAAGCAGTGCTTCGCGTTTTAACTTGTTCAACTCCACAATAATGACACATTTACGCTCTGCGGCCGCTGTCTTCAATTCGGCATCCAACGCACGCAATTGCTTCAGATAATCAGCGCCCTTGGGGTATTTGGAGCCATACGTCGCAATCAAGTCTTCGAGTGCCAGCTCAACAGGATGTAACCGCCATTCATCAACAGCAGCAGCAGTCTGCTCCATTAACATTGCTTCAATATAGAGTGCACGGATAGGCCACACCTGTTCCCACGTTTTTACGCCAGCCACCATCATTTGGGCACGCTGCCGATGGGAGAGCAATCGTGTTGCGGCTACATATTTTTTTGCAACAGAAACAGGTGTCGCTGATTCTGACCAGATCTTGTTGCTCTGCTCAAGACTCATTTCTCCATGTATCGCCTTTGTGTTAAACTCCACTTCCAACTTTTTCCAGATTTCCCCCATGATATCCTGTTCCTCGTCTTTGAAATTATGCTGCACGAGAAACTTCACCTTGCCTTGCCCACTCGACCGTGAGGAATCAAGACCAATCCATGAGCGGAACTTCACACATTTCTGCTTCGAAACATCAAAACAAATTTCACTCTGCGCATGGGTTCCCAGACCAAAGGCCATGGCTTCTTTTTTGCCTGAGTACACGAGGGCTCCACCTGTGGCAGCCTTGTCAATACCCAGTTTTCCCCACTCCTGTTTGACCGACACAGGCTTAAGCGATGAGACATGAGTCTCTTTGCCAGCCGCATCAATCAAGACAGGCTCACCCCAATGAGCTAAGTCAAAATTTAAGTCCCCCTGACTATCCACAATCAGCCAGATTTTTTTCCATCCCGTAATATCGACTTCAATCTGCTTGGGCGCAACTCCACCCACCATGACATCACTCGTAAAGCCCTTTCCCTCTACTACTATAGGCCTTGGTGCAGCAGCAAGAAGCTCAACCATACGTTCAACCCATGTTGCCCCCCATACCGCTTGCGTGACACAGATACTCGACAACAATGCAACAACTCTTAACTGATTCATAATTTTCCCCTTACTTCATTGAATGCATTTACTATAAACGAAACGTACCCCCGAGCGCTATACCAATTTTGCCCATGTTCAAAATCGGTATTTTTTTTGTTGCGTCTACTGACCCAGTTTCGCCTGTTGTACACGCGACTGGAAACCAGGCAACCGGCTGTACCGTTCGCAGAGTTCAGCCACCCGACGGCGGAACTCGTCCTTCGAGCCATTGAACTCGGCCAACTGCGCCAGCTTCTTCAACATGAGAACCGCCTCTTCATAGCCCTTCGTTTGTTTGGTGTCGACCCGCGCCACGACTTGACGCCAGACATCCGCCTCACATACGGCGAGGTCTTTCATCTCAGCCTCGTGCTTTTTGCGCGCCTCCTGCTTCCGGCGCTCTTTGTGTTCCGCCTCGAGCGCTTCGGATCGCTTCACCAGCTCGTCAAAGGCAATACGCACTTCAGGTGCGGACGGAAGAGGCGGCACCAGGGAGAGCAGCCGCCTCTTGAGTTCGGTTCCGGCGGAAGTATCACCCTGTGCGAATCGGCACAAGAACCCGTCGCATTCATCGCGAGTAAGCTGTGCAGCCAAGGGTCGGAAATCCGTCTCCACCGTTTTCGCCAACGCGGGACTGTGCTCCGAAGCAGCCTCGATGAGATAAGCCGGAACGTCGAACTGCTGCACAAAGCGCTTGAGGGCCGGGGAGAGCTGCTTCAGTCCTGCAGGAACAGGCGGCTTCGATTCGTGCGACTTACGCTCCTGCGTCTGATACCCGTCCTGTACCGATTGCGCCTTCAGCCAGGCGAGATAAAGGGAACGGTAGTCGCCTTGGATAATGTCGCTCCTGAGTGATAGCAGGCCCGACAGCGACCCCTCGGCCTCGACCCAGTCGCCGCCCTCCTCCTCACTCAGATCTATCTCCAAGATATCGAACCCGCTGACCGTACCGAACGTGATCAACTCCGGAACACAGTACGGCGAGATGGTATCCCGGCTCACCAGTCCAACTGGGAAACGGAACAGGAGCCGCCGGCTGCCCCAGTTTGCCAGATACAGGTGCGCATCGAAAAACCGCGCCAGAACCGTGCGCGGGTCGTGTTTGAAGTCGCCATACGAATAGGTCACGACTGCACGGCTGGAAGACACCTCGATATGACTCGACAACTTGCATACGGTCGCCTGCTCAGCCTCCGTCAACAACCGATCCACGGTCTGCCACTCATAATACTGGTATTCGCTCACGACGCACTCCTTTCAAGGTACTCTCCAGCGCTTAGGATGGGGATTGAGTCCCAAACTTTCAAGGCGAGAAGATGCGAGTCTCCCGTGAGAATATAATCCGCATGGGCTGTGACTGCGCAGTCGATGACATGATCATCGTCGGGATCAGATGGAACAGCTCGTATCGGCGTGTTTGAGGTCTTTACGATCTGCGCGTGAGCAATGACCAACTCCAGGATTTCGTTGGAGGACAGATTGCGGCGTGCAAGGGTACGCGAGATCTTCGGGTAGTTGAGAACCTCCGTTAACTCCTGTAAAAGAATGCGGCTCGTGTAAAGCGTGTCGAATCCTGATTCAATACGCTCAAGTATGCGGCCAGGAGTTCCGCCCCACAGGAGTGCAGAAATCAGCACGTTTGTGTCGCAGACGATCCTCATGCCTTATCCTTTTGGTGGGATCGTACTTTTCTGATAATACCGTCCAGATCAGACAGCGATACCTCGTCGCTCGTGATCGGATTTGCATCCATACGCTTCCTCACGGCGGTGAAAGATTTGACAGGTATCGGTGGAAGACCATCATCCGGTGTGTTGAAGGGCACAATCCTGAACGCAGGACGGGAATTGCGCAGTACAATAAACAGTTCTCCTCCAGCAGCGCGATCAGCAATCGCTGAAAGTTCAGTCCGCATGTCTTGCATGGCAATAAGCGTTTCCATAATCACTCCTTTTAACGTATGAAATTAGTATAGTTTTAACGTATGTTGTCGTATTTTGCAAGACTATTCTTGTGACTGCCATTAGGTAAAAGACACGACCGCACGGCCTCCTGCTCTGCCTCCGTCAGCAGCCGATCCACGGTCTGCCACTCATAATATTGGTATTCGCTCACGAGCCCCTCCTTTGTCTTAAGAGAAGAAATTATACTCGTTTGGCAATGGAGTGGACAAGTGCAATTTTTGTTAATTAGAGATCATTGTGATCCCTGTTGATGAAGCATTGTCACTTGCTTGGCCATCTGCTTTTTTTGAGCAGACAGCGGGATGCTTTGCCAACACTCCGTTGGTTCGCGAAGAGCAGGAAAATTATGAAGTCAGGGATGAGATACTATCCCGTTATTGTCACGCATAATACCCGGGAGTTTTCCCGGATCAAGAACCTGAAAATAGAAGATTGGCAATGCTGACGTTTTTCCAACGAATTTAGCTAATTCCAATTCGTTCTATTCGTTTAATTCGTTGATAAACATGGCCCCTTCGTTTATTCTCGCTCGGCGGGCGATGCGCTATAACTTGGAGCTTGATTCGCGATTTTCGGATGCTAAAATAGTTGCCAGCACTAATCACTGATTACTGCACCCATCCCCGGGAGCGGTGCGTGTCCAGTGGCTTAACGGATTTGAGCGTCACGAAGGATCGAATGTCATACGTCCAAATACGGCCTCAATGCTTTTTTGCTCTTAGTCGTGCCTAGCGTTTGACCTTTGGGGTCCCTGACTTTCCCGGATGGAATAGATGTGACGGCAGACCGTAAGTCCGCCAGTTATACCTGGAATATCAACCGGGGCCGGAGTCGGCGGTATAAAAAAAGACCGTGCCGTGAAGGTCGTTCAACGGCGCGGTCAGGGTCGTTTTAATATTTTGAAAAAATATCATGGGGACGGGGTGCGGGGCAAGTAGATTTCAAGTGGGGAAATTGAACGCCGATGCCTCCACCGCTTGGTTCGGCTCAATACCCTTCTGATCACATCAGCATTGCCACCATTGCGGCACCGATCTGTGCGCAGAAACGGTTTTCGTATATATCACTGAGGTAGAGTGCGGCATCATCTACAGAGTCAAAAGGGACAGGAGGCGTGTCGCCCTTTTCCACGGTATGTACAACTAAGTTGCCGCCCTGCAATTGAAACGTAGCGTCCTTATTAAGAATGAACTCAAAAGTAAGTTTGGCACCTTTCATTTTACCTCGAATTGTTGCGAGGTGCTTCTCCATGTCCGCTTTTCCTTGCTCTGTGTTGGGGAGATTTTCCACAGGTACATTTGCAACACGCGCAAATATCGCAGTGAAATCCTGTGGTGTGAGTGTACTAAAATCCATCTCTCCGGCACACTTGACAATCGTTCTGCCATTGCCTTCCTCGTTAACTGTCCATTGTGCGCCGTCTTTGAAGAAACGATAATTGTCGAGAGCCTTGCCCACCGTTGTGCTCTTGTTGAGATCAAGGACACCATCTTTCACCTGCTGAAGCGGCGAATTGCCGCATCCTGGCAGGATCAACAGTCCTATCAATGTGGCGGCTCCTGCGGCAAGGCTGGCTTTGTGTTTCGCATGAGCACCTATCTTCGCCTTGTATTTGAGGAGAAGGCTGCCTGCTTCTTCTCCGTACTTTTTCTGATAGGCCACTTTCCGGTCACTCGGTATCTTCGTCGCGTTCTTGTCAGTCTTCATTCTCGTTCCTTTCGGCGGGATGGCGTTTTACACTTGGCATAGTCATATCCCGTTTCTGTTTAATGTTTAATGTGCCATAGTTGTCTTAACTCTGATTGGCATATTTTATGCGGGGGGGGGTATAGTCAAGCACGGAAATTATTTTTTTCAGGGCAGCCAAATATTGAGACGAGACTTTCTGGACGTTCGCTTATATTTTTATACGAGTTCGTCCGGCTTATGAGGACCGGTTTTTGGCTACCTTTTTCGGATAAAAGGTATCGTTTTCCGTGCGCCCCGGAGTGAAACGCAGGGGCACCTGGTCTAGCGGATGCGGTCGATAGCTATCTCGCGGTTACGCCCTTTGCAGGGAAAGCTCAAGGGGAAAAAGAAAGAAGTGCGTTAGTGCGTTAATGTGTTAGTTGGGGTTTTTGCCTGAGTGACGGAATGACTGATTGACTGATTGAGCGCGTGACTTAGTGACTGGGGTGACATGGTCACGCAGCCGCATGACTCTCCCGGGATCGCCGGCACCTATTCAGCAGAATGGCTCGGCTCCAAGAGAAGCAAAAACCACTCAACGCCCTAACTTTTAACGTTCAACTCTGAATTAAGAATTGCGTTCAAGGGGCAATGTAAGTTATAGTGATGGCACGATGATTTACGCCATTAATACTTTTATAAATCCTTATTCACAGGTGCTTGAAAATCTTTGTGAAAACTATAGGATTGCTAAATTGTATGTGTTCGGGTCTGTCGTAAATGGGGGGTTTGACAAGAGCACAAGTGACATCGATTTTTTGGCACAGTTTAAAGAACGTGCTCCCACACTCGATTATGTAGAGCGATTTATGGGTTTTGAAAGTTCTTTGAAAGCGATATTTAATCGCCCTGTCGACCTTTTAACAGTGGAGGGACTTAAAAGTGCCGGCCTGAAAAAAAACATTGAACGAACGCGGAAACTGATCTATGAATCCAACAGCGAAAAGTAATTTAGAGGATGTCCTCGATTCCTGTCGCTTTATTCAGACGACGTGTGCGACTCGTTCGTTCAAGGATTATGAAACGGATCGTCTCTTTCGTCGCGCAATCGAACGCGAGTTTGAAATTGTTGGTGAGGCTTTGAAACGGATTCGAGATGAAGACGTAGAAACCTTTGAATCAATTGCACACGCACAATCCATTGTTGGCTTTCGCAATCGCCTTGCCCATGGCTATGATTCAATCGATGATGCGATTGTCTGGGGTGTCATATCTGGACATCTTCCCTTGCTTCTAGCCGAGATCGAATTCGCATTCGGTCGTTAGTTTTAGGATGACAATCACTGATTGCTACATTCTAGACCAGAAATAAGAGATGATGCATGAGCAGTTTCTCAGGCATAGTTGGATGTGCGTATCTTTCATGATTGTTGCGCCTTTGAAGACAGGTTCAAATAGGTCGGACGACTGGGTTTCCGTGCTTATACGGCTACAGCTCCTCTGTCTTGAATTCGCTATAGCCTTCGTAATAATAGCTCACATCAATGCCCTTCATGAACAGGGCGCGGTCGTCGATTTGGTCGGTCAGGGCTTGTTTGAGTAGGGCTTTAATTTCCAGGGTTTTCACAGGGCTGCGCTGCATGGCGGAGAGGTATTCTTCTTTATCGACCCGGTTCCAATCCACCACCTGCCGGGTTTCCTTTTTGAGCATTAAATCGAGCCAAATGCGAGTGGCGCGGCCATTGCCTTCACGGAAGGGGTGAGCCACATTCATCTCGACATATTTTTCGACGATTTCGTCAAACGTGCTTTGCGGCATGGCGTCGATATGTTTCAGTGAAGGCCCCAGATACATCAGCGGCGCAAAGCGGAAGTTGTCTTTAGCGATATTCACGTCGCGGATTTTTCCGGCGAAGTCATAAATCTCCCCAAATAAATAGGCATGGATGAACGCAAGCCCGGCGAATGTTCCCACTTCTGCCTTGTGAATATCGCCAGAATCAAAAAGGTGTTTCGCTTTTTGTTTGCTGATTTTTTCTTCAACGCGGGCAAGTTCGATTTGATCGGTGATATTGAGTTTGTTTGCCAGAATCATGAGCTTGCTCCTTCTGAATCTACGCTTGTGTATACTGAAAAGAGTAGCCTATTAAATGTTGTTTTGCAACCTCTTATTGAGAATGGGAAATTAAGTTCTAAATTGTTAAACTGACTTATCCCTTCGCCGGAGGCAAGTGCAAACAGCGATCTAAAACGCCTGCTGCAGCCTCCATCATCGTTTCAGCATGCGTCGGATGCGCATGAATCATATCCGCCCATTCCTCGCAGGTCACCTCCGCAGCGCGCAGTGCAACGGCCTCATTGATGAGTTCCGAAGCCAGCGGTCCTACGATGTGCACACCCAGAATCGCTTGGTGTTTCGGTTCTGACACAATCTTAATAAACCCGTCCGATTGTCCAGCGCACTTCGCACGGCCATTGGCGGCAAACGGGAAGCGCGATACCTTAATCTCACCGATTTTCTCCTTGGCCTGCGCTTCGGTCATGCCAATCCAGCCAACCTCTGGCGAACCATAGATACATCCTGGCACTGCCATCCCGTCAAAGGATGCAACATGTCCCATGATATTTTCTGCTGCGACTTCTCCCATCTTCGCCGCCGCATGAGCGAGCATAGATTTACCGGTGACATCACCAACTGCGTAAACACCCGAAGCCGATGTCTGCATCTGCGCATTGGCGCGAATAAAGCCACGCTCTTTTTCAATCGCGAGCGCCCCCAACGCCTCGACATTGGGCTTACGGCCAACTGCTACCAGAACATGGCTAGCTGAAAGTGGTTCACCGGATGCCAACAATACGCTCAATCCTTGTTTCCTAGATGCGATCTCCATGACCTTCTGACCTGTCAGGAATGTGATGCCGCGCTTTTCAAGCAGAGCACGCAGGACTGTCGCACATTCCGCATCAATAAAGGGCGTAATCGTCTGCTCAGCTTCGACAACCGTCACCTTTACGTTGTATGCTGAAAAAATTTGAGCCATCTCGATGCCGATGACACCTGCTCCAATAATCACAAGTTCTTTCGGCATCTCAGTCAGGTTCAACATCTCATCCGAGGTCAGTACGTTCGGCAAGTCGATACCCTTGATGGGTGGGCGTGCAGGACTGGAGCCTGTCGCCAGAATGATACCCTTGGTGGCTTCATACGTTTCTTCGCCGACCTGCACCTGATTCTTATTGATCAATGTGGCATTGCCTGCAACCAGCGCAACCTTGCGGCTGCGCAACAACCCTTTAATGCCTGCAACCAGCGGAGTGACCACCGCATTTTTTGTTGCCACAGCTTTTGCGAGATCAATGGTAAAATTCGCATCGGCCAGCAGGATACCCCGCGAAGCGGCCTGATGAATATGGTGGATGATTTCCGCATTGTGCAGATAAGTTTTTGTTGGAATGCACCCGCGATTAAGGCAGGTGCCCCCTACTGCATCGCGTTCAATCAGTGTAACGGATGCGCCCAGCATCGCACTTTTTAACGCGGCAACATATCCACCCGGTCCGCCGCCAATGATAATCACATCTGTTGTCTTCATTTGCCTCGGGGTCAGGGTTCCACCTTCGCCAAGGCTACGGCGGACAGGTCGGGGTTCAGGGTTCAGTTTTCCAGTTTCCATCTACTCTCCCATTCGTGTGGTTCGCGTCATTCGGATGCTAAAAAAGGACTCACTCGTTAATTCTCAGAAAGTGTGCGGGGCTTTCCAAATACGCTTTCACCTTATTCAAAAAGTTCATCCCGCACACGCCGTCAATCACGCGATGGTCATGTGTTAAGCAAAGCGGCATCATGGTCTTAGCCTTGACCTGGCCCTGCTCCAAAAAGAGCCGCTCCTGCGCCGCACAAATACCCAAGATGGCCACCTGCGGCAAATTAATAATTGGATTAAAATGTTCAACGCCGAACATCCCGAGGTTGGTAATCGTAAACGTCCCCCCCAGAAAATCATCTGGCATCATCTTGCCGTTACGCGCCAATTCGATCTGCTGCTTCGCATAAACGGCGAGCTCGGCAAGCGTATAATTCTGTGCCTTGCGCAAGACGGGCACAACAAGTCCATTGTCCAATCCCACGGCCACACCCAGATTCACGTCCGGCCACGCGTAGATAACCTCATTCTCTAAGGTGGCATTAATCATCGGACTCTCACTGAGCGCACGCGCCACAGCGCACATCACAAAATCATTGACCGTGAAGGACTTGCCTTCCGCTTTGAGCTTCGCGCGCAATGCCAAAAGCGGCGTTACATCCGCAGATAATGTCAGTGTGACCTCTGGGATCTCGCGCTTGCTGGCACATAAGCGCTGGGCAATCACCTTGCGCATGCCAACCAACGGAATCTTTGTCGCAGGATGCGGCAATGCTTCAATATCCGCGACCGTAATCTTTCCACCCGCACCTGTGCCCTTAATCGACTGCAAATCAATCTCACGCTCTGCGGCCATCTTGCGCGCGAGTGGCGTGATCTTTATATTCACCTTGGCTTCGATATCCCGACGCTTGATCACCCCCGACACACTCGTCGGTGTAATGTTCGCGAGATCAATCTTCTTTTGCTGTGCCAATGTCTTAGCCGCAGGTGTCGCCGCGATCTTACCAGAGAGTCGCTGGGGTGCGACCTGCTGGACCTCATTGACCGTGTTGACCTCTTTGACAGCGACGGCTGGCTTGAGCGCGAGGGCCTTCTTCTCAACAGCCGGGACAGCTTCGCCTGCCGCACCAATCCAGGCAATCGTCTGAATCACGGGCACCACCGCGCCTGCCTCTTCAAGAATCGCAAGCAACACGCCGCCAAGCTCTGCCTCGACTTCCATCGAAACCTTATCGGTCTCAATCTCAAGAATCGGCTCACCCTTCTTGATCGGGTCACCAACCTTCTTCAGCCAGCGGGTGATGGTACCTTGCTCCATCGCCATTCCCGCCTTGGGCATAATAACTGCGGTTGCCATATTGTTACTCCATCAGTTTTTTGATGCCTTCAAAAATAACCGGCGTGGTTGGGACGATACTCGCCTCCAACTTCGGATTGTACGGGATCGGGACATCCGCGCCACAGATTCGCATGATGGGAGCATCCATGTAATTAAATGCCTCCGACTCTGTGATCACCGCCGCAAGTTCGCCTCCAAAGCCGCCGGTCTTACACGCCTCATGCACAATCATCACGCGGCCCGTCTTCATCGCCGATGCAATGATCGTCTTCTTATCCAGCGGCACTAAGGTGCGCAAATCAATGACTTCCACCTCGATGCCTGCTTCCTTGGCTTGTTCAGCAGCTTCAAGGCAACGCGCCACCATGCGGCCATACGTCAAAATCGTTACATCCTTGCCTTCGCGCCGGATCGCAGCCTCCCCCAGCGGGACAATATAATCCGTCTCAGGCACATCGCCCTTGGTACGATACAGC
>SESF01026541.1_pt1 | contig 33012 bp, 30 predicted proteins | sample 3171521 | NCBI WGS metagenome assembly SESF01 (sample SAMN10866945, study PRJNA518727) | freshwater metagenome | biome: subpolar coniferous forest; feature: holomictic lake; material: water; isolation source: holomictic Lake 227, 6 m and 8 m depth | place: Canada: near Kenora, Ontario | collected...
CAAGCGTAAACTTTACCGTTGATAGCCTGATCTGGACCAGAACCCATTGGCATTACGGGAGATTTTTTTCCACTCAACCACTGATACAGTACACTGTTATCAGGATCTCCAGCTTTTAAGTACCCTCCGCCAGTCAATGCTTTATATGAGTTGTCTTTTGTTAAGTCGGGAGCTTTCCCGCCAGAAACATGGCAACCTGCTAGTGCGCAACTTTTCGTAAAAATCGGAGTAATATCTGTTGCATAACTCATTTCAGTGGTGATACCAGCTCCCGGGTTTACAACCAAGGTGGTGGTTTTATAACATCCTGAAAAAATGAGCAGCATCGCAGTAACCCCGACCGATAGTAGCGCTGTTTTTTTCTTTAACATGATAATTGTTTTTAGTAAAACAGTGGGTTACTTATTTCTGGAATTTCAACAACAAATTTGGTTGAATACCATGCTGATAGTTTGATGTGTTGAAGATCGCAACACCAAATGGCTGATCAACTAAACTGCTGAAATCGATATCTTGTTTTAAAACATCCGGTGTTTTCAACAAACGCTTGAATTCTAAGATCCAACCTGATCCTGTATAAGTAGCTTGAGCAGAAAAATCTGAACGGCCCATTGTATAAGGAGCAGAGATAAATGAAGGAATAGCTTTAGAACCAACTGCAACACCAGTTGTAGCATCATCTGTGTATTCTGTTTTACCTGTTGGATCTAAAGTACCACCAGCATAAGTTAATACGCCTGTACTACTAACAGCGGTTACTTTTTTAGCAACTCCACCAGGTAAAGTATCAGTAGCTAAATAATATTTTGCACCAACTGCATCAGGAACGATCCATTTTGGAACACTTACACTAGCACCAGTACCATCTAATTTCAAACTCTGAGAGTTATTGAAAGGTCCGTTACTTAAATTGGTGTTGGTATTAACATAAGAAGTAGTGAAAGGAGATGGAGGAACTAAATCATCTGCGTGACGACCGTTTCCAGATCCACCTACTGTATCAGTTACTGAAGGACCACCAGCCCAATCTTGGTATTCATCATCCATTTGTCCTTGAGGAAGATCTTTATTTAAATGACACCACCACATGTCAATTTTTTCATTTGCACCATTAGTATAGTGGTTTGCACTTTTGTTAGCAACCATTACACCAGCATAGTTTCTATAAGGAGTGAAAAGGTGGCAACTAGCATAACATGTTTGTGTAACAAATTTTGGAGTAGAGCCAGCAATATTCCATAACATCGCTAATTGGTCGCTGCCCATTCCTTCTTTAATTAAGTTACCGTTTACATCATAAGTTCTACCATTACCTCTTTGAGCCCATAATTTGGTAGTGGGGTTAAAATACCAAGGTTGAACCTGATAGTTAGAAGCATCAGCCCATTCTGCTAAGAAATAAATACTTGTTCCATCATACATAGAACGAAGGGTAGCCGGATATTGAATTCCTTGATATCCTGCAAACAAACCGTTTCCTGGATCTGGAACTGTAGGGGTAATTGATAGTTTAGTTGCATTATCCCAAATACCATCGATAACGCCATCGATTGTTGGAGCTACTGAAGTTTTGTAAGAAAGTAACTCATTAGTACTTGTAATTGTTGGAGCAACAATCTGGGCATTTTTTGTGCAATACACAAAAAATACAGTCACTGCGATGAAGAAAGAGAGAACGAAAGTGGTTTTCATATATGTCTGTTTAGTTTTTAAATTTAAAGACCAACAAATGTTCAAACTTTAAGCAATGGTCTCAAATGATTGTTATCAGACAGTTTTATGACATAAATCATATTAAAAACAATCATTTATCAATTTATTGTCAGATTTTTTTAGACAAATCGTCTGAAACCCGCGTGAATACTAGATAAATGTTCAAAGATTTAAATTTAAGACAAAAACGTCCTTTGTTAAAAAAAAGTGTTTAAACAATAAAATATTTATTTATTTTTTGGGTCCAGGCATAAAAAAGCCTCCGAATAATCGGAGGCCTGTCCTTAAATATAAAACACAAATGAAATTAATGGGTCTGAACTACTTTTTTAATACCGTAGCTTCTATTCAAATTAAAACCAAGTGAAAAATTTCCTAGTTTCATTTGATTCAAATTAGCACTCAACTGAGTAATATTAGATGAAGTTGATGCACTTGAAATAAAGAATTGAAAAATGTGTCCGCCTGTATCCCAATCGTATCCTAATGATAATACATCGGGTTTATAATTTAGTGCAGAAGCAGTTTCGTCTAACAAATCTTTATATCCATTCAACTGACGTGTATATTCCAAAGTGATGGCAGTTTTGTGAGATAATTTCATTCTACCTCCAATACCCAGAGAGAAAATGTTATTGGTATTGTTAATGCCATAAGGAACATAGTTGTAGTGGATATAGGAAGGAATCAATTGTAAAGAAAAGTTTTCACTGAATTTCCTTGCGATCAAAATCTGATGTATAAAAGATAATCTATTCCAGGCTAGATCATCAGGACTAGGACCTTCTGAGGCATCCCAGTGCATCATTGAAAACCAGGAAATAGTAATAGGAATATTTTTCTTCCCAGATTGTTGTCTAACCAATTTTAATTTTGCCCAAGTCTCGAATTGCGCATTCCCGGTTGCAGCAACTCCTGTATTCAACCAGTCTGTAAATGAATAGTCGAAAGACATATAGGTATTCGCGAACCCAGAATTCAACCCGAATAACTGTGCAACGTTTGTTAATCCTTTACCTTCTTTCCAAAGATATCCAAAGCGGTGACTGATCATGAACTGCAAGTTGCCTTTTCCTGTCATTTCAACACTTTGTAAATTGATAATGCGTGTTGATTTAAAAGTAGCCGTTGCAATATTCGTTTTAACTTTCAAAGAGTCTTCCTTAGCCAGGTCTCCTAACAAGTCCTGCGCATTTGCTTTAATAATAAAGCAAAATGCTAGCATAAAATATAATAATGTTTTTTTCATGTTAATGTTTTTATCCTGACTCAATTAGTTTAATTGAAATACAATAGCAGCATCGATTGGAGTATAATCAGCCAATTTAGGCTTAACCAATCCTGGGATGTCAATTGCATAATCTTCTGCTTTGATTTTGAAAGAACAATCAAATGTTACTGCTTTACCTTTTACAGTCATTTTAACTGGTGCTTTAAAATCATGTGTAACTCCATGTAAAGTAACCTGACCTTCAGATGACATATTGTAAACACCATCTTTAGTTAATTGGTCTTTATTAAATCCAGTTAATTTTCCTTTAAAAGTCGCATTCGGATATTTATTGCTATGCAAATAGTTCTCGTTAAAATGCTCTTCTAATAATGCGTTATTAAAGTGAAAGGTTTTCATTGGAACTAATAAAGCAACTTCACTAGTTTCTACTTTAAGCACTGCAGTTCCTTCTTTACTCAATGAAGCATAATCTTTGTGACTTAAATCTTTATTAGGATTGAAGTAGATATTAGCATCTCTAGTTTTATATGTTTGCGCATTGATCAGGTTAGCAACTAGGATAAAGAAAAATGCGAATAAGGTGAGTTTTTTCATAAAATGTTTTTTAAATTTTGTGGGTAATAATTAAATATTAAAGTGGCAGACCTTGTGTGATCCAAGCCAAAAATGTTGATGTGGTAGTAGCGTCTAAACTTAATGTTCCACCTTTATGTCCGGTTGCTCCAGAACTTGCCATCATAGTAGATAGCTGATCTTTGTCTGCAAGCATTTTGGCATAATCCATATTTGGTCCGAGACCGCCGTGACAAGCAGCTCCTTTACATACTTGTTTGTAGATAGGAACAATATTGATGGTATAAGTAACAGGGCCTGTAATTGGTGGTGGTACATAGTTATCTTTTGCTCCTTGTGAAACCCAAGTGTTAATAATGGCTGCTTGAGCTGGAGTAAAGAAAATACCTCCCTCACCAGGGTGATCACCACCATTCGCCATTTTACTAAATAAAGATGACCTAGACTGAATGGCGCCAAAATAAATAGTGTCCTTGATAGCAAAAGCTACCGCATTTGCAACTTTCCCATTAATATGACAACCACATGCACCTGAAGTTACAATTGGTACGATATCATCACGGAATGAAATAGATTCAAGTCCGTCTGCTGTAGGTTTGGTAATATCCTTATTGTTATTATAACAAGAGAAGAATAGCAGAACTCCGCCTATCACTCCCAGATATATTAATAATTTATTCATAAAATTTATTTTCTGGTTAGTATTATTTTACAATGATTTTTCCTGAATAAGTGTATTTGAAGATGCCCGCACCATCTAATCCGTATTTCCAATTTGCAGGAATATTAGGATCGCTGAAATACCAACCTTTAATGATCGCTACATCAGATGGTTTTAAACCGCCATCACTATATGCCATATCACCTTGGGTTTTAGCTGTCCAAACTTTAGTACGAGGATTTGCTACTAAAATAGTAGTATCTACTCTAGATAATAAAGTACTTGCTGCGTTGTAATTATCACCCTTCACATAGAAACTCTTTCCAGCCCCATTTACAAACACCACTGAACTATTAGAACGAATTGATTTAGGTGCCAAAATATCTAATAACTGATCATCATAACTATTCAATGGGCCGCGTCCACTAATTGCTGAAACAGGAGTAGCAAAGGTTGCATAAGGTCTGAAACTTGCATTTGCTAAAGTATCGGCATAGAATTTACGCACGCTATCCTTATAACTATTCCATACAGAAGTTAGCTTAGGATCTTTTAACTGAGGATAAGTTGTAATTGCACCAGAAGTTTGGTTTTGGAAATAGAAAGTAGCAGAATCAGCCGTAGTTAATGCGCCTAATAATCCTTTTCTAGCCCATCCACCAGTTGCTGTTGCAGCGTTATGACAGTTGCCAGAAGAACATCCAATACCTATTAATGCAACTGCTGCAGGACGATAGTCTTCCACACCAGGATAATCTTTAGCGCCATTTTTAATCCAGTTATAAATAATTGATTTTTCTGTAACAGTTAAATCAACACCATAATTAATTGGAGGCATTGCTTTATTTAAATCGCTTGTGGTAACTAATTGAAATAACTGACTTGCTTCGGGATTTCCAACTACTACCATACTTTTTACACTCTCATAAGTATCTAAAGTTGGTAACACTCCACCAGTACCATGACAACCTGCAGAAACACAGTTGTTTTTAATAATACTCCTTACGCTTTTTGTAACAATGATATCATTGATGCCTGGCTTCGTATCAGCATAAGCAACAATAGTACTATCATAATAAGGTGAGAAAATTGTTGAATCTGGTTGATTCACTAGTGATCTTGAAACACCACTAGCATTGCTGCCATCTTTTTTACACTGTACCAAAAACAGTGAGATAAAAACCATACTGATAAGGCACAAGATGCCCTTTTGGTTGTAAACCGTTTTTTTCATACACTTAATTTTAATTTAATGATCTGGAGTAGTCGCGAATTGGTTTTTCATTTATGCTCCAATAATTACTTAGGTGGGATCTAAGTTTCGACACCAAAATTATTCGTGTTGAAATGACATTTAAATGATAAACGACACGATTTTTTATGATTTATATCAGGAATTTTTGTGTTGATTGTCATTCTTTTCAAAACCTGTTATTGTCAATTTTACATTTGATATAATTTATGTCACAACATTAATACAAAAAATGAAAAAGAAAATTATTTACACAATCGTCGCAATTGTAGTGATAGCAGGTATTTGGGTAGCATTAAACAGAGAGAAAGCTACACAGATGGTTGTTGATCTTGGAATGGCAATGACATCATCGGTTAAACATCGAAATCCATCTACTGAAAAAGCAAAATTTGAAATGACTGTTGATGCATTTTCAAAAGCATTTAAAGACAATGCCGTTGAAGCAAATAAACAATATATTAATCAAGCTGTTTTATTAGAAGGAGATATCACAACTATTTCTGGCGTTACAGTTACATTAAATAATGTTGCTTGTAATATCGACTCTACTGAAGTTGGTAAAATAAAAGATTTGAAAGTTGGATCAAAAGTAAAAATTCAAGGACTAGTAGTTGGCTATAACGACCTAATGGAAGAAATAGCATTGGCTCAGTGTACTATAAAATAAGTTTTAGTAATTCACAATCAATTGTCTGACCTTCCTAAACAATATTAACAGTTGTTTAGGTAAGGTCTTTTTTGCATAATGCCCATTTGGTATCTATCTTTCACCCAAGATTAGAATAGTACTTTATGAAGAATTACATTTTATACCTCACTTTAAGCCTAATAGCAATCAATTCAAAAGCGCAGGATGGCATTTCTGAAGCAAAATGGCAAGCCAAACCAATTACACTCGATGGGAATGACAATGAATGGTCGCACCCCTTCAATTTTTACGACAATCAAAGTGCTCTAATCTTTTCGATTTCTAACGATAGCAAAAATTTGTATGTCTGTTTCTCCAATAACGACAGGATGAAAACCGGCAAAATGATGAAAGCTGGTTGGAGCCTAGAATTATTTTCTTCAGAAAAGAAAAGAAAATTTGACGCTAGTATTGTTTTTCCGAAATCGATCGATCCCGGTATTAATATGAAATCAGATTTCAACGCTGCGGTAAAAATTTACAAATCTGAGATACAAACCATCAAGACAAAAGGGTTTCTAACAAGTAATGGTGATGTTTCATTGTCAAACGAACAAGGAATTAATATAGCCGTTGGTGCTGATGAAGAAGAGAAAATAGTTTATGAATTTAAAATTCCACTTAAAGAGCTGATGGAAGAAGATAAAATTCAATTAAACGAAATCATTACACTTGAATTAACTGTAAATGCATTAGAAAAACCATCAAGCTCAGGTTCTGGAGAGGGCACTAAATCTGGTTTTAGCGGAGGCGGTGGGGGTCGCGGCGGCGGTGGGCACGGTGGAGGACATGGCGGCAGCGGAATGGGTGGTGGAGGCCGTGGTGGCGGAGGCTATAACAAAGAAAATGCAGGAGGTGGAGACCGCTCCAGTCTTTACGAAAAAGTAAGCTTTAAACAAAAAGTCAAGTTGGTTAAACAATAATTTAACCAACTTGAAGTAGATGATAGATCATTTAGATCTGATCTATAAAAAGCCATTTGATTTTAAAATAGTTTTCTGTAACTCCGTCCATTGTTGAGATGCTATATAAGTATTGATTGTATTTCTATATTGATTCTGTGCGTAGAAAAATTTGAGTAGATCATTTGCCGGCCCACTCAATCTATTATTCGCACTCATTAAACCATCTACCAAATTGGCTGTTAGACTTTCATTGAAATAAGACATCCGCTTCAATGCAGCAAATGCATTTCCCCTGGCTCGAAATTCATACGAGCTACTAGTTAGGCTCACTATTTCATCTGCGAATTGTTTTTTACCTGTTGACATATAGGCAGTTTCTAACCAACGGATCTTTACATGTTTGCCAAGATTACCTTCTACGTTTTTTGTAAGACTGAGATAGGTCGCAGTTTTAGAAGCATTCAAAGCAGAAAGTTTTTGCAGCGCTCCTTCAATTACTTCATAAGATGAATCAGACAGTAATTTTTCAAATTCAGGAACCAACCCAGCAGTAACCGGATTCACATTTCTCAAAGCTGCCTTTCTAACATTTACATCTTTATCAACTAATGCAGTTTTGATCAACGGAACACTTTGTGCATCTTTTGCCAATTGGGCAATTACTTCCGTTCTTATAGCAAAGAATTTTTCTGTATTAAAAGCTTTTTCTAGCACAAGGCGTTTTGTATCTATATCAATTCCTCGCATAGCTACAACTGCATCGTATCGATCCAACATATTAGCTGCTTTAATAGCTTGTGATGCAAGCATCTCAAAAGACTTTTCAAAAGCACAAGACTTCATCACTTCATTAGCAGGATCGAATAATATATAATCAATTTTCTTAGCTCCAGTATTTACAATATTTATAATTTCTGTTTGTTCTTGAATGCTGTACATTTTTTTAAAACTTGTACCGTCAGCATAATATACTTCTATCCAGATAGGCATTTTATACAATCCATTTTTATAGCCAGTAACTTCTGTCAATGCCTGTGTTTGTTTTACAACCATTGTAAGATTAGTTCCCGATTCTGTATAACTAACATGATAGGCAGGTTCTCCTCCACGATTAAGCCACTCATTCCAAAACCAATCTAATTGCATGCCCGTTGTTTCTTCAAAAGCAATTAACAGATCATGTGTATCAACATTCTGGTAAGCATGCTTTTCTAAATAATGTTTGATGGCTTTATTATACACTTCCCTCCCTCCAACAACTTGCTTCAACATATTCAATACAAATGCACCTTTACCATATACACGGGTACCACCACCTTCACTATGCGCAACTGCAAATTTATTTTTCAACGACTCATCAATCGATGCATTTTCTGCACCACGGCGCGACCAGTTAAAATAATCTTCTCCAAATACTTCACGTTCAAACATTTGATTATAATAAGTGGCAAAGCTTTCCTGCAACCACTGATGTGCATCGCTCAAAGCCGTTACACAATCACCAAACCATTGATGCGCTAATTCGTGTGCATTTACTCCTACATAATTTCTATCAATTAAACCCCTACTATCTACTGCATAAAAATCGCCATAAATAGTAGCCGTTGTATTCTCCATTGCACCAAACATATAATCCTGTACAGGAATTTGCGAATATGATTCCCATGGATATGTAACACCAATTTCTTTCTCGAAAAAATCTACCATGGCTTCGCTGTATTGATATACCGGCTCAACACGTTCTTTCCATTCTGGATAATAATATAAATGCATGGGCACCCCAGAAGCAGCATGCGTTTCTTTAATATCATACTTTCCAATTCCCAACATGATCAGATAGGGAGAATGCGGGTGACTCATTGCATAATTCCAGGTATTGGTTCCGTCTGCATTTGCAATAACATTCACCAATTTCCCGTTCGATAAAACTTTATATTCCTTATCGAATGTTACACTCATTTCTGTTAGTAGCTTATCGTTCCGCTCATCGTACATGGGGATCCAATTTCTATTATCGATTTGCTCACCCTGACTCCAAATTTGTTTTCTACTTAAATTATTTTTATCATTCCATCCAATGAAATATAAGCCCACTCTCGGATTAGCCTCATAGGAAAGAGTCATATTATATTGTGTGTTCCAAACTAATGGATTATCTGGCATAATAGTTATTCCATCATTATCTGTTTTGTATTTAACTGTAGTGCCATTTATAGTAATTTCTTTCACCAGCATTTTAATGCCATCCAAGAAAAAAGAATTCACTGTAGGGCGAAGTGAGCTAAATTGATAATTTACTTTACCTATCACTAATCCTTTAGGAGCATCGAACATCAATGACACTTTTATTTTACTGAAGTCTAGCTGATGGTCTCTCGGAACCGAAGCGCCATCTTCAATAAAACTTGAGGTTCTTAACTGTGCTTGCATAGAAAAACTAGCAACAAAAAGTAGTGTTGAAAATAGGATCTTTTTCATATTATGGTAATTGAGAACTGCCAAGATAGGCATTAATCAATTTTTCCAAGTTCGAAAATGATTGTCGGAAATGTTCCCATTAATGGATGTAAGTTTGGCATAGAAAGTATTCATATGTCTAATAATACTGTTGAAAAAAATAATGATGCTATTAAATGGGGAATCATTGGATGCGGGAATGTTACTGAATTCAAAAGCGGTCCGGCATTTAATAAGGTAGCTAATTCATCATTGGTTGCAGTCATGCGCCGAGATGCAGAAAAGGCAAAGGATTATGCCATTCGCCACCATGTTCCAAAATGGTATGCCGATGCAAAATCCTTAATTGAAGACCCGGAAGTAAATGCCATTTACATTGCCACACCTCCAAATGTTCATGAAGCATATGCTATTGCTGCTATGCAAGCTGGCAAACCCGTATATGTTGAAAAGCCGATGGCGCTTGACCTTGCGGCTTGTATTCGTATGAAAGAATTTTCAGAGAAATCTGGCGTGAAACTTTCTATTGCACATTATAGAAGAGCATTGCCGATGTTTTTAAAAGTCAAATCCTTGATCGATGAAAAAGCAATTGGGGACATCAAATTGGTTAATCTTAGAATGATGCAGCCAGACCAATCAGTAATGATCGCAAAAACTTCAGAAAACTGGCGAGTAGATCCGAGCATCGCTGGAGGAGGTATTTTTTACGACCTGGCGCCGCATCAATTAGACTTGGTTCATTATTTTTTTGGGAAAGAAAAATCATCCTGTGGTATTGCAACGAATCAGGCAGGTTTATATAAAGCAGAAGATATTGTAACTGGCAGCATGTTATTAGAGAATAATATTATTTTCAACGGACTCTGGTGCTTTACTGTTCCTGAAAATTTAGAAGAAGACTTATTTGAGATAATAGGTTCACAGGGTCGTATTTGTTTTCCGGTCTTTGGCAATACTATTGAGGTGGAAATAAATGGAAATAAAGAACAAATAAGTTTTGCTAAAGAGCCTCATATTCAAGGACACATGATTGCAAAAATTGTTCAATATTTTTTAGGAACTGGACCTAATCCGTGTTCAGCAGCTGATGCCATTCAATCCATGGAGCTGATGGAGAAATTTGTGTATGGGAAATAAACCAATATCTTGCACGAAATAGAAATGATGTCAACTAAAATAACGGTCAAGGATAATGGTTCTCTGAAGATTGATGGAGATTTTGAAATTGTAGATAAAGAAGGAAAGACTTATAACCTTCAAGGAAGAGAAGTTATAAGTCTTTGCCGTTATGGTTTAAGTAAGAACAAACCTTTTTGCGATGGTGCTCATAATGGCCATTTTTTACATGAGGCCATTGCATTTGATCTGCCTCCTAAAAAAACAGCATAAGTTTTATAATATTTCAACTTTTGTCATTACATCACCACCTTTAATTTGATCGATCACTTCAACGCCATCGATCACTTTACCAAAACAGGTATGCACTCCATCTAAATGGCGTACACCGGCGCGTTCATGGCAGATGAAAAATTGTGATCCGCCTGTGTTTCGTCCGCGGTGAGCCATTGATAGTACACCACGATCGTGGATTTGTTTTACACCCTTGGTTTCGCACTCGATGCTATAACCAGGTCCGCCTGCACCAGTTCCATCTGGGCATCCACCCTGAACCATAAAGTTGGGGATCACACGGTGAAAAGTAAGTCCATTATAAAACCCTGCATTCACCAACTTTTTAAAGTTTGCTGCTGCAATGGGTGCATCATCATCGTATAATTCAAAAGTCATCACCCCCTTGGCTGTATGAATTTTGCCCTGTGTTAATTTTTGTTCGCTCATGATTAAATATTTCTGCGAAACTACATTTTTATCTGCTACCCGTAGCTTTGCAACAGATCCTAATAATTGAATCTTGAAGAAACACGAGGAAATATTTCAGTTTAATGAGATTGATATTCATTTATGGATACCAGATCAAGCGGAATTGCAATTTGCTTATCGGGAAGATGCTATGCAAACAGCATTCCCTTATTGGGCAAAGCTTTGGCCTGCTGCATTTGTGCTCACTAATTTTTTATTGGACCATCCAGACTTAATTAAAAATAAATCTGTTGTAGAAATTGCGGGGGGCCTGGGTCTGCCTTCCTTATTTGCTTCCCGTTTAGCAAGTAATGTTATATGTAGCGATTACGATGCTAAAGCAGTTGCGTTTATTGAAGACAATATTGCTTTAAATGGTATTCGAAATATGGTTGCAGCGCAAATTGACTGGACCGATTTTCCTAGCACTCTTGAGTTTGACCTGCTGATACTGAGTGATGTCAACTATAATCCGGGCGACTTTGACATATTACTAAAGTTGATAGAAAATATGCTTGCAAAAGGAGTTTCCATCATATTAAGTACCCCTCAAAGGTTGGCTGGCCGCAGATTTGTTGAGCAGTTAATCCCTTTTTGTGTATTGAATGAAGAAATCTGGTGGAAACAAATTGCAGTAAACGTTTTGGTACTAAAAAACCAATAATTCGTTTGTATTTTCACGGCTTAATAAATCAGCAATATGGAGGGTGTAAAAAATATTATTTTCGATCTAGGAGGCGTTTTTCTAAATATTGATTTTTCAATCACCGAGAAGGCATTTATAGAATTGGGGGTGGACCAGTTTTCTGACATGTTCACACAACACCATTCCAATGATTTGTTTGTGGAATTAGAGACGGGAAACATTAGTCCCGACGCATTTTATGCTGCATTCAGGGCCAGAACTGGCACTAATTTAAGCGATGAGGACATCAAAAATGCATGGAATGCACTCTTACTCGATTTCAGAATACCTAGTCTTGAATGGCTAAAAACCATCAAAAGCAAGTATCGGATCTTCTTATTTTCTAATACGAATAAGATTCACCACGATGCATTTATAGAAATTTATCGGCAGCAAACTGGGGAAACGGATTTCGATACATTTTTCGAAAAAGCTTATTATTCTCAAAATCTAGGCATGCGCAAACCAAATCCAGCACCTTTTTTACATATACTTAAAGAGCAAAATCTTAATGCTGCTGAAACTTTATTCATTGACGATACGATCAAAAACATAGAAACAGCCAAGTTGCTTGGTATGCAAACTGTGCATCTCCAATGGCCGCAAACATTGCCAGATCTAGATTTGTAAGTGTAAGGAAACTAGGGCTTTAGCTCTTCAAATTCAATATACTCCTTGTCGGCAATAGGCTTAGGAGCTTTCTCCGGTTCAGCTTTGGGCTGAGACTGTTGCTGTTGAAAATTCTGTTGCTGCTGCTGCATTTGCTGCATTTTCTCTCTCATTTGAGAACTTGCTTTGCCAACTGGGATTATCAGTTCAAATACCAATTTATAAACTAGGTAGGTAACCAGTCCGTAAAAAATAAGCTTGATCATATTAAAACAAAGATAAGAATCCCAGACACTAGAGATGTTAAAGAGATGAAAAACGGTATAAACCCCCTTTAAAAAGGCATAGAGCATGATATATGGCTAAAACCAGATTTGGAAGTAATCGATCAATTTCCTTACATTTGCATTAGAAATAAACAATTGAAGGGAACGGCTACCGTTCCCTTCTCCTTTTTACATACCCGAAGTTTAAGCAAAAAACCGGGCTTTATTCGCAGTAAAACCTGCGGAATTTTTGAAGATGGAAGAAAGAATACAACAAATAGAATCACTAATTGGCCAAATACTGGCTGAAGAACCAACTTATTTTTTGGTTAGTGTACAAATTAAGCCCACCAATAATATTAAAGTGTTTTTTGATGGCGACGAGGGAATCTCTATTGAAAAATGTGTGAAGTTCAATCGTGCGCTTTATAAAATAATCGAAGAAAAAGGATGGTATCCAGAAGGCGAATTTTCTTTAGAAATTTCTTCCGCCGGAATTGGAGAGCCCCTGCTTTTACATCGTCAGTATTTGAAAAATGTAGGAAGGGATTTGGAAATTATTTTTACGGATGATTCAGTAAAAATTGGCACGCTGATGGCAGTTACCGCAGAGGATATCTTGATTCAGTCAACTGAAGGAAAAGGTAAAAAAGCAGTAACACAACAATTGCTTATTCCTTTTAATAATATAAAATCAACAACGGTTCAAATTAAATTTTAATCAGCTGCAGATAGTTTGCAGATCGAAAAAAAAATTAAGTTATGGCTAGTATCAACCTGATTGAGGCATTCCAGGAATTCAAAGACGCAGAGAATATTGATCGTCCAACGATGATGAAAGTTGTAGAAGACGTTTTCAAAACGCTTTTACGCAAAAAATTTGGAAGTGATGATAACTTCGATGTAATCGTAAATGCCGAAAAAGGCGATTTGGAAATTATCCGTCGCAGAATGATCGTAGACGATGGCGAAGTGTTGGATCCCTTGGCAGAAGTGGCTTACACGGATGCTGTAAAGATTGAACCCGACTTTGAAGTTGGTGAAGAATTATACGAAGAAATAGATATACTTGATTTTGGCCGCAGAGCAATTCTTGCTGCTAAACAAACTTTGGCTAGCCGTATCAGCGATCTTAAAAAGAATGTGTTGATACAGAAATATGGTGCACGTGTTGGTGATATCATCAGCGCTGAAGTTTACCAGGTTTGGAAAAAAGAAGTTTTATTATTAGATGAAGAAGGCAATGAATTGATCCTTCCAAAATCTGAGCAGATCCCTCAAGATTATTTCAAGAAAGGCGAGAACATTCGTGCTGTTGTTGCAAGAGTTGATCTAAAAAATAATAATCCAGTAATCATACTTTCTAGAACAAGTCCACTGTTCCTTTCTAAATTACTTGAGATTGAAGTACCAGAAATTTTTGATGGTTTAATCGCTATCAAGAAAATCGTTCGTGATCCGGGTGAAAGAGCAAAAGTGGCTGTTGAAAGTTATGACGATCGTATTGATCCAGTAGGTGCTTGTGTGGGTATGAAAGGAAGTCGTATTCATGGTATTGTTCGTGAATTGAAAAATGAGAATATCGACGTGATCAATTTCACAACCAATATTCAATTATTGATCCAACGTTCTTTAACTCCTGCTAAAATCAGTTATATCGAATTAGATAACGATAAAAAACATGCAGAGGTTTATTTGAAAGCCGATCAGGTTTCATTGGCTATTGGTCGCCGAGGTGTTAATATCAAATTGGCTTGCGAATTAACAGGATATGAAATCGACGTCTTCCGTGAAGATGAAGAAGTAGTAGATGAATTTGATATTGACTTAGAAGAATTCAGCGATGAAATTGAAACATGGATCATCGACGAATTCAAGCGTATTGGTTGTGATACTGCACGAAGCGTTCTGAAATTATCGGCTGAAGAGTTGGAAAGAAGAACCGATTTGGAGAAAGAAACCATTGCGGAAGTTCGTAAAGTATTGGAAGATGAATTCAATACAGAAGAATAAGCAGCTTAATAGAAGCTATCTTTGTCTGAATCTTGATGTGTATCAGATTCTGGGGATAGAATAAGAGATATATAAAAAATAGGGTTAGGCCCTGTTTTGTTGACTAAAAAAAACTGAATGTCAGATCTGAAATTACCAAGACTGTTAGCAGCCGCCAAAGAATTCAACATTGGTCAGGATACCCTGATCGAATTCTTGGTGAAGAAAGGATTTAGTCGTGACGACCTGAAGCCTACTGCAAAGCTTACAGAAGACCATTACTATGCTTTACAGGCAGAGTTCCAAAACGATAAACAGGCTAAGAATAAGGCCGATCAAGTAGAGATACCTAAGGGAGCTCAAGGTGAAGCAAGAAAGAAAAAAGACGAAGAAGAGATCTCTTTCACAAAGAAAGAAGAAAAATCGCCTCGTACTGAACCAGCAAAACCTGTTGAAACTCCAGCTCCAGCCCCAGCTCCTCCAGTGGTGGTGGTTGCGCCAGTTACCGTGGTTACAGTTGAGAAACCAGCAGAGCCGGTAATTGCACCAGTTATAGTAGTTGAACAGCCCGCTGTTGAACCCGCAGAACAAGTGGTTACGAAAATTGATGCCCCTGTAGTTGATGCACCAAAAGTGCTGAACAAGATCGATCTTTCTTCGATTGATTCTTCTACCAGACCAAAGAAATCGGCCAAGAAAACCGTAGCGCCAACCCCTGCACCTATTGCTGAGCCTAAGGTTCAGAAACCTGCAGCCGTTGCGCCAAAGCCAAAAACCGAGACCCCTCCTCCTGCTCCTATTGTTATCTCTGAACCTGAAGCTGGTCCATTGATCGAAAACATTAGAGCAGATAAATTAGAAGGTCCTAAAATATTAGGTAAGATTGACTTACCTATCAATAGCGATACTCGTCCGAAGCCAATGGGCAGGGATGAGAAACGCAAACGTAAACGTATTCCAGTTGACAAAAAACCAGATAATGCTGGTGGTGGTGGAAATCACCCACAACAGCATGGAACCCAAACCGGTGCAGCTAGCGTAGGTGCTCCTGCTCGTCCATCTGGGCCAAACCGTCCGATAGTTCCTGCTAATAATAGAGGCGGACAACAAGGCGGCGGCGGTGGTGGATTTAATCGTGGCGGTCAAGCTGGTGGAAACAGCCGTGGCGGGGGTCAGAGTAGAGATCGTAACGCTCCTCCTCGCAGAGATGAGAACAAAGAAATTGATCAGAAAGCAATTCAAGAAAAAATACGCGAAACACAGGCCAAATTATCTGGAACTGGTGGACGTGGTAAGAGCTTAAAAGCTAAATATCGTCGTGCAAAACGAGATGAAGCAGCTGAGCATATGGGCGAAATGACCGAAGATAACAGACTACAGGTTACTGAGTTTGTTACCGTAAGTGAATTATCGAACTTAATGGATGTAAGCTTTGCTGATGTGATCGGAAAATGTATGGGATTAGGTATCATGGTATCTATTAACCAACGTTTGGATGCAGAAGTAATTGAGTTGGTTGCTAGCGAATTCGGATTTGAAGTGGAGTTCATTGGCCTAGAAGATGATGAGGAAATGGAAGACGACGATGACGATGAGGCTGATATTGAAGCCGTTGAACGTGCTCCAATCGTTACAATTATGGGTCACGTGGATCATGGTAAAACTTCTTTATTGGATTATATCCGTAATGCAAACGTAGTAGCGGGTGAGGCCGGTGGTATCACACAACACATCGGTGCATATGAGGTAACACTTCCAAACGGAAAAGCCATTACCTTCTTAGATACACCGGGTCACGAAGCCTTTACAGCAATGCGTGCTCGTGGTGCTAAAGTAACGGATATCGCAATCATCGTAGTTGCTGCAGACGATGCAGTAATGCCTCAAACCAAGGAAGCCATTAGTCACGCACAAGCTGCAGGTGTACCGATGATCTTTGCGGTGAATAAGATTGATAAAGACGGATCCAATCCGCAAAAAATATACGAACAGCTTTCTCAAATGAATATCCTAGTAGAAGCTTGGGGTGGTAAATTCCAGAACCAAGAATTGTCTGCTAAACAGGGATTGAATGTTGATTTGTTGCTCGAAAAAGTATTATTAGAGTCTGAAATTTTGAATCTGAAAGCTAATCCAGAAAGAGAAGCCACCGGTTCAATTATCGAAGCATCTTTAGATAAAGGTCGTGGTTATGTAGCCACCATGTTAGTTCAAAATGGTACGCTTCACCAAGGTGATCTGATCGTTTCTGGTCAGCATTACGGTCGCGTAAAAGCCATGTTCAACGAACGTAACCAACGTATCGATATCGCACCTCCATCAACTCCAGTTGTGATCTTAGGATTGAATGGTGCACCTCAGGCTGGTGAGAAATTTAAAGTATTCGAAGACGAAGCTGAAGCAAAAGAAGTTGCCACTAAACGTGCGCAAATTATGCGTGAACAAGGCTTACGTGCTAGAAAACACATCACATTAGATGAGATCGGTCGTCGTTTGGCGCTCGGTAACTTTAAAGAATTGAACATCATCATCAAGGGTGACGTGGACGGTTCTGTAGAGGCATTGAGCGATTCATTACAGAAATTATCTACCGAAGAAATTGCGGTGAGAGTAGTACATAAGGCAGTAGGTCAGATCTCTGAATCAGACGTATTGTTGGCAACAGCTTCCGATGCTATCGTAATTGGATTTAACGTTCGTCCGTCTATGCAGGCTAATAAACTAGCTGATACAGAAGGTGTGGAAATTAAATTATACTCTATTATCTACCAGGCGATCGACGAAGTGAAGAGTGCGATGGAAGGTATGTTGGAACCTAAATTCCAGGAGAAAATTACCGCTAACGTGGAAGTTCGTGAGGTTTACAAATTCGATAAAGCAACCGTTGCCGGATGTTTTGTATTGGAAGGTAAAATTGCCCGTAACAGTAAGATCCGTATTATTCGTGATGGTATCGTGGAGTATCCGAGAGGAGAAGGTCAGGCAGCTGAATTGGGCAGCTTGAAACGCTTTAAGGACGATGTGAAGGATGTGGCTACGAATACAGAGTGCGGATTAACTATCAAAAACTTCTCTGACCTACGAGTAGGTGATATTGTAGAAGCTTTCGAAGAAGAAGAAGTAAAACGTACTTTATAAGTTTGTTAAAAGCAGTTGTGAATCAGGCCATCCGTGGCCTGATTTGCTATTTTTGAATGATATTGCAATCTATGAAGCAGGTATTAATTGTTATTTTATTGGTCAGCAGCTTTTTCAGTGCAGATGCACAAGCTAAAAGAATTGTGGCAGACAGGATTATTGCACAGGTAGGTGATAAAATTATCCTCCTATCGGATGTTAACAATGCCCTTTCAGATTTGAAGAGACAGGCACAGGGTCAGGATAATGTGATACTTCCAACTGAATGTCAGATTTTGGAAGGTCAACTGATTCAAAAAGCCCTTGTGCTTCAAGCTCAAAAAGATTCATTAACGGTAAGTGATGATGAGATTGAAAATGAAATGGAAAATCGTATCCGTAAATATGTTGCTTCCTATGGTTCTAAGGAAGTGCTTGAAGAGATCGCTGGTAAAACAATCTACCAGATGAAAGAAGATTTTAAAGAAGGCTTGAAAGATCAGAATTTGGCTGACCAAATGCGGGGCAAGATTGTCAATAATATTAAAATGACGCCAACCGAGGTTAAGGCCTTTTATAATAAAACACCAAAAGATAGCTTACCATTCTACGAAAGTGAGTTGGAAGTGAGTCAGATTATTGTTTCGCCTAAGGCCAATAAAGATGTTGAAGAATATGTTTCAAAGCAATTATATGATTACAAGAAACAAGTAGAATCTGGTGCAAAGAAATTTGAGCAATTAGTAAAGTTTTATTCTGAAGATCCAGGTGCAAAAGAAAATGGTGGTCAGTATAATTTGAATCGTAACGATAAAAATATGTGGGACCCCGCGTTCTTATCAGGCGCATTTCGTTTGAAAGAAGGTCAGATCTCAGGAATTATCAAATCAAAATTTGGTCTGCACATTATTCAAATGGTGAGCCGTGCAGGAGATGATGCTGTAGTTAGACATATCCTAAGAATTCCTCCAGTAGCCGATGAAGAGATTAATGAAGCAAAAGCTCATTTAGATTCTATCAGAGCTAAACTAGTTGATGGAAGCTTAAGTTTTGGTGCAGCAGTAAGCAAATTCAGCGATGATGAAGGAAGTAAATTTAGTGCAGGCGCAGTATCAGGAAGAGATGGAAGTAGTTTCATCACCTTAGATCAGGTTGATAAAGAAATGGTGATTGCATTAAAAGGTATGAAACCTGGTAGCTTTTCAAAACCACAAGTATTTACCGAAGAAAGAGGTGGCAAAAAAGTACGTATCATCTATTTAAAGACTAGAACAGAACCACATCGTGAAAATCTGAAAGAAGACTATAACCGTGTTGCTTCAAGGGCTTTAGAAGGAAAGAAAAGTGAAATCCTTGAAAAATGGTTTAAAGAGCATATTCCAACTTATTATATTTCAATCGACAAAGCGTATACCAATTGCGCTAGTTTGGATCAATGGAAGAAAGCCGCGATCGAAGAAAATAATTAGAAAATTATTCTATACAAAAAGCCCGTCACGATTCTTCGAGACGGGCTTTTTGTTTTATGAGGCCCGAGTGCTCGGGGCTAGGGTTATCGTACTCTCTTTCATGTTCTTCACTCTTCACTCTTCACTCTTCACTCTTCACTCTTCACTTTTATCTTTTATCTTTTATCTTCTTCCTCCACTCTTCACTTTCTTCTATCCCTGCTTACGCACAAACTTTGTAAGAATAACTATCGTCTGACCTTCAATTTTTCCTTCAATTTGTTCGGTGTTTTCTTCTACTAAACGAATGTTCTTAACAACTGTTCCCATTTTAGCACTCATGCTGGTTCCTTTTACATCAAGAGATTTTGTAAGCACAATCGTATCGCCCTGTAATAAAACTGTTCCATTTGAATCTCTATGCAAATCAACGCTAGCATCATTCTCATGATCACCTGTTGCCTTTGCCCAGGCAAGATTATCATCATCTAAATAAAGCATGTCTATTTGATCAGCAGCCCAACTTTCTGTGCTTAACCGATTCAACATACGCCACGCAACCACTTGCACACCTGCAACTTCACTCCACATTGAACTAGTTAAACACTTCCAATGCTCCTGATCTAATTCAGCTTTTTTGTCGATTTGATTTTGACAAACCGCACATACCGCTATACAATTTGCTTCACTAGTTTTATCCTGTGGAGGCACTTCATATACTTTCACTGATTGATCCGAACCACAGAGCTCGCATTTGTTCTCGCTTCTATTTAGTATGATCTCTTCGAATTTCATTTCGTTAATTGAGGCCGCAAGTTAAATAAAGTATTTGTGAATTCAAGAGATTAAGATTAGTCTAAACTTGCTTTTATTGATGCTACTTCTCTTTCCATTTGGTTAATCAATACAGCATATTTTTCAATAAACATATTGGTTAAGTTTTGCGCTCTTTCGAAATCTTGTTCACTCTCTGAAGCAATTTCTAATTGCTCTAATATTTCCACAAGTTTGTTTGCATGCAACATTCCCAAAGAGCCTTTTAGTTTATGTGCCTTCATGTTAAGACCTAACAAATCATTTTCCTTAAGTGATTTTTCCAATTCACTGATGTCTTTTGTAGCGCCATTTAGAAAAAACCCCAGTATAACTATTGTGCTCTTGTTATTGCCTAATTCCGCAATCAGTTTAGTATTAAATAAAATTTCTTCTTCCATATTGTATCCGTGGAGATGGATTTCCTACTACAATATAGTCAATAAATAGAAAAATATAGTTGAAAGCTATTTGTCAAGAAACTGTCCAAACCATTTTCCTGAACTTTTTATAATCCTTTTTTGTGTATCAAAATCAACATGAACTAATCCAAATCTTGGGCTATATCCTTCTGCCCACTCAAAATTGTCCATTAATGTCCAAACGAAATAACCCTTTACATTTACTCCTTCATTTTTGGCTTTTAAAACTTGAGCAATATGGTCTTGTAAGTATTGAAGTCGCTCTTCATCATGCACTTCCTCATTAACAACAGCATCTGGGAAGGCTGCTCCATTTTCTGTTACAAGTATTTCTTTGATCGAGGGATATTCCTGAAGTCTTTTTAAAGCATTATAAATACAGGGAGGATATACTTCCCAATTCATAAGTGTATGCTGAACATTACGCTTTTTTGCTTTCACAATCTTTGCATGCAGAAAAGGCATGAAAGCAGAGTAGCTAACAAGTTCTCTGGTATAATTCTGAAGTCCAATAAAATCCATTTGAAATGCCAGTTTCTGTTCATCTCCGGGCTTAATAAACCTTTCGATTTTTTGGAGAATCTTAAGATCCCTAATCGGATACCCTAATCCTAACAAGGGTTCTAAAAAAAGTCTATTTAACAACGCATCTACTCTTATCACGGCTTTTGCATCGCGTTCATGATCTTCTCTTAATGGCGCAAGATCAGAATAGGAAAAAGTTGTTCCAATTTTAAAATTTGACTCAAAAGAACGAATGATTCTTCCTCCTTCTGCCTGGCACATCGCTGCATGGTGTGCGGCCGCTAAAAAATTACTCAAGCCTTTTTTACCCGGTGCGTGAACCCCTAAAAAATATCCTGCCCCAGTAAAAACCATGGGCTCATTTAAAACCATCCAATGCTTAACACGATCTCCGAAATGATTTAAGCAACAATTTACAAACTCACTAAACCAATTAATAATTTCTCGATTGGTCCACCCCCCTTTCTTTTGCAACGCTTCAGGCAAGTCCCAATGATACAATGTGATCCATGGTTCAATTCCTAGTTCCAAACAAAAATCAATCACGCGGTTATAATAGGCGATCCCCTTATAATTAATAGTACCTATCCCATTGGGTAAAACGCGACTCCATGCTATCGAGAAGCGATAATTGGGGATATTCATTTTTTTAATAAGGGCAAGATCTGAAGTATACTGATGATAAAAATCACAAGCAATATTTGCGTGTTCCCCATTTGCAATTTTTCTTCTCTTCTGAGAAAAACTATCCCAGATCGACATTCCCTTACCATCTGTATCATGAGCCCCCTCTATTTGATAAGCCGCTGTAGAAATGCCCCAGCTAAAGTCGTTCCCAAATTCTTCTTTAGAAAAATGCATCGATTATTCGGCTAATTGCGTGAGGATTTTGCCAAAAGTTTTGGCCTTTAATTTTTTCAGAGTTGGAATTCCATCACCCAAAATGGCAGTCTGCTGTGAAGTTTTTGTACCATACTCTTTGAGAATATTATTGATTATTTTTTCTGTTTCATCAGGATAATTAACCAATATTTTTTGACTACTATCTAACCAATTTTGAATAGTTGAGATATGTTTTTTCTTTAGGCTTTTAATAACTGGTACACCCATCTTTTTTAGAGCTGCTGCATTACATTGTTGCTCGTACTGCCCCTTCATAGGAATCACCAATAATTTTTTCTTTAAGTAAAGTGCTTCTGCCGGAGTTTCAAAACCTGCGCCAGAAAGTATTCCAGTACAATTAATGAAGCTATCTATGAAGGCTTCATTATTAATTGGTTGAATGCGAACATTTTTAACCCGATAGGTTTTCTTACTGTGTTTACTAAATACTTCCCACTCAATGCCATTGCAAATACTCAGAACCTGAATGATCTTCTCATCGCTATATGCTGGAAGATAAACGGTGTAATGAGGCTTTTTTTGTGGCTTAGCTTCACGGATCTGTTGCCTAATAACAGGTGTAAAAATTTGTTCATCATATTTTTCAAAATGAAATCCATAAGATGCGGTTACAGGCGCATAGTTACGCAATACAGCCTTCCCAATTACATCCGTTTTCTTTGGCTTGGGAGATTTTTTATTGATCACGGCCGACTGGTGACTTAGCCCAATACAGACCTTGTGTTTTTTCTTACAAGCCCAAGAACTAACTGGCTCAAAATCGCTGATCACTAAGTCATAGTCTTCAACAGGCAAACTATTAATTTCATTAAATAGCTGTTTCAAATTGGCTTTCTGATAAGTATCAACTATATCAATACCCCCTTTTTTACCGAAGATAAAACTCAGTCCCTTGAATCTATATTTAATAGGATATGGCAAATCAACGTCTGCCTGAATGCCACTAATTAAAATGTCGAGCTCTCCCTTCTGTTGTAGAATTGGAATAATATCTCTGGCTCTACTAAGGTGCCCATTGCCTGTACCCTGAATGGCATATAAAATTTTCATTAATGCTTCATTAAATTAAACTCTTCTAAAAGATTGTCGAAAATTTGATTGTTATTCAGCTCTTCCTCTTCTATAACATTTGATTCCTTTAGTTCTGCAGGATCAAATCGATAGATCTTCCACTCACCATTATTATATTCTAATGAAGTTAGATTCTCTATCCAATCGCCACTATTCAAATACATGATCTTACCATCCGCATTTACAATTTCGCGCATTTCAGGTTGATGAATATGTCCGCACACTACATATTGGTAATTATTACTGATCCCGATATCTGCTGCAGTATTTTCGAAACTATTAATAAATTTTACAGCAGATTTTACGCTATTCTTAATCTTCTTTGATAAGGAGATTTTTCCTTTATGAAAAATCTTTTCTGAAACAAAATTTACAACTCGGTTAATTAGGATCAATGTATCATACCCAACGGCTCCAAGCTTTGCTAACCATTTGCTATGTTGCATTGTTATATCAAAAACATCCCCATGAAAGAACCAAGCTTTTTCATCATTCTCCAATTCTAACACTACTTTGTTTACGATACGCAAGCTTCCCATTTTCCATCCCGAAAATCTGCGTAACATTTCATCATGGTTACCTGGGATATAATAAATTTTAATGCCTTTACTCATCCAGCCCATCAAATGTTTCACCACTTTCATATGGCTCTTAGGCCAATACCTTTTGCTGAACTGCCAGATATCAATGATGTCGCCATTGAGAATTACGGTCTTTGGCTTTACTGATTTTAAGTAATGAAGTAGCTCTTTAGCGTGACAACCGTATGTTCCCAAATGAATATCAGAAAGAACTAGGACATCAATTTTACGCCTGAGTGATTTATCCATTAATGGATTTTATGAATTTTAAGAGCAGGTGAGAATATGCTCAAAAATGGTAAAAGGATCCTTACAGATAATTGAAGAAAGAAGTATTTAATGTCTTTCATTTTGCAAGAGTTTTATTCAGTACAAAATAAAGAAAGAAGTTTAACCAAAAGGTTACCGAATTGTTACCAGAATGTTACCGATCGAAATTTACTAGTGGTATTTTTAGTCTATAATTCTTATTTTTAAGAATGAAAAAACAATTCCTGCCTTGCCTATTAGCATTATTGCTAAGCCAAAACCTATTTTCTCAAAAATTCGTTTCAGTAAAAGGAAAAGAGATTATTGGAACTGATGGAAAGCCAATGATCATCAAAGGCACTAACCTTGGGAACTGGCTTGTTCCTGAAGGGTATATGTTTAAATTCAATCAGACATCCTCAGCGAGATTAATTAATGAGGCTTTTTCTGAATTATTCGGACCTGCAGAAACCAAAAATTTTTGGAAACAATATCTCGCAAACTATATCACAAAAGCTGACATCAGATACTTACGCGTTCTCGGAATGAATTCTATTCGTGTGCCTTTTAACTATCGGCTATTTACTGATGAATTCTATATGGGTGGGAATGGAATTCAAAGGGGATTTGCTTTGCTAGATTCTGTAGTGAATTGGTGTGAGGAAGAAAACTTGACAGTTCTTTTAGACATGCATGCTGCTCCCGGGGGACAAACTGGAGATAATATCGACGATAGTTATGGCTATCCCTTTTTATTTGAAAGCAAGGATGATCAGGATTTGCTTTGCAGTATATGGACAAAAATTGCTGCTCATTATAAGAACAATACCACTATCATGGGTTATGACCTATTCAATGAGCCCATACCTCATTTCATGGATACTGCTCATTTGAATCCTTTACTGGAACCTTTATTTAAAAAAGTAACAGCGGCAGTTAGAAAGGTTGATAAAAACCATTTGATCTTTTTAGAAGGAGCACAATGGGCTTCCAATTTTTCTTCATTTACAAAACCTTTCGATGATAAGCTGGTTTATCAGTTTCACAAATATTGGACACCTACCACTATCGATGTAATACAGTCTTATATTGACTTTCGCGACAAATACAATGTGCCTATTTATTGCGGTGAAACCGGAGAAAATGACGATATATGGATTGAAAGTTTTCGAAAACTATTAGAGCAAAATAATATTGGCTGGCATTTTTGGCCTTACAAAAAAATGAACAATACCCGTGGCATTGTAAGTTTTGCGCAACCCGCCAATTACGATTTGATCAGCAAGTATGCAGATACAACAAGAAGTAATTTTGATCTGGTGAGAAAAAATAAACCTGCTCAAATAGAGCAGGCTAAAAAAGCTTGGTATCAATTTCTTGAAAATTGCAAGTACGAACATATCATCCCAAACAAAGGATATATTAAGGCACTGGGTTTGAAATCAGATTTTTAATTGCCCCTTTTCCTGCTTTTTTCAAGTCATGTATTTAGTGTTGCTAAATTTTGGGAAGCTTATATCCGTTATGATATTGTTTTAATAAATAAGCATCATTGACTGACTGATCAGTGAATTGTGATTTGGTTTTATCCCAATACAATTTCTGTCCAGAACGATAAGAAATATTTCCCATCTGTGCAACAGTTGCCACATGCGCGCCTGCTTGTATAGAACAATGCAAATCAGCAACATTTCTAGACTTCACTGTGTCTACAAAATTTACCCAATGTTTTTCAAGTCCATTATCAGATGATTTTTGATATGGCTTACTAACTTTGTTTTTACCCTGACGTTCTTCAATCACTTCCCAACCACCACGAGTTAAAATAAGGGTGCCATTATTCCCAATAAAAGCAATACCATGATCGCGATTATAAGAACCATTATCGATACCCATGGCTGAATCCCAAACTAAATTGAATCCATCAAACTCATATAAAGTAGTAAGCGTATCAGGGGTTTCTTCGGCTAATTCTGGATAGGCAAATTTTCCTCCCAAGCCAACAATTGATTTTGGTAATTCTGCTTTCATGCCTAATAATGCATAATCCAACAAGTGTACTCCCCAATCTGTCATTAATCCACCCGCATAATCCCAGAACCAGCGGAAATGGAAATGAAAGCGACTTGCATTGAAAGGCATTGTTGTAGCGGGTCCTAGCCATTGTTTGTAATCTACTCCAGCAGGTGGCAAGCTATCAGCAACTACTGGTTGAGGACGCATCCAACCCTGATAGCACCATACTTTAACGGTGCGAATATTTCCTAACTGACCAGAATGAACAAAGTCAATTGCATCTTTAAAATGCTGCTGACTTCTTTGCCACTGACCTGCCTGTACCACTTTGTTATAGCGTTGTTGGGCAGCAACCATCGTTCTGCATTCTACAATAGAATTCCCTACAGGTTTCTCAACATATACATCTTTACCTGCTTCACAGGCGTGAATCATAATCAGTGCATGCCAATGGTCTGGCGTTCCAATGATCACAGCGTCGATATCTTTTTGGTCTAATAATTTTCGGTAATCCGAATAGATTTTTATCCTAGAAACATCATATTTATTATCAGATAATTCTTTGAGTCTATCGTTAATAACAGTGCTATCAATATCACAAACTGCTATCAGATTTACTCCGGATATTTTCAATGCAGCCTTCGTGTTTGCCCATCCCATCCCATTTATTCCAATGGCCCCTATATTAAGCTGATTACTTGGAAGAATTCGATTTTTGATAATAGTAAAAGCCTTGCTATCAAATGCAGATGCAAGTAAGCCTCCGCCAATCAGCAGTGAGGACTGCTGAAGGAACTTTTTTCTAGATGACATAACAATCGTTTTGTTGGTATTGTAATTAATAAATCAACATTAAGATAAACAAAATAATGAATGTACAATCTCAAAATCTAACTAAGATCAATTATCGGTGATTCATCCCAAAGCATCATAGCATTAATAAATTTCAATCTTTTATGATCCTTAAGTTGATCAATCGTAATTGGTTTTTCGATGATCTTCTTTTCGTTTAAAAGCAAAGCCCGATAAGTTCCGAGTAATAATGGATTAGAGGGTGTAACCCAGTTATACCCGTCAAATAATACGATGTTCGCATAGCTGGCATCTTTAAGAAATCCATCTTTAACAAAAATCACTTCATCAGTTGTAACCGATTTTAGAGCATTATTGATCCAAACACGATCAGTAAACTTGATAGAGTAATCATTGCTGCCAATATCAAATAGGGTGAATGTGTTGATTGTTCTGATTGAATAGGGTTCAAAGGAAATATGGTAATTCCCTAATAAATCATAGCTGACCTTGGTTTTATAAACACAATCCCTAAGAGCACCATTTTTTTCGGCTTCCTTTTTAAAATCTATACGCATCAGATCTAATACAGGAACCCTACCGAAATGAAGAAAAGTGTTTTCCAGTCTGTGTTGGTGCAACTGCAATTTATCTGCTACTGCATTTTGATATCTTATTGTTTCAAAAAATGGGTACATATATTTTGTTGATCATTTCTTTGTATTCATCAGCAAGATTGCTTTGAAAAGTAATTCCGCCGCCACTGCGATATCTACCACTCTCTTCAATATATCTAATAAGCACACAACTATCTAGGTTCTCTCCATCAAAATATCCAGCAACACCAGTATAATAACCTCTTTCATCCTGTTCTATCTTTTTAATGATATCAACAGTTTTTTGTTTGGGCGCACCCGAAATAGATCCCGCCGGTAAAAGCTTAAAAAGGATATCTCCTATTTGTTCTTGATAATTAGTTGGAAGTGTTCCAGTTATTTCAGAGCTGATCTGACCAATCATTCCAGTCTGTGTTTTGAGCTCTTCGTAATATCTAAACTTGGTAACCCTAACATTTTCTGCAATTAGACTTAAGTCGTTTCTGATCAAATCAACAATGGTGGCATGTTCTGCAATTTCCTTGCAATCGTTTAATAAAATATCTCTGGCATTCTTAATAGAAGCATCAATGGTACCTTTCATCGGATAGGAATGAATATGTCCATCTCTAATGCTAATAAATGTTTCAGGAGAAAAACAAACAAACTCATTTTGTAACCAGCAGCTATATTTTGAATGAACACCATAAAATATTTCTTCTAAACTAAGGCCTGTTTCAATTGGTGTTGAACAAGTAAGATTTACAAGAAAACTATTCCCATAAGATAAATTCGACATCACTTCATCGAATTGTAATTTATATGCTTCAAAACTAATGGGATGCTTTATCAGTTGAACTTTTGAAGTAGTTGGAACATGAGATTGTGTAGGATAATTTTTAACACCCTGGAAATTAATTTTAAAAGCTGAGTTAGGATCATCGAGTTTCCAACACAAGGGTTTTTTGCATTCAAAGTCGATCAGGAAAATAAAAGGAATTTTTTCCTTCCCCCAATTATTTAAAACTTCTCTCATTTGTTATTGTTTCGAACTGCAAGCAAAGATATTGGTTGCAATGAAAGTAAAACTATTCGATAAAATATTATATTTAGTAAACTAACTATATAAGTCATGAAAGAAAAAATACCAAACACAAGAAGAAATTTCATCAGTGCAATGGCTATGGGTGTAACTGCAAGTAGTCTATCTATTTTAACCAACCCCCTTTACGCCAATGACAATCGTTTTTTTCCTACGCAATTAGACGATGCAGATGATTGGTTTAAAAATATCAAGGGCAAGCATCGTATTGTGTATGATGGAGCAATGCCCAACAACGGACTGCCCGTAATTTGGAACTGGGCCTATTATGAAACTAACAATCAAACTGGGAGTAAGGACAAAGATATTACGGCCTTGACTGTTTTTAGACATGGATCAATCGGCTTGGCATTTGACGATAGTATTTGGGAGAAGTACCAATTAGGTGCTGTTTTGAAAATTACCGACACGCTTACCCAAAAATCTAGTATTCGAAATTTATACTACGAACCAAAGCCGGGAGATTTCCCGCTGCCAGGCATTCAAGGTGTAAAGCAACTACAAGCAAGAGGGGCCTTATTTTGTGTATGTGATTTAGCCACTAAAAAACTAACCAGAACGCTTGCAGAAAAAATGAACCAAAATCCTGCTGATGTTTATACCGAATGGATCAATCACTTGCTTCCGGGCATTCAACTAGTACCCTCAGGGGTATGGGCACTGGGCCGGGCTCAAGAACATGGTTGTGGGTATATTTATGCGGGCTAATCAAATACTAACTAATTGCATTGCAAAGAGTACTACCAATTATCTTTGGTTTATGGAAAAAATAAAAAATCCGGATCCATTGCATGGAAAGACCTTAGAAATGATTGTAACATTTCTTGTGAACCATTATGGATTTGAGGAATTAGGTAGGCGAATCTCCATTAATTGTTTTTTAGACAACCCCAGTATTCAATCGAGCTTAAAATTTCTGCGTAAGACAGATTGGGCTAGAACAAAAGTGGAACAACTCTATATCGATAGTTACAAAAACATCACGACCATTTAGATTTATTATGAATAAATTTTTATTAGCAATCATTGTCATTGCGTTACCTGTAGGTTTATGCGCTCAAAAAAAACAGCCAAAAAAAACAAAGCCTGTTCAAACTGCTGCTCCAGTAGTTCCTATAACCCAAATACAAGCACCGCTTAAACTATGGTACGAAAGTCCGGCAAACTATTTTGAAGAGACAATGGTGTTGGGTAATGGAATGCAGGGTGCTACTGTATTTGGTGGCATTTCAACCGATAAAATTTATCTGAATGATCTAACGCTTTGGTCAGGCGAACCGGTCAATGCAAACATGAATCCTCAGGCATTCAAAAATTTACCAGCAGTAAGAAAAGCTTTGGAGGATAAAAATTATAAGAAAGCTGAGCAACTCATTAAAAAATTACAAGGAAAGTTTTCAGAATCCTATGCCCCCCTGGGTACTTTATATATTAAGATGAACGACGATCCATTTATCAATGATTATTATCGCGAATTAGATATTGATCAAGCTATTGCAAAAGTAAAAACCACGTCAAATAGCAATATCATTGAACGAGAATATTTGGTTTCGAACCCCGATAAAATATTTGCGATTCATCTTACCAGTAAAAAAGCAGGCGCTCTAGGTTTTACTGTTCGATTTGAATCACTATTGAAATTTCAAAAATCTACGAATAATAATGGCATTACCATCCAGGGTGTAGCGCCTGTCAAAGCAGATCCTAGCTATGTTCAAAAAACAGAAAAAGCAATTGCTTACGATCTTAAGAGAGGTACCCGCTTTTCAACTAATATTAAAATTCAATCAGCTACAGGAAAAATCACAACTACAGATTCAACTGTGAGTTTAGTTGATGCTACAGAGGCAACCATATATATTTCTATGGCAACCAGTTTTAATGGTTTCGATAAAGACCCTGCCACCAAGGGTTTAGATAATGTTGCAATGGCAACTAGTCAATTAAACAATGCCTACCAAACTGGATGGAATGAGATCAAGAAACACCATGTAAAAGATTATCAAACCTTTTTTAATCGGGTTCAATTAAAACTAGCAAATAAAGACACCGTAAACTTACCTACCGATAAGCGCTTGAAAAAGTATGCGACTGGTGCAGCCGATCCATATTTAGAAACCCTGTATTTCCAATACGGGCGTTATTTGTTAATCAGTAGTTCACGTACAAATGCTGTTCCTGCTAATTTACAGGGTTTATGGAACCCTTATTTGCAGCCGCCATGGTCAAGTAACTATACTATGAATATAAATGCAGAAGAGAATTATTGGTTAGCAGAAAACACCAACCTCTCTGAAATGCATCTGCCCTTTTTACAGTTCATAGGAAACTTAGCAACAACAGGAAAGATCACTGCTAAGACTTTCTACAATATGCCGGGTTGGGTAACTCATCATAATTCAGATATCTGGGCCATGTCGAACCCTGTTGGCAATTTTGGAAATGGAGACCCTAGTTGGGCAAACTGGGCAATGGGTGGAACTTGGGCCTCGGCGCATTTGTGGGAACATTATCTGTATACGCAGGACAAAGAATTCTTAGAACATAAAGCTTATCCCTTAATGCGTGGCGCTGCTGAGTTTTGTTTGGCTTGGTTGGTAAAAGATAGCAGTGGCAACTATATTACTTCACCATCAACATCGCCAGAGAACACCTTTAAAACGCCTACCGGTTTTGTTGGAGCAACGATGTATGGCGGTACTGCAGATCTAGCAATGATCAGAGAATTATTCTTAGATATTGTAGCAGCCCAATTGGTATTAAAAAACGACAATGAGTTTGCATCAAAAATCAATGCAGCCTTAAATAATTTGCATCCTTATCAAGTGGGCAGGAAGGGTAATTTACAAGAGTGGTATTACGATTGGGAAGATTCAGATCCCAAGCACCGACACCAAAGTCATCTATATGGATTATATCCTGGCACACATATCACAACAGATAAAACACCTCTGATTGCAGCGGCAGCAAAAAGAACCCTTGAAATAAAAGGAGATGAAACAACGGGCTGGTCGAAGGGATGGCGGATTAATTTATGGGCCCGATTAAAAGATGGCGACCATGCTTATAAAATGTATCGCGAGTTATTAAAATATGTAGCACCCGATGAGATCAGAGAGAATTATTCAAATGGAGGGGGTACCTATCCGAATTTATTAGATGCACATCCGCCATTTCAGATCGATGGAAATTTTGGTGGTGCAGCCGCAGTTGCAGAAATGTTGGTGCAATCAAACTCCGACTTTATTGAACTATTACCAGCCCTACCCAAAGCTTGGGCTTCGGGTGAAGTGAGGGGATTGAAGGCAAGAGGTAATTATGAAATTGATATGGTTTGGAATGCAGGGAAAGTAACTAATGTAAAAATTAAATCGACTACACAATCATCGGCAAAAGTATTGATGAATGGAAAGTTCGAAACTATCAAAACAAGCAAGTAATTCAAAGTATAACTGCAAACCTGAAAAAAACTAGATAACTTAGAAAGACCTCATTCATTGCTTTATGAAAAAGTCTGCCTTATTAATTTATGCATCTGTAACTATTTTGTTGAGCTTGGGATTTCAAGATTCAGTTCATAAGGATCAAAAAGCCCAAAAAAGAGTGGCTGTAATTTTTGATACTGATGCCAATAATGAATTAGATGACCAACAAGCATTGGCTTACTTGTTTTTCAATAGCAATTTGTTTGATACAAAAGCCGTGACAGTTAATGCAACTTATAATGGAGGTAATATTGATAGCCAATTTGTAGAAGCAGAACGCATCATGAAGCTGTGTAAGGTGGCAGATAAAATTCCATTATTGAAAGGAGCAAATGGATCCTTTACTGAAATTGAAAAGGATTTACACAATAAACAATTTGATGGATATAAGGCGGTAAATTTTATTATTTCAGAAGCCAAGAAACATAAAAAAGACAAATTGATAGTCATAGCCGTTGGTAAACTTACCAACATGGCATTAGCATTAAAAAAGGACCCTACAATTGCTAGTAGTATTAGATTAGTCTGGCTGGGCAGTAACTATCCTGATCCAGGGGAATATAATTTAGAGAACGATATCCCTTCAATGAATTATATTTTACAAACGAATATTGATTTTGAAATGGTAACTGTTAGATATGGAAAAAAAACAGGTACCGATGCAGTTAATGTAACGAAAAACGAAGCCATCAATCATTTAAAAGGTGCAGGTCCAACGATTACGATTCCCATTATTGGGCGTCATGGCGGTGAATTTTATTCATTTGGAGCGTATTCAATCAATCTTTTTGAACATGTGGATTATTATGGAAATCCTCCATCAAGAGCCTTATTCGATATGGCCGCAGTGGCAATTGTAAAAAATGCGAATTGGGCGAAATCTTCTTTAATAAATTGCCCTGCTATGATAAATAAAAAATGGATTGAACAAACAGATAATCATCGCAAAATCATCATCTGGGAAAATTTCGATAAAGAGAAAATTATCAAT
>SESF01004343.1_pt1 | contig 33009 bp, 14 predicted proteins | sample 3171521 | NCBI WGS metagenome assembly SESF01 (sample SAMN10866945, study PRJNA518727) | freshwater metagenome | biome: subpolar coniferous forest; feature: holomictic lake; material: water; isolation source: holomictic Lake 227, 6 m and 8 m depth | place: Canada: near Kenora, Ontario | collected...
AACAACTCGGAACTGCGCCCCGTAGGAGTTGGCGTTGACATTGACGACGCCGGCATTCATAATCAAACGATAGCCTCCACTCGTATTGGTGTAACCACCATTCAACGTCATTGTGCCGCCACCGTATTTTTGCAGATTACCCATGCCGCTGTTGGTGAAAGCACCGCCAAAGGTCACCGTGCCGGAAGAGACAGTGACGGAGCTATCGCCGAAGGTCACAACTCCCCTGCCGAAGTTGAGGTCGCTGGTGCCGGTGAACGTGCAACCGCGCCAAATGGTGTTAATGGTGATCGGGTTGTTGTTGGCATTAGTGATCGGCCCGCCGCTGGTGTTGTTAATCGTCACGCTGCTCGAACGGTCGCCGATGGTAAAGATGCCCGTGCCCAGGGCGTTGGTGCTGTTGATGTTCAAGGTGCCGACACTCAACGTCGTGCCGCCGCTGTAGGTGTTTGCACCGGAGAGCGTCAGTGTGCCCGCGCCCGCCTTGGTCATGCCTGCCGTGCCGGCCAGATTGGCGCTGATGGTCGCGGCCTTGCCGTTCCCCAGCGTGTTGACCGTGATAGTCGATGCCGTGCCGCCCAGGGTCAGTGCAGAGGTGGACGGTGTACCGCCGCTCAGAACCCAATTGGCAGCGCTTGACGTGGTCGTGTCGCCGAAGATCAGCGCGTTGATGCTCTGATCGCCGTCCAGCGTGACGGTCGAATCCGCTGTGATGTCCAGGGTATTGAAATCAGCGGTGTCCGTTGCACCGGGCAGCGCGCCGGCACTCCAAGGCGGATTGGCCGCATTGGTCCAACTGCCCGAGGCGTTGCCGCCAACCAGCTTGTTCCATGTGTTTGTCGCCGCCTGCGCATGTTCAATCGCCAACGTGGTGAGCGCCAGCACGGTCATAACTCGTAGTGTTCTCATAGTGTTCTCTCCTTGCTTTTTCTTTTGTAAAAGTTTTCTTCTACAAATAATATGGCTCTATTTTAATGCCTTCAGCGAGAGCTGTCTGTAGCAATAATAGCTACACAGGGGCGATTCATTTTATTGCCTTATTGCCTTATTGCGTTATTTAGTTATTAGTGGGACTTGGGACATTGGACCTGGGACATGGGATGATCGCCTCAATAACATTAGAACTTTAGCACTTTAGCACTTTAGAACTTCCACTCCTCTCTCTCAATCCGCCAGCAACCTAAAAGCGCGGTGGCTCGGTCTGGACATTATCCGAGTTCACCACGTTAAACATCGGCGCGGTCGGACCGGGGCGGGCGGGATAGGCGTTTGTCCGCTCCAGTTGGTTTCCCTTGAACACCACTCCGTCCACTGAATAGAGTCCCAGCAGCGTCGAGTTCTCAAACACCTTGAACAGGTTGTCCTCGATCCGGATGTTCCGATTATAGCGGCTTGTCGCACGGCACTCCTTCGCAATGCCCGAACCCACCTCGATGCAGGCCTTGCTCCAGACCCCAAAATTGCAATTATCAAACGTGTTGTGCCTGATCACCACATCACGTACCCCTGCCTGCTCAAACCAGAACCGGGCATCGCCCTCGAACAAAATCGCCGCCCCGGGCGCATGGAACAGGTTGTCCTCTACCACGATCTTGCCTCGCGATCCCAGCAGGATGCCCCGCGCTCGGTTGCCCCGGATCGTACAGCCTTTGATCAACACCTCGGCTGTGTTCCAGTCCAGGCTGGCCACCGCATCGCCCACCTTGAGTTCCGTCGGCAACGGAGCCTCCAGCACTACCGCCGTGTATTCCTTGTTGATCCGTCGCACTGACTTCACCACCGCCTGTCCGTAGGTCTCTACACTCGGACCATGCACCAGTTCGAGCCTGCCGCCGGGTACGATGAAGTCGAACCCAGCCTGCTGCGGATGCACCAGCCGGACTTCAATTGCGTCGGGTGCTGTCTGCACTACCACCTGCGCATAGATGCCGTGAATATTGGTGGCGTCGTCCTTCTGGTTCTCGAACAGGCAATCCTCCATCACGATCTTCCCGGCGCAGTTTGCGAAATGCGTGGCATCGGCAGTGATGCTGACCACCCGCCCGCTCCCTGGCGCGGGCGTCACCCGTACCCGCCGGAGTTCGATGTCGCGGCTGCGCTGAGCAATCACCCCCATGCCGCCGCAGTGGAAAATATCAACACACTCCAGCTTCACCCCGGTGCTGTCGGAAATAGTGACGCCAGGACAGCTCCGGAAGGCGGCACCGAAGACCAGCACGTTACCCGGCGTACCGGTAAACCTGGGGATGTTGACCCTCGCTTGACGCGGCCCCAGACGCTCAGCCGTGACACCTTCACGCGCCGCGTAGTCCCTGGCCATATACGCTGTCTCGCGGAGTCTGGGATCGAACTCCAACATCCCGCCATAGGGATAGAGCGTCTCGTCGCTCTTGACCGTTGTCTGCGGGCCCCTGTCCTTCTTGCCGTCGGTGAACACCAAGATGTTGTTCCGGATATCAAACGGGAACGCCTCGGAGAACTCCAGATCCACGCTATTCGTTCCGACCGCCTTGATGACACCTTCGCTGTGGAAGGTGCGGGCGAAGTCCATTGAAAAGTTTTTCAGCGTGATGTTACGGGAATGATCCAGCACGAACGGGGACATGAAGCCGTGGAAGACGAAGGTCGCGCCGCGCCCGTCAATCTGGAGCGTATCGAAACCGGCGAGGAGGAAGGCGATACGCTTGAGCCCCTCGTCGTTGTTGCTGACGAACCCATACTCCTCGACAGCCCGCTCGGGAAAGAAGTCATAGCGGCCCGGCCCGAAGGCGAGCGTGTCGGCCTTGGACGCTTTACATTGTTCCAGCGCTGCGCGTACGGCAGGCGTGGCATCTTTTCCATCTCCGGGCTTCATGCCAAAGTCAGAAATTTCCACGACCGCAGCAAAGGATTGAAAAGCCGCACTGACACCCGACAGAATGATCAAACTACAATAACGATTCATGTTTATTTTACTCCTTGTTTAGCTAAGACTCCTTGGACGCGGAGAAACTCCAGCATCCGTTCCAGCGTGGGCTGAAAGTTGACGTTGGTCGCCGGCCAGTCACACGAGTGGCCCGCCTCGGCGACTGTGACCAGTTCGCAGGCATTGCCCGCTAAGCGCATTTTTTGAGCAAACTGTTCCGCAGCCTCATAAGGTGTCGTGCGATCCAGCGTGCCGCACGAGAGGACCGTGGGCGGCCAGCCCGCACACACATTGGCGAGGGGCGAGCAGTCCGGATGGTCGGCAAAGAAATCGCTTCCGAACCCCACGCCGAGTGCGGGGTTATGCAGGACAAGCGCGTTGGCGCGTGAACTGACGGCGGCATCTTCGCCAGCTTCGTCGTTGCCCGCCAACACCGTGGCGGCGGCCACATGCCCGCCCGCCGAGCCGCCCGCGGCGATGATGCGGTTTGGATCAACCCCGAGTTCGATGGCGCGGGCACGGATGTAGCGGATGGCGGATTTGCCGTCCTTGACGCACTCCAAGGGCGTCGTTCCATGGCGGTTCTTCACACGGTAATCGGCCGCAATGCCGATGAGTCCGTGGTCCCGAAACCAAGCCGCATTGGCAATCATCCCGTCAGGCGTGCCATTGACCCAGCCGCCACCGGTGAAATAGACGATGGCAGGCAGCGGGCGCATCGGCCTGCCCGGCGGACGCAGCAGATACAGGCGGAGATCTTCCTGCGAGGTTTTCTTATAGACAACCTGTTCCGCCCGGTTTGTCAATTCAGCGACAGGCAGAAGATAAGTGGATCTGCGGTCCAAATCCTCTGCCTTCCCGGCTCTCATCACCAGCGGCGCCAGCAGCAGGAAGGCGAGGGGTGCGATGAGTGTTTTCATCATTGTGAGTTTGTTCCTGCGTGTCATTTTCATCAGTTCAGCATGTTTCTTTTATAGTGTCGGCATGGCGCCGCGCAAGGTGAAGGTCACAGGCTCTGTGGCCAGCATTTGCAGCCAGACCACCAGCGCGTATCGCCCGTTCGCATCCCGCACGATCCCCTGCCGGAAGTCCGGACCTGCGAACTTGGGCTTCGCGTTGATTTCCAGGTGCGCGGCGTCCTCGCAATTCCAGTTCTGCACCACGAAGCAAAGATTGGCGACCGGGTGTTCAGCGGATGCAGTAATGCGGAAGGTGGGTGCCGGGCCGGTGGCGCACAGGACATAAGCGCGTTGCCCGGCCTCGTAGCTCGCGCTGCGACAATCCGCAAGCGCTTCGATTGGCGGCGCCTCCAGCCATGACTTGGCCAGGCTCACCAGCGAGGTTACCGGCTGGTCCGTCATGCCTTCCATCAGAATCTTCTCCAGGAAGGTGACCTTGCCTCGCTGCTGTGCGCTCAGCGGCCAGAACACATGCGAGATCGAACTGCACGCCGCCCGATCCGGGAAGATTGCGTTGCGTCCGGAAGAGTTGATCTGCGATGTCGGCCAGTGGTTCCAGACAGGAAACACCGAATACCATGTGCGTTCGCCGTCGTAAACATCACCCCCATCAAAATTCTGAATGGCAAACGGATGATATTTTCCGGTCAGATGGATCTGCTGGATCATCTGCCCTTTGAATTGAGGTTTGGGCGGGTTCGGGTTCCAGTCATAATCGGTGCCTTTGCCGGCGCCGTCCACCAGGGTCATCACCGGCTTTTTGTTGATCACGCTTTCGGGATGCTGTCCCTCGCCCAAGACGGCAATCTGTTCGTCCCATTCATGCCAGCTATCGGGTTTCGAGGTGTAACACCGCATGACCTTGGAAGCCACGCCATCCGGATAGATGTAGTAATACCAGTCGGCGATGTCGCCCCAACCGTTTTCATCATAGTTGGCCCAATGGTAATCAGGGTTTTCCAAGCAGTAGCGCCAGTGAACCACGACGCGGGCGTCGGTGTTTTCAATTATCCTGACGTGCGAGTGCCGGCATTCTTTGTCCGACATCGGCTCGCAATCTCCCGGCGCAGTGGCCGTAAAGCCCGTCTCGTTGAACTCCTGGGAAAACCATTGGTTCGACTCGTTCACCAGCATCGGGATGTAGCTGACGCCCCGCCAAAAAACGAACTTCACGGGTGATTGATCGAACCCCACCACCACGTCGGCAGTCTCGCCGAAGCGCCAGAGGTTGTCCCATGTCTCGTAATACGGCAGGCGCGTATAAATCGCCTTGAACTTCCCGCCCGTCGTCGGCACCGGAAGACTGCGTTTTTGCATATCGGGTGCGGCGACGATCGCCGGGCCGGGATTATTGCCGGCAAAAGAAGCGGAAATCTGGCCACCGTCCAAAGCAACATTGTAAATCTTCACTTCATCTATCAGCCCGTCAAAGCCGAATTCGCTGGGAAGCGTGTCATGGGTGCCTTCGGTCGCTGCTCGCTTGATGCCGGCCTTTCCCACGCGCACGTCGGCAGTCAGCGTTTGCACGCCGCCCTTGCCGATCAGTTTGCTGGCGACCTCGTTACCGTTGATGTAGAGACGCATCATCCCGTCGTTCTTGTTGTAGGTGCCTGCCAGATGATACCACAGGAACAGCGCCAGATGGTTGGCATCGGTATAGGGCGGCTGGCTCGGAACGCTGAGCTGCTGCCAGACGCCGTCCACGTTCACCATGAAGCCGGGGTAGCCGTGGCTGTCAACTCCCAGAAAATACCCGTCATTGTCGCCTTGTTGCACGATGGGCACCCAGTTCCAAGGATAGGCGCCAAGCGCGAACCAGCCTTCCAGCGTCAAATCGCCGCCGGAAACCGCCGGTGCCTTGGCGGCCGGAATAGAGACCACGGTATGATAACCGTCGAACTGAAGCGCCGTGCCGGAAACGCCTTTTTTCCAAAGCGTCTTGTGACCGGGAACCGATAAGACGGTCTTTGAAATATCTTCCTTCGTTTCATCGCCCACTCCCTCATCAAACTTGAACCACAAGGCAGGAGCGGTAACTGAGGGGCCTTTCACGGGATTGCCCTTCACGTGGGCTTGCAACACGGAATGCCGCGGCGCTGTGCGGCTGATTTCGGCCACACCGTCCGCGCTCAGTTTCAACGCCTGAAGGATCTGGTTCAACGGATCGTTCCAGTCGTCAATCTTGTCCGTCCCGCTCTTGATCATGCGTTCAACCCGTCCGTCGGACTTGATGGTGAACACCTCATCCACAAAGTTGTTCGGGCTTACATTCCCATGTGGATTCCCCGCCGTGAAACTCGACAGATACCGCCAATGCACGACAACCGCCAACGGCGTGTTCTCGATGATCTCGACGTGGGAATAGACGTTGACCCTGTCCGGCTTAGGCTTGGTGCCGTCGCCGCTGCGGGTCACAATTTCAGGAAGGTCCCACTGGCCCTTGTCGGCCTTCCAAAACGGCAGATAGCTGTTGCCCCGCCAGAAGACCAACTGGCCACCTGCCTGGGGAACCTGTACGACGATGTCGGCATACTTGCCGGTGCGGTCGAAAGCTTCCCACGGCTGTCCCGCATTCAAGCGGGTGTAATACGCGCCGAAATCAGTTTGGACGGCAACGCTTTTTAATTCGGCGGCGTGCAGCGGCGCCAGCAGCAGGGCGGCGAGGATTAGGGTTGCTATCTTTTCCATTTGCTCTTTTCAGTTGCGTATTGATGACGAGCGTTTTGATCCGACAGGATGCGGGAGCGGTCAGGGTCGCGTTCTTTTGGAGGCTTTAAGCTCCGCGAGGCGGGCAGCCATTGCCTTGGCGCGGTCGGGCTGCTCCATGGCGAGGTTGCGCTTCTCCGCAAGGTCGTTGGATAGATCGTAGAGTTGCCCGTCAATCCACTTCCAATTATCCATGCGCAATGCGCAAGCCAATTCCTGCTTGTGTTCGACGAGTTCGTGGCGGCCCGAGGTGGATTTGCCGAGCAGCGCATCGAGAACGTCCATGCTGTCGGGCGCGGCATCGTCAGGCAACGTCACCCCGATCAGCCGGGCGAATGACGCTTCCAGATCCGTCAGGCTGATCAACGCCGGCGATGTCATGCCGGCGGGGACATGTCCTGTCCAGCGGACTATGAACGGCACACGGGTGCCGCCTTCATAAACATTGTATTTGCCGCCACGCAGGATGCCATTGGGAACATGGCCATTCAAGTGAATGCGCGGGCCGTAGCAGTAAGCCTCCATGTCTCCAACGGAACCGTTCCGCGGCGAACCGCCGTTGTCGGAGGTAAACACGACGAGGGTGTTCGTGGAAAGCTGCAAATCGTCCAGCGTCTTGAGAACGCGCCCCACCGAATCATCCAGTTCTTCAATCTGGTCGCCGTACACGCCGGCACCGCTCTTGCCGACAAATCGTTTGGCCGGCACGCGGGGTTCGTGGATGCCATGGGTGGCGAAATAAAGGAAGAACGGCTTCGTCTGGTTCTGCTTGATGAAGGCAATGGCTTCGTCGGTCAGGCGATCCATCAACCGTTCATCGGTCCAGCGCGCGACCTTCCCGCCGGTCATAAAGCCGATACGGCTGACACCTTTGGTGATGGTCTCATCATGCCCTTTCCCTTTGACGCCCAACAGCACATACGCCTGCTCCGGGTCTTCCCGCCCAGTCGGGTCGTTGCCGATCTTCTTCAAGTAACTCACCGCGATCGGATCGGCCGGGTCTAGGTTTTCCACTCGGTGATCGTGGATGAAAACCGTCGGCACACGATCACCGGTGGCCGGCATGAAGAACGCTGAACTGAACCCGACTTCCATCGGTCCGGGTTTGATCTCCCCGTTCCAGTCAATCGCCCTGCCGTCGCCGAGTCCCAGATGCCATTTGCCCACAAAGCCGGTGGCGTAGTCATTGGCACGGAACATCTCCGGCATTGTGAAGGAGCCGGGCTTGATGCCCAGCGACGCGTCGCCCGGCAAGATGCCCCGTTCTTTTTGATTGCGGAAGGCGTATTCGCCGGTCAGCAGCGAATACCGTGAGGGCGTGCAAACCGATGCCGGCGAGTGGCCGTCCGTAAAACGAATCCCCTCCTTGGCGAGCCGGTCAATGTTTGGCGTGACGACATGCTCCGGCTTCGCGCCGTAACAGCCTGCGTCACCGTAGCCGAGGTCGTCGGACAGGATGACAATGATGTTGGGTTTGGCCGGCTTCACTCTATCGGCGGCCTGCAGCGCCGCCAGCGGCGCCAGCAAAAGGGCCACCACCGGCACCCCGGTGAAGAGGTTTGGACATTTGAGTTGCTTCATTGCAGTATCTCCTTCAGGGCGGCTGTGTAGGCTTCTACGTAACGGAATGTTCCGAGGGCATTGGGATGGACCCCATCCCCTGTGCCTTCGCTGTCAGTGCCGACGAGGTCATGGCCAGGGAGATAGTATAGATGTTTCACGCCAGCCTTCACCAACCGGTCATAGGCGGCGCGCAAGGCGGCATTCCTTTCCCGAATGTCTTTGGTTTAGCGGGGAAGCAACGATTCCGGCGACGGATAATCATGGTGTTCCACCAGCAGGATTGGCGTGTCGGGATGCGCCTCGCGCAGCCGCCGGACCAGCGGTTCGGTCCGCTCGGTAATCGTATCCGCCCACATGTTGGGAACGCAGTCAATGACATAAGCCGCCGCCTTGATCTCCATCAACAAATCAACCACCGCGGCTTCCATTTTTCCGCTGCCGCAGAATCCCAGATTGACCGTCGGGCGGTCCAAGCGCCGTCCGACGAACGCGGGTATCACCAGGCCCGGGCGCGACGCGACGCCGCCCTGCATGATGGCGGTGCCGTAGAAAACAATCGGCAACGCCGTGCGGGGTGCTACGCCGGCAAAGATGGCGTTCGTCGGCACGCCAATCTCAAACGACTCGACGCCGTTATAGACCGGCAGATTCAACACATATTGCCGCTTGCCGGGCGCCAGGCCGTTGACGAGGCGGTCGGTGCCGATATTGGTTTTTGGCTTATTCCCCCCCACCCAACTCCACACTTGCTTCCCGGTGGCGGGGTCGCGCGCCTGTGCATAGAGATCAACGCCGCTGCAGGTCATGTTGGCGCAGTCTTCCCACCCATGCGTCAGGTTGGTCGAGGTGAGATGGTAGCGGACATAAATATAAGGGGCGTCGGTTTCAAACCGCACGCTCAGACCGGCGCTCTCACGGCTGAGCCCCCAAATGCCACTGGCTGTTTTTTGAGCCCTGGCAGGAAGCCTGTCGTAGAAATGGGCAAACCCCTCCGTCCACCCTTTTCCTTCAACGCCCCACGTGGTTGGATCATGCCAAGCCAAAACAGGCTCCACCTTTTTAGCGGGTGCGGCAGTCGTAATGGCGTTTGTCCGGGCCAGAGTTTCGGTCTGCGCGTTTGACATCGTGGCAAAAGTAGCCAGGGCAAGGACAACTATTTTCATTTTTGTTTTCATGGTTCTGCTCATTTCTTTCGTCAACGCAACAACTCTGGCACTCCTCCCGGCCCCAGCCACTGCATGCCAGGCCCGCATTTGCTTCTGACCGTTGGATTGCCCGGCATCCTGATCTCCACAGTCTCCGGGCGGGTCAGATTGATATGAACGCGGCTGACCAGCTTCTCTGCCGGGGTAACCGCAATCGTCCCATCGGTTTCCTTGCTCGCTGAACAATTCCACGTCACCAATTGCCCGTCGGCGCGCTGGAGGACATAGGCCGAAGTCAGGGCGACTTCCTCCAAGGCGATGAAGACCTCATGCACGTCGTTGCAGCATGTCCAGCCGACAGCCGGGCTGTTCCCGGAAATCGGCTCGTGGTCGGGATAATGGAAAGCGGCAATCATCGGCACATACTGTTCGCCGATGATTCGCTCGACACGTTTTCCCCGCATGGGATTTTCCGGGTTTGGCTCCAGCATCGTCACGTCGCGATAGGGATCGGGCACGAAGGCCCAGCGCAGTTCGCCCGTCTTGCTGTCAACCAGCTGCGCGCAACTGCCCATCGCGTTCATGGTTTTTTGCAGCCACGCTTCCTCGCCGGTCAGCAGATACTGATACCACAACCCGGGAATGAGCCAGGCGCTCCAGCCGTGGGGGGAATTCATCATGTTCCGGGTTTTGCCGATCAACGTGTCGTATTGCGCCTCCCAGAAACGCAACGTCGCGCCATTCATCCGGGAATCCGGGATCAACAGCTGTTCCAGGCAGCGATGGGACACCAACATTTTCCTCGCTGCTTCGGCATAGCGTTCGCGCGACGCGGCGTCCTTCTGGAGCAAGGCGAACAGCCCCATTTGCATCCCGGAGCAACTGATCATCCCGTCCTCAAACGTCAGCTCCCCCTCAGTGATGAGGTTGTCTTGCGACCGGACCAGGAAATCCGCGGCCTTTTTGGCCGAATCATAATGGCGGTTGAAAGCCGCCTTGAAGCGCCCGTCTTTCGACATCGCCTGTTTTTCCGCCGCCGCGACTGTCAGCACGGATTTCACCGGATAAAAGACCGTCGTGTAATTTACATAATTTCCGTCGGCGCTCTGTCGGGAAACGGCGTAATCGGCAAAGCCGCTGGCCAGATCGAGCCAGTTCGTGTCTTGATCCGCAAAGTAACGATAGGCGAGCAATCCGGCCATCTGGGCAGTGTTGGGAAACTTTCGGGAACCATGCGGAATGTTGGTGGGCACTTTTTTGTCGAGATCCCACTGGGCGCGAAGGATTTCCATGAGCCGTTGATCCATCTGGGCATCCAGCGTCGCCTCTGGCAGGCGCCACCGGGCCAGCACGCCGGTTTGCAACCCGAGCCACTGCTCCAGATGGCTCGACGCATATTGTTTGTGGCGGATGGCTTCCTTCCGTGCCTGATTCATGTACCACGACCACGGATGGCGCACCGAGACGCAGGCCTCGCTCTGATGTCCGTTACTGCCGGCAACCGTCACGGTATAAAGACCCGGACCGGATGCCGGAGTGAATTTCACCTGCCCCGTCGTCTTGCTTTTCAATTCCACCAGCGGTGACATGACGCCGCCGTCCGGCCCGGTGACTTTCACCACGACGGGCTGGGATGACCGGATGGTGAGCAGACTGCTCTCGCCCGCCGCCACGGTATAGCGGTCGGCATCAATCATCGGCGCTGACAACGACGCGGCCAGGATGGGTTTTACATCGTCGAGTGACCCGGCTGGCTGGAGATAAATCGTCCAGTTCCGCTTTTCACCCGGTTTGAGCGACACGAGGTTCTGGGGATGACGCGGAGGCAGCGGCAAGGCGTGCAGCAGATCAAGAGTGCACGTGTAGATCAGGTGCCCGCCTTGATTTCTATCAACGTTGTAATTCATCGCGTAGGAGGCGATGGGGCCCCCGGAGCCGATCGTCAGGATCTTTCCTTTCGGGGTCATCAGATAGCCCCAGAAATGCGTTTTTTCACAACGCAGAAGTGTCGGGAAAAACCGGTCATTCCATTCGGGGTAACCGGGCATTTCAGTATTGAGGCCAAGGACAAGACCTGCATTCAAAGGCGCAAACTCGGTGCTGCCGGTGTTTTTCATGCCGGAGGTAATGGACAATGCGTCCCCCTTCACCTCATACTTCAGGGTATATTCCACACCGTCTTTCATTCCACCGAACGTGGCTTCCCCGTCCTTGGTGCGTTGCAGGGCAACTCCGGCGAAGGCCGGCCCCGCGAGGGTATCGTCCCGGAAGGCGACCTTCACAGGCTCACCGCCATCCACCGCATAAGTCATCGAGATAATGACTCCGTTATCAGGATTGATGGAAACCTGCATAGCGCCCCCGGTTGCGCTGAGCAGGATCGGAACGGAGGCAATAATCAGGCTGAGTTCCGTCTTGGCCGGGCTGATGGCGGCGCCGACAAAGGAGTCCGCACAGCCGTAATAGACGAACCACTGGTCCTTGAAGAGCACGAGGCCTTCGGTGAACGTCGTGCCATCCTTGTAAAGGCCGGTTTTTTCCCAGGGGAATTCGGGTTTGATATAAGACTTGTCCAGGCGGGCGATCAGATGCGTCGGATCATTCCGGTCGAACAAGGCCTGTCCGCCGCTGTAAATCCCCCGCGCGATGGAAGGGTCACGAGAATCATCCTTGGTCGAATTCATCCCGTTATAGAAGACGACAATGCCTTTCGTGGTGAGCAAGGCTTGCGGGCCGATTTCGTCGAGGGCGCTGTCAAAAAATCCTTTGCGCCCGGGCATGGGTGAGAGCAATCCGCCTTTCCCGTTTTCCACCGGCGTCCAATGGATCAGGTCGTCCGAGGTGGCCAGCAACCCGCCACTGATGTTGAAATACATCCAATATTTTCCGTTGATTCTGGCCGCCACCAGCCGTCCGTCCTTGACTTCATGCACGATGGCGGCGGATTTGAACGATTTGTTCTCATATTTTGTGCCGGCAAAGGCAGCGCCCTGCTTGGTCCACGTTTTCAAGTCTTTCGAAGTAGCCAGGCCCAGGCGATAGTTGCGGCCGGAATACTGGGTGTAAGTCATCACATAAAATCCGTCGGGCGATTCGGCCAGCCGGGGGTCTTCGCATCCGCCGTGCCGGTCGCTGCCTGACCATTCCCACTCTTTCTGAGCGTCCTCCGCCGGGAACAGCACCGGGGTTGGATCAGTCTTGAAATGGATGCCGTCCTCGCTCTCGGCATAGCCGATGCGGGAACAGGAATTTCCGGGACCTTGCTGGGCGCGGTAGAGCACGATGATCTTCCCGTCCTTGACCACGGCGGCGGGATTATAGACCCAGGCTTTTTCCCAATGCACCGGCGCCTTGCTCAACGGGCAGTCAAAAACTGAATTGGTATTGGGACTGATGACTGGATGGCCATCCTGGACGCGGGTAAACGGCCCGATGGCCCAGGTCGGCAGAGCGGGTTCAGTCGCCGCCAGTGCCGGGGCAAGGCACCCCAGGACGAGAAAGGCCAGGAATATCGGTGCTGTTTTGAACTTCATTTCATTTTCCTCTCTATGGTTTTTTATTCTTTTGTTGAACCAATTTGACGAACATACTTTGTCCCGGTCCAACTGCCACCCGGATCTCGTCCGGGTTCGGGTATGTGCTGTTTGACCGCCATTCGTGGGCTGAAGCGCATTGGATTTTCGGTTTGAGCAACACGCGGGCGAGGGCATTCGGATCAATGACTTGAGGCTCGCCGGGCTTCTTGACGATGCCGGCGTTGTTGACCAGCTCGACCACCCAGCCGTCGGCCGTGCGGTTGACCTGATACTGGATGGGATCGCCCGAAACGGTGACCGGCAGTGACTCGTCGGCCAGACGTTGGAGCCGTGAGTTGGAGATGGCGGTTGAGCGGCCGGTGGCGGGATGGTTCCATGGCTCGAGCACTTCGAGTCCGGGATGCTTGGCGAGGCGGGCGAAACGCTGCGGTCCCATGGCGGTTTGTTGGGCCGCCGAGAGGAGGACCTTGCCGCCCCGCTTCAGCGCGCCCTCCAGTTTAGCGACGAGCGCGTCGTCGAACGTGATGTCTCCTGCCAGCAGAATGACTGGATAACTGGCGAGCATTTCTGCCGACGCGCGGGTGAGTTGCACATCGAAGATTTCCCCGTAAGGTGTTGGCCTCAAGTAACTGGCTTCCGGGTTGTCGGGAGCCGGCTTCTGGTGGATGTGGTCGCTGCCCGGAAAGAGCTGGTAGTCGAAGAGGTCGCGGAGTTGCCGGTCTCCGACGGTCGGTTCCAGGATGCCCCAGGGCTTGTCCTTGAAGCCGTTGTATCCCGCCAGGTGGTCAAGCACGACGGCCACCGGGGTATAGGGCACACCGCGATCGTGTGATTGCGTAAACGTGAAGACCTCCGCCGCCTTCCGCCCATGCTCCGTCAATGTCCAGGGAGTTTTTTTCTCCACAAAAAAGATGGAGATGCTGTTCTCGGGTGTCACCATCGCAGCCCCGGCAAACCAGGCGTGCAGCCACATCCGCTCGTAGAAGCTCAGCGAGTGGCCGGCATCAAGCCCCCGCCAGTCACGTCCCTTTTTATCGCCGCCTTCCTTCCGCAGCGGCCCGCTCGTGGTGCAGGCACCGCTGAACCACGGGCTGACCTGCACGGACCATGGCTTCTGCCACTGACGCGAGGCCCCGCGGGCGAACGCCAGCTTCGACTGGGTGAAGGCGATGTTCTCGCCCAGCTCCATCCCGATGCAGCGCGCGCCCCACTCGCCCACATACGCCTCATAATGCGAATGGCCGGTCATGCTGATGACGCGGTCGAGCAGATCGTGACTGCGGCTGATGTAGTAGTCTTTGACCACGTCGTAACATTCCTGCTTGCTGGTCGGCATCTTGTCGTAACCGGCCAGCCCCTTGGGTTTCATGAGATATTTGAACTGCTCGAAATCCTTGCCGTAAACGGCCCGCCACCAGCCTTCACTCGGTGCGAGATTGTGGAAATAATAGCCCCATTCTCCGAGTTGCACGGCGGTGAACACATTGGCTCTGTCCATGGCCTCCAGCGCCGCCGTGTTTTCAGGGCCTAGCACACAGCGTCCGCCTTTGATCTGCATCTCAGCGCCGGGAGTACAGATGGTCGGCCAGCCGACGGTTGAGAGGTAATCGAAGATCAGCTTCGTGTTCCGGTTTGGCATCGGGCCGGGATCAAAACCATTCCCGAGTTGCTGGCCACGCATCACCTGGACGAGTTGTTTCAGCTCTTCCAGTCCGCCGGGTGTGCCATACAGGGTGAATACAAAATTCGACTGGCCCGGCAAGGGGCACACCTGGAAGGCCGCCGGCAGGGGCGCGTTGAATCCATCCTTGGCGTCCATTTGCCCGCCGGGAGATCCTGCGAGCGCGGCCAGCGGCGCCAGTAGCAGGGTGGCGAGGGTGAGGGTTGATGCTTTATTTCTCATTTCACCTTCAGCTCCACGATGCGGACGCCTCCCGGCGGCACCCGTACCTTAACGATGTTGTCTGTCACAGTGACATCCTTATCCTCGACCCACTCGCGGGCGGTCGCGAGCTGGCCGTGGCGGGGACGGAGTGTGACCGTCGGCGAGATCGCGGCATTGAAGACGACCGGCCCTACCTGCTCCTTCCATGCACCCTTGTTCTCCAACAGTCCCACGACCCACCCGGTCGGCGTACGGTTCAGCGTGTACTCAATGTCGCCCGTAACCTCGATCGGCAGGTAGAGTCGGGTCAGCCGGTCAAGGAGAGCCTTTGCGGCGGCGGGATCGCGGGTGAACTCTTCCACCCAGACCCGCCCGGCCTGGCGGAACGTCTCCAGATCGGCTCCGAGCTGGCCGGCCAGCCGCTGGTTGAGAATCAGGTTTCCGCCGCCCTTGAGGTAATCCAGAAGGCATTGGCGGAACGCCGGCTCGAGCTGGTGGTCGCCGAGTAGGACAGCCACCGGATAGAGCCGCAGCAGATCGGGTTTGACTGTGCTCAGCAGCAGGTCGAAACTCTCGCCGTAGGGGGAGTTGACCATCATCCGGGACTCGCTGAGCGGATCCTTCCCGTAAATGATGCTCTTGGGATAGACCTCGTCGAGAAAGCGCCCGATCTCACTGTCGCCCGTTGTCGGCTCAAGCCGCCACCAAGGCACGATCAGCCGGTTATTCGGCTCGATATTGAAACCCGCGTAATGATCCATGATCAAAGCAATCGGTGTGTAGGGAATGCCGATGTCAGGTAACCGGTGGGTGACACCGAGGAATTCCTTGGCGCGCTCACCCGTTGGCGAGAGCTTGAAGCGGAGATCCTCCGGTGCGTCCTTCGGGATCGAGTCGCCGGCATAATGGGGTTTGCCCCTCAACTCGGGCGGACGATGGAAGAAGGTCAACTGGCACGCCTCGGGAATTGTATAGAGGCAGCCGCCCAGCCAGCTCAGATACCAGGTGCGGGCCTGAAACCAGGAGGAATGCCCGCCACGCGGGACGTCCTCGCCCTCGCCATGCTCGTAGATGGTAATTCCGCCATACCACGGGGAGGAGTCGGTGGTATAGGGAATCCCCCATTGCCTGCCCGCGCCGCGCAAGAGCGCCATGCGTGCCTGTACGCAGGGGCTGCCGGCGCCGAACTCGGTCATGAGCATATCCGCCCCCCACTCGGCGGCGTAGGGCTCCAGCCAGCCGTGGCCGGTGAGGGACATGAAGGTCTTCCCGGCGGTTTTGGCCGGAAGCAGGTGCGAGAGGAAATACTGCCGCCGCGACTGGTAGCAGTCAAACTTGGTTTCCCCGTCCAGGGAACTGTGGTAGTCCCATTCGTAAACACCGTCCTGCTTGGACTCGTCGGCCAGAGAGAAATTCGGCCACTCCCAAATGAGATCGATCAACCCTTGGGCTTTGGCTTCCGTGGCGAAGCGGGCGTGACGGCCTCCGGGGCGGTGCTGGTTAACCGCGTCATAGCAGTGGAAAAAGAAACGCCGCCCGTCCACCGGGACGGGATTCCAGGCGCTCTCAGACAGCTTCTGGTAATCCGACGGCGGCGGGGACAACGGCGGCGACAACTTGACCTCCCGGTCTGCCCATAGCTCTATCAGGGAGACCATGGCAGGCCACCCGTTCCGGTTGGCGACCCGTAACTCGAGTTTTCCCTTTTCCATCAGTTCCGACGGCAGCTCAAACTCCAAAAGCCTCGCCTCTTTTGCAGGGAAAGTTTCCAAGAATTCCTTGCGCGCTTTGACCGGCTCCTTCAGCGTATAGAGAAACAAGCGGTTAGCCAGAACATTAAACCACCCTTTTTGCGGCGGCAGGCCGATGCGCAGCCGGTAGCGGGCCTTGGGATCGAGCCCTTCAAACTGATAGACGACGGCCCGATCCCAGTTGTCGGCCGTATTGCACGTCCGATAGGGCGAGGCTGGCGCTTGAGGATCGGCTTTCAACTCGTGGTCACTGCCACGGAGCTTGTGCGGCTGTAAGCCCGGACGGCCGCATGCTTCGCGGGCCACCAACTGGCATCCCTCGGGCGGAGGCGCGGTGTTCGGGTCAAGTTCGCGGGCGACGATGACGGGAGGACAGGCGGGTGCGTTGGTTGCCGAAGTCGGCGCCAGCGGAGCGGCGGCCTGTAGCGCCATTGCAGGCAATAGGGTGAGAGCATAGATAACTTTTGTTGTCATTCTGAATCCTGATTTCTAAGGTTTCCCCGCCACGCCTGCGCCCGCTTTATCAACAAAGCGGCGGAGATCCCATGTGTCCTGCCATTTGATTTTGAATCCCTTGTCTGTGAACGTGATCGGAAGCCAGGCGTACCGGCCATCGATGGCGTTATCCGGTCGCCAGATATCGAACAGCGCGATGAATGCATCCTCCTTGCCTTGAACCGGCAGGATGAAGGTACTCTGGCCGCCGAAGGTCTTGTCCGGGCCGAGTCCGTTCGCCGGGTTCGTGCCCTCGCACGGATTGCCGAGTTCCGTCCAGGGTCCCCAGATCGAATCGGCCACAGCCGAGCGCGCCGCGTTGGGCGTCCAGCCCGTGCAGCCCGAGGCGAGAAAATAGTATTTGCCCTTGCGCTTGCAGATCGCTGGCGCTTCCATCCAGCGGTGCTCGAAAACGCGGACATACTTTCCGGAGTAGCCCAGATAGTCGTCTGTCAGCTCCGCGATGTGCAACGTCGAATTGTGCTCCGAGGCGTAGACGTGGTAGGCCTTTCCATCGTCATCCACAAAGAGCGTCATGTCGCGCGACATCTGGCCGCCTTCAACGTGCGCGCCGAGAACATTGTAAGTTTTTAATTTTTCATCAGGTCCGCCTGAGAAATGATCGCCTGCGGCGCGGGCTGAAGCAATGGATTCGGGCGACTTCTGTTCGAACTTCACATTGAGCGGCCACTGTCCGGCATTGGGCCGGAGACTGCGCACAAAGGAGTAGGGACCGGCCGGTTTATCAGCGATCGCGATCCCTGTGCGGGCCGCGCTGTACCCCTGCCCTTTCAACTCCAGGTGGAAATACATCACGAACTTTCCGGTCTTCGGATTACGGATCACCTTCGGCCGCTCCAGAATGCAACCTTTGGCGATGTCGGAACCCGGATCATCAGAGACCCACAAGGCGACGCCTTCGCCTGTCCAGTGATAGAGGTCGTGTGAAGAATAGCTGCGCACGCCTACATGCGCGACATTGCCGGCCGAGCCTTCGATCTTGTGTTCACCGAACCAGTAGTAGGTGCCTTCGTGAAACATCACGCCGCCCCCGTGCGCATTGATGGGCGTCCCCTGATCATCCAGCCAGAGACGTCCTGGATAGAAGGCCGTGCCGCTCGCGGCAGGTTCTGCAAAAGCATTCATGACAGCAAACACAAAAAAGAATAAGGAGGGTAATGTAACGTTCATTTTGTTAATTATGTCTAGAGAATTGCGTTATTGCCTTATTGCGTTATTGCGCGAAGCGAATACGCTTGTTCCTTATTTCTCAACTTAAGCGTTAAGCGTTCCACCTCCGCCAATACAGGTTAAACTCTCAACGTTTAACGTTTAACTTTTAATTTTCAATTTAAGAAGCTACTCAAAAAAACCTGACCATCGTACCATTGGGCGGGCCTGACAACCTCAAGACAATCTGGTACGGGCTCACCCCATTGGTCATAATCGTGGCGCTGTATCTATCTGGCAAAGGCGCGACGGTCAATCCCGGTCCCGCCAAGCTTCCGCACGTCAGGATTGGATAGTTTACAACTCCGGATTTAGGCAGCCCGTTGGTACTCACCGCCACTGTTCCGGACAGCGTCGCAGTCCCTGAAACGCTCATCACACCTTGCGTACTCACATCAACGCCAATCTGCGCGTTGCCGGTCATGGACAGGGTCGTCATTCGCACGGTTCCGCCGTACACGTTCAACCAGTTGTTGGAGCTGATCGTCAACGTGGAGATATTCGTCACCACGCCGCCGCTCCACACGGTCATCCAGTTGCCCGTGGCCGCGGCATTGTTGCCGATGGTCAGGCTATGGTTGACGAGGTTCCAGGTCGCATTGGTGCCGTTAAGGGCGCCACCGATGATGGCGTTATTGTTGTTGACATTGGCGGCATTGCCGATGATGGCGTTGTTGCCGGTGTTGAAGACCTGTCCGCCATTGGTGATGACCAGGCTGTTCCCAGTATCGCCAGCCGTGTAGCCGATGATGATGAAGCTGGCATTGGTGAGCACGCCCCCACTGCTCACCGTCATTGTATGGTTACTGCTGCTTGCATACCCCACATTCATTTCCGAACCCCCGAGATCCCACAACGAGCCGGAACCGGTCACGGTGACGGTGTTGTTTTTCGCTCCAGTTCCATCAGGCCCGCCGAAGAAGATACGGCTGCGGCTGAAGACCTTCCCGCCATTCGTGATGACCATGCCGCATCCGCCCCCCGACGCACCCCATTCGCCGAATTGTATTTGAGTGACATTGGTGACCACGCCCCCATCTCTGACGGTCACCACATCACCGGCGCTGCCGGCCTGAAAGATCATCGATGCACCCCCCAGATTCAACGACGAGCCGCTGCCGGTCACGGTGACGAAGTTGTTGCTGTTGACCCCATTCGCACCAAATTGGAGGTTGCCGGTGCTAAAGACCTTCCCTCCATTAGTGATGACCATGCCGCTGTCTTTCGTGCTCCACCAACCGATTGTTATCGCACCCGCATTGGTGACCACGCCCCCGCTATCGACTGTCAGTACATTTCCGGAGCTTTTGTTCAGGCCAATGTTGATCGCCCCACCACCACTGTTCAACAACGAAGGCGCGCCATTTACGGAGTTGGTGCCGGTCACGATGACGGTGTTGTTAGTGGCGCCAGAGCCAGGCCCACTACCCCAATAGAGGTTGAGGCCGCTGGTGGTGATGACCTGACCGCCATTGGTGATGACCAGGCTGTTCCCCATCGAGCCGCCGAAGAAGCCGACGGTTATGGCACCCGTATTGGTGACCACGCCGCCGCTGGTGACGGTCAGCATATTGCCGGTGCCGGCACCACTATCACTGATGCGGATTTCCTTACCGTTGAGATCCCACTTCGAGCCGGGGTCGGTCACGGTGACATAGTTGTTGTTGGCCCCGGCAGCGAAGCCAATGCCGGCTCGGTCGGTTTGGCCCACAAACCGTCCGCCATTGGTGATGATGATGCCGTTCCCCGAGGCGCCGGTGTTGTAGCCGAGAAAGAACCACCCGGTATTGGTGACTACTCCGCCGCTGGTGACGGTCAGTACATTGCCGGCGCCGGTGCCGGTGCCAAAGTCGATTTCCTGACCGCCGCCATAAAACGTCGAACCGATGCCGGTCACGACAACGTTGTTGCTGCTGGCCCCGGCGTATCCGATATACATTTTAGCGCCGGCCCGGTAAACCGCCCCGCCGTTGGTGATCACCAGGGCATTGCCCACGGAACCACCAGCGTAACCGACGATTAAAACACCCGAGTTGGTCAGCACGCCGCCGCTGGTGACGGTAACCTGGTTGCCGCTGCTTCCGCCGCCGGAACTGATGTTCACTTCGTTGGCGCCGCCATTGAACACCGAGTTGCTGCCGATGAGCATCGTGCCGCTTGAGGCATTCAAATACGTTCGCCCGCCAAAGTTAAGAACCGCGCCGTTGGTGATGGTCAGGGTCGTGCTGCCGTTAAAGTTGCCGGTTCCCGAAACGGTGTTGGTACTGCCATTGAACGCCAACTGCCCATCGCTGAGCGTGAGGCTGGAAAAGGTGTTCGCGGCAGCCGTCCCGGACAGCGTCAGCGTGCCTGCGCCGGATTTGGTCAGCGCGGCGGAGCCGGCAACGGTCGAGCTGATCGTGGCATTCATGCTGGCGCCTAGCGAGATCGTTGACGGTGTGCTGAGCGTCAGCGTGTTGTTCTGGATGGCGAAGCCCGTGGAGTTGAAGGTGAGGTTGTTCGCCGTGACCCCGCCCGCGCCGATGCTGACCGTGCCGGCGGTGCCTTCGAACACGGCACTGTTCCCGTTGGTCCACACCGAAGTGTAAGCACCTAGACTGGATGAGGCCCACGGAGTGGATCCGTCAGCCCACGTGAAACTTCCGGTCGCATATTGCGTCGCAGCCTGTATACTCCCAACCGCCAGCGCAATGAGCGCCAGCACTGTCATCACTCGCATTGTTCTCATGGTGTTTTCTCCTTACTTTAGTTCATCAGAAAATTCGGATCAGCGTGCCCTTGGGCGGGATGTTCAGCCAAACGGCAGCTCCCGCTTTGGTCAGCGTGACGCCTTTGGCTCCGTTGACGAGGACGAAGTCGCCTGTAAGCGAGCCCGTCGTGGACTCGACCACGATCTGGCTCATGCCGCGTGTCTGGTCGCCGCTGAGCACCAGTTGCACGGTACTGCCGACGGTCACGTTACCGCTGACGGAAATTTTGTCCGCTGTTCCGGCTGCCACGTCCACCGCTAGCAGGCTGTTGTTTTGAAACGTAAGCGTCCCGCCCAAACTCGCCTGACCCACGCCGTCCTTCAAGCCTGCGCTGAGCACCGCGTTCGAGGCGACCGTCACCGCTGTGTTCCCCAGCGCGCCGTTCACGCAGAGGGTTCCGTTGGACACCCCCGTCGCGCCCGTGTACGTGTTCGTGCCCGACAGAGCCAGCGTGCCCGCGCCAGTCTTAACTAGCGCGAGTACGCGGCTGGCGCCGTTGCTGATCACGCCGGCAAAGGTCGTATTCCCGGACTGCGCCACGGTCAGCGTGGTGGTGCCCGCCGCGCCGCGGTCCGTGATGCTTCCTCCCGTGCCGCTCAAGCCGCCGATGGTGGGACTGTAGGTGTTCAGTTCCAAGCGGGAGTTCGGATAAAGCGACACCCCGCCGCTCCCCAGCGCCCCCGCATTGCCCAGACGCACGGTCGCGTAGTTGGTCAGGATTGTGCCGCCGGAATAGGTGTTTGCCGCGTTGAGTCCGATTGCGTAGCCGTTCGCGATGTCGCCGCCTGAAATGCTATTGAGCGTCAGTAAGCCCGTGCCCAGATTGATACCTCCGCTAAAGTCGGTCTTATACTGGGAGGCGTTCATATACAGCTCCAGGTTCTTGTTCGCGGCCGTGATCGCACTCACACTGCAATTTGCTGAAAACGTGATTCGGGAATCGGCCAACAGCGTGATCGGTCCGTTGATGCTCTGATTGTTCCCGAAAGTTAAGGCGCCGGAGGTTCCGATTCCGCTGCCGCTTAGATAGAGCGCATTCGTCACGGCGATGTATTTGTAAGCGCCATCGATAGCCAAGACGGCCCCGGGCGAAACTGTGATGGCGCCGGGGGTTTTCAGGAGCGCGCCACCGCCGTAAGCGGTTAACGTTCCGGCCCCAACGATGACCGGGCCGCTGAAGACGTTGTTCGTGCTGGTCAGCGTCAGCGTGCCCGCGCCGTCCTTATAGAAACCCTGGGTGCCCGTCACGGCACAGTCGATTTGGGCCGTGTTGTTGCTCACGGTGACGACCGGCTGGCCCAGGCTTGTCGCCAGGGTCAGCGCGGAGTTGGTCAGGTACCAGTTGTGGCTCGCCGTGGTGTCCGCGAAACGCAGGGTGCCGATTGTGCGGGTCGTATCGTTGTTCACGTACGAAGTGGCGGTGATGTTGAGCGTGCTGAAGTCCGCCACAGTATCTGCGGCATTGGGTACGTCGCCCGACCAGTTGGCAGCGGGTCCCCAAGCGCCGCTGGCGTTGCCGCTGATCAGATTGGTCCAAACGCTCAAAGACTGGCTGACCGTCGGAACGGCAGTGACGACGAGTTCAAGCCGCTTGACACCGGTGTTGTTGTTCAGCGTGGCGGACACGCCCGAAGGTAGGCCGGTCAGCGTAAACGAGCCTGAGCCAATCAAACTGCCGGTATAGCCGAGCAGCGGGTAGGTGCCTGCAGCCGGCCAGTAACCGTTACGCACGCTGACGTTCACGGTGGCGTTATTGGTCAGGTCGCCATTGACCTGCAAAGGCGGCAACGCAGTCGAGACCCGCAACGTGGTCATGTCGAACGCAAGCCCCGGAGTGCCGCCCGCATACGTCAACCCAGTGCATGTCCATTGGCCGTTGTAGATCAGGGCCTGAATCCCGTTGGTCGCGCCATCTGCCACGTTGACGAAGCTGTTGTAGCAGGAGCCACCCGTGCCCCCCAGTAAGGTTCCACCACTGACAGTTAGTGATCCGATGTAGGCACTGATTCCGGTGAGGGTCAGCGAGCCAACGCCCGCTTTGACGAAACTGCCTGAACCCTGGATAGTGGAAATGCCCAGCGTCATGACACCTGTATTGTTGACCGCAAGCACCGCAGCGTTGGAGACCGTCCCGCTGCCCAGCGATCCGCCGTCGCCGATTTGCAGGATGCCCGCACTGATGATCGTGCCACCGCTGTAGCTGTTCGCGCCAGTGATCGTCAGCGTGTTGGTGGCGGTTTTGACCAATACACCTGCACCGCCCATGAGGCCCGAATACGTGTTGTTGCTGGTGCAATTGAAAGTCACCGTGGAACCGTTCGCAATCGTGGTTGCCCCGGCCGTGCCGGTCGCGCCGCCGTTGCCGAAGGAAAGTCCGTTGTTACCCACCGTGAGCGTGCCGCCCATCGTCGAGTTGCCGAGGACATAGTAGTTCGGGACGGTGCCACCATTGCCCACAGCCAATACGTTGCCCAAGCCCGTCAGGTTGTTGAAATAATGTGCGCTGCCAGCTTGACCAGCGGCTGCCGAGATCGTCGCGCCGCTTGCGATGTCAAGGCTCAGGGGGTTGGCTGCAGTATAACCACCAAATTGCCAGCAACTACTGTTGGCCGTAATATGCCATGTTGTCCCCGCAGTGTTCGGCAGACGGTTCCCATTATCGAAGCTCCACGTGATATCACCCACCGCATTGAAGTCAACCGTGGCCTTGGTGGCTAGGACAATACCCGCGGTGCCGCCGTTGATCGTACCGGCGATCGCGGCATCGTTGGTGATCGTCACCTTGCCGACACCGCTGTTCTGGATGGTGCCGCTGTTATAGATCTTGGAATTGCCAAGCGTAGCCGCAGCATTTAGGTTCAGGGTCAGCGTGCTCGCATTTGTCAAAGCCCCCGTGCCGGCGGTGGCGGTGGCGGACGTGCCGTCGCCGATTTGCAGCGTGCCTGCCAAGTTGGTCGTCGCGCCGCTAAAGGTGTTTGTGCCCGTTAGGATAAGCGTGCCTGCACCTGCCTTGGTCAGGCCCGCTGTGCCGGCCAGAACGGCGCTGATGGTTGCGGCCTTGCCAGTGCCTAGCGCGTTGACCGTGATGGTCGGCGCCGTGCCGCCCAGTGTCAGTGCAGAAGAGGACGGGGTCCCGGCGCTCAGAATCCAATTGGCGGCGCTCGACGTAGTCGTGTCGCCAAAGATCAGCGCGTTGATGCTCTGATTGCCGTCCAGCGTGACAGTCGAGTCCGCCGTGATATCCAAGGTATTAAAATTGGCGGTGTCCGTCGCGCCTGGCAGCGCGCCGCTGCTCCAAGGCGGATTAGCCGCAGTTGCCCAACTGCCCGAGGCATTGCCGCTGACCAGCTTGTTCCATGTGTTTGTCGCCGCATGCGCATTCCCAACTGCCAGCGCGATGAGCGCCAGCACAGTCATCACTCGTAGTGTTCTCATGGCATTCTCCTGACTTTTTCTTGTAAAAAGCTTTCTTCTACAATTAATTTGTCTCAATTCTAACCAACTTCATGCAAATTGTCTGTAGCTAAAATAGCTACACGACCATGCTATTGAACAATGTAATGGAAGAACTTTATTTTTTGAGACGGATTCACCGGTACGCTGTTCGTAATCATGAAGCCCGTCCCGGTGGTGGTGCTGACCGGCGTCCAGACGATTACCGGCTGTAGATTGGTGGTTGACTCCAGCCGATAGGTGAAGCCCGCAAGGGTGGCCGTCCGCAGGAGGAGGGTGCCTCCGGTGGCGTCGAAACCGGCCGACAGGATGGTCGGCGTGGGGACGGTCGTGAACGTGAGTGCCTCACTCCACGCTTCGCCCGATGTATTTGAAGCACGGAATCGATAAGAATAGACGGCTCCCGAGATGAGGCCGGTGAGCGCTCGCGTGACATTAGTGAAATTACCACTATAGTTGGTATACAGGGTCACCTGATTCGTCCAATTGCCCACGCTGGTCCCGCCATCGCTCAGATCCCAGAAAAGCTGAACAGTCGTCGGGGAGAGCCCAGCCGACACGAGTGTTCCGGAACAGGTGGCGTTGGAAGCGCCGATGCTGGCTGAACCTGTTGTCTGGATCTCCGGCTGTTCCACGGCCCAGCCGTTGGTGCCGGCTTTCCAGAACGCCCCTGCATATTCGTAGGCCCCCAAATCAGGCTTGGTGCCGACATAGCCGTCTGTGATGCCGGCGATCACAGAGCCGGCGTTGATCGCGGCGGCGCCTGCCTTGAGGCGGAAGTCATTCGTTGCCCAATCCACAAGCTGGGCCTGCGGCGAACTGGTCAGGGAGAGGTTATTGGTCAGGGCTTCTGGATACGCGCTGCTCGTCCAGCCCGTCCAGCCGGTCTTGTAGGGTCCGGCCCATTTGTAATCGTGCGAATCGAAGTTGTCGCACTTGAACAGAGTGTTGTTAAAGCAGCACATATACCGGTTGGGCCAGTTGAGTCGGATCCCGTTGTCGCCGGAATTGTTCCAGCAGACATTGTGGTCCACGAGGAAGTTCTCGCAGTAGCGGTCGAAATAGATGAGCGGACTACGGTAGTCCCCGTTGGGGTTGTAATTGTCATGCAGCCAGTTGTAGGCGATGCGCGTATGCACGCCGCTGGTGTCCTGCCCGTCCACGCTGATCGCGTAAATGACACCGGCATCCGTGCAGAGTTTGCTCGCGTTGTAGAGGTGGTTATACATAATCGACAACCCAGAGCCGAAAGGGCGTAGAACATCGCGCCCGGTGTCGTGCATTGTGTTGAAAGTGATGGTGTCGTCGGAGCCGCTGTATATGAATAATGAAGAGGCATAAGTGCCTGAATAATCTGTATTGTAGATGTGGCTGCGCGTGACCAGATGGCCGGTGCCGGTGAGGGTCACGCCCGAGCCGGAGGTATCGTGGACGGTGCAGCCGCTCACGACATTGCTGGTTCCGCTGACGTAAATGCCGCGTCCCCAGTCGGTGTCACCGCCGGGGTTGTTGTTGGCATCTGCCCAGGTCATGAAGTGGCTGAGGTAGGCAGCGTCGACATTGGTCAGCACATTTCCGACTCCGGAAAGCCGGATGGCCCCGGCCCGCGTCGTGAGTCCGCGTACAATGACGTAATTAAAGTTATTAAAATCCACGCACCAGTTGCGGCGCTTCAGTTCGACGAGGTGCGAACCGGGATTGGCGCTTCCGGCGATGCGCAGATACAGCGTGTGCGGCGCAGCGGCGTTGGTCTGCACAACCCATTCGCCGTCTGCGTCAAGCAGGTTCAGCGTACCGTAGACAAAGCCGATGCCAGTATCGCTGGCGGTACCGTCGTTATAATTATCGGGCCACCAGAAATTGGAGACCGCGTTTGTGCTTACGTAGAAGTTGTTGCCCGAGCTGTTGGTAATGGCCGCCGTCTGCCACGCCCACCCCGCCGAGCCGGCCGTGCCGATACGGCTGCCGACACGGCCGCAGAAACGGGCTCCGGTATAGAAGCCGTTTGCCTTGCCGCCGAAGCTGGTGGAGGTGATCTTGCCGCCCAGGTAAACCGTCACGCTGTTCGTCGGCGGGCTCAGCAGGCTGTTAGCCGTTGTCCAGTTCGGAGCCTGTGCCTCGTGCTGCATCGCACCGTCCACAAAGACCTGATTGTAGCCCGCGCCCAGGCTCCAGCCGACGCTATTGGTGTAGATGCCGTTGGCGGTCAGGGTCCAGGTGTTCGTGAGCGCATCGCAGCCGGAAAAAATAACGGTTTCATTGTTGTAGGCCGCGATCGTGATCGGCGCGGCGGCCGTTCCGGAATTCAGGGGCATCAGCGTCTCGCGATAGGTGCCCGCCCGCAAGTAGAGCGTGCAGCCGGAAGAGAGATAAGGCAAGGCTGCCGCCGCAGTGCGCAGCGGCGCGGCCAGCGTGCCCGGATTGGTGTCGGCTCCCTCCGGCGCGACGAAGAGCGACGTACCGGTCGCAAGCGCGAGCACACCCGAGGCCTCGGTGAAGGTCCATGTCTTGAGGAGTTCCGACTTCGTCCAGACATTGGCACTCTGCGCCCAGCCGCTTCCGGCAACGGAAAAACTGTTTCCGTAGGTCACGGAGCCGAGACGCGCGACATCGACCAGCTTCCAGGTCTGGTTATTGACGGTCACGGCAGAGGTATCGATGGTGAAGGCGCCATTTAGCGTGACCGCGCCCATGCCGGTGCCGGTGACCCAGTTGTTCGTAGAATTGGAAATGGCGAAGCACAGCCCGCCATTGGTGGCCACGACCAGCGTGCCAGCATTGACGAAGGTGCTGCCGGTGTAAGTGTTGGTGCCGGAGAGCGTCAACGTGTTGCTGTTGGTTTTGATGAGACCACCCTTGCCGCTCATCACCCCCGAGTACGTGTTGTTGCTGGTGGAGTTAAAGGTGACAGGGGTGGTGGCGATGATGCGCGTCGCCCCGGCTAATCCGTTAGTCTCTCCGGTGCCGAAGGAGAGGCCACCGCCGCCCACCGTGAGGGTACCCAGTGTCGATATTCCAAGGACGTAGGCATAGGTCGTACTGGTGCCTTGCCAAGTGAACGTGCCCAAGCCCGTCAAGTTGTTGAACCATTTCGAGCCGCCTGCCTGGCCGCTGGCTTCCGAAACCGTCACGCCGCTGGCGATGTCGAAGTTGACGGCATTCGCCGCGCTGCTACCACCGATCTGCCAGAAGGACGCGTTGCCGTTCAGGAAGCGCAACGTCACGCCAGGATAGGCGATGCCAAAGGACGCGCTGCAATTGGCTCCATTGCCAAACGTCATATCGCCTTTGGGGGTAAAGCCCGAGCCCGTGTACTGGGCGGCGAGGACAAGGCCAGCGCTGCCGCCGTCAATCGTGCCTCCGATGGTCGCGTTGTTGGTGATCGTGACCTTGCCCGTACCGGTGTTCTGGATGGTGCCACTGCTATAGACGGTGGAATTGCCCAGTGTCGCCGCACCGTTCAGGTTCAACGTCAGTATGCCCGCATTGGTCAGCACGCCCACGCCGGCTCTGGCTGCGGCGTTCGAGCCATTCCCGATTTGCAGCGTGCCCGCGCTGCAAATCGTGTTACCCGTGTAGGTGTTGGTATTGGTCAAAGTCAGCGTGCCGCCGCCGAGCTTGGTCAGGTCGCCGTTGCCAGTGACAACGCCGTTGAGGATGAGATTGTTGACCGCGCCAAAAGTCATGTTGGTGAAGAGCGTGAGGTTATTGTTGAGCGTTGCCGTGGAGCCACTGAAGTTGGTTACCGCAGGCAGGACTGAACTGTTGTTGGTGAATGCCAGCGCGTTACCCGTTAACGTCACCGTACCCGCACCAAAGGCGAGGCTGTTGAGTACGAACGGGACAATGGGAAAATTATTACTGGCCGTATAAGTGCCCGTATTAGCTTTGAACGTGAGGCTATAACCCGAACTGCCACCATTTACCGGCGTGGCCGGCGTGACGGTGCTGTTGGTCCAGTTGGCGGCACTCCAGTTCTGCACCGATGTGGCCGTGTTGGTCCAAAAGAAACTGGCTTGCGCTTGCGCACTGTCCACCGCCAGCACGACGAATACTACAAGCGGCAACAAACAGGGTTTGAAGTGTGCTTTTCCATTCATGTGTGGAAAAAGCGTAACACGTTCTGCGGCGTTTTTCTGTAGCAATAATAGCTACAAATGCTCAGCGGCTGACACTTCGATACTTGGCTAAAGCATCAGCTCGGCTGTTGACATGAAGCTTCTGGTAGATGCGCTGGACAAAGGAGGCGACCGTCCAGTGGCTGATGTCGAGTTGCACGCCGATCTCTTTGTAAACGTACCCTTTTGCAAGTAAATCCAGTACCTCACGTTCGCGCTCAGTCAGCATTTCCAATCCAGCGGATGCGGCGGGCAGGTGCTGAAAGGACTGAACGACTTTGCGGGCGATACTGCCGGTCATGGGCGAACCGCCTTCCACGACATCAAGGATCGCGCGGATCAGGTCGTCTTTTCGCACGGGCTTGAGCAAGTAGCCAGAGGCGCCGACCGAGAGCGCTTCAAAAATTGTATCCGTGTCCTGATGCACGGTCAGCATGATCATGTGGGTGCCGGGCAGACAGGCAGAAACCTGCCGCACACACTCGACACCATCGATCCCGGGCAGGTTAATATCCATGAGCACTACGCGGGCGGGGCGCAGTCGCAGGCCCTCCACGGCGTTTTCGCCGTTGGCATACTCGCCGACGCAACTACATTCTGGCATCCGGGCGACAATCGCCGCCAACTGCCGTCGAACCGGACCATCGTCCTCCACGATGGCAACCGTGATCTTTTCTTTTTTTGCACCTATCTCTCGATTCATAGTTGCCTCACACGTTCACGCGCAGCGTCAGAGTCGTACCGCGACCGGGCGCACTGTTGATTTCTAATGTACCGCTGATTTCCGCCATCCTTTTGCGCATGTTGGACAGCCCGTTGCCACCAAAAACACGTTCTGCAAGAGGTTTCGAAAGGTTGTCTGGATCGAAGCCGCAACCATCGTCGATGACGGTGATCGTCAAATCCCGACCTGCAAACACGAGACTAAAATGTACGGTTCGAGCTGCCGCATGACGGATCACGTTATTCAGTGCCTCCTTTAAAACCAGAAACAGATGATGTCGAACGGTGGCGGACATCGGCAAATCCGACACATCGCTTGGCAACGCCAGCCTGCAGGACAAGCCAGCGGCTTGCAGACTGGACTCAACAAAGTGCCCGACAAAGGTCACAAATTTTTCCACTGTGTCATTCGCGGGTGTCACTGCCCAGACGATCTCATCCGCTGCGCGCGTCAAGGCACGCGCGCTCCGCGAAAGTTCAGTCACGTGATTGCGCATCCGCTCCGGTTGATCCAGTTCGTCTTCCATAACCTCGCACTGCATCGCGATCTGCGTCAGGCTCACGCCCAGACCATCATGAATATCACGGGCTATCCGGTTGCGTTCCTGTTCCATCAGATGCGCCCGTTCCGCTCGTAGACCGATCATATATCGCCACACCGCAACGCCCATACTTGTCGTTGCCAGCCCGATCAGCAACCAGAACCAACGTTGCCGGGTGATCGGTAGCGGAATGGCCAATTCCACCCATTGCACCTCACCATGCCGACGGTCGCTGAGCGAGACCTGCCAGACATTCTCGCCAGCAGACTTGATCCCATCCACGCTAAAACCAATGGCCTCCTTGACGACTGGGCGGGAACGGCTATAGATGAACAGGTCCCCTGCCCGGGCACCGGCGTCCGTCAACTCAATCTGCATGGCCGACCGCAAGGACGTCACACGTTTGATCTCCGCCGCGCCGCAATAGATGTGTAGCCCCGACCCGATCAGCAAGGGTTTGTCGGGCGACGGTTGAAGCTCTGTGAAACAAAGGTGCTGGGATGCTGACGGCCCAAGGAACGGCGTGGTCCAGCTACCCTCTGCCACTCCTAGGTAACGGTTGTCCCAGAACGACCAGACCGCATAGCGCTTTTTTGGATCCAACCCGCTGCGAGCAAAGTCAAGTGTCACGGTCTGCTCCTTCTCCAGCGGATTCCACAGCAACGCCACAGTCCAACCACCCCACTCGCGCGTGACGTGTCCGACCAGGCGTGGCCAGTCAGGACTCATACACAGGTCCAGCACCTCCGTCCGCTCTTTCGCTGGCGGACTCATGATTTCGACATTCCGCCAATAGGGCTTGAACCGCTCCGCATCCCAAATGTCGGACGTAAAGGCCGCACCGCAGGATAGTCCGACCATGCTAATCCACGTCCGAGCCAGAGGCCAGCCGCCCACCACTGGGCTGACATCCTTCAACTCCGTGGCCATATAGTAACAGTCATTATCCACCGCAAACCAACGACTATTCAGTTGATAGGATCTGAGCACGAGCTTCATGATGGGCTGTACGCCATCGCGCACGGTATCGGGTGCGGTACGACACGCATCTGCCACACCCAACACCGCGCGGTCAGGTCCGTCGTAACAAGTCAGAATATACGTGCCTTCACCGGCCGCACGCCGGATTTCCATAAACTCTTCCCTGCACAACTCAAGCGATGTTTTATCTTGCCCAGAGGCGTTGGACAAAACATCGCGCGTGATTTTCAAGTAGGTGTACCCAGCTCCGACCGCCTGTCGCACCAGCGTAGTACTTTCCGCGAGCGTATGCGACCGATGGAGAACCTCCAATCTCAAGCCGGGGCGTGCCCCCACAGCAGCGAAGCTCCGCGCATAGTTCGACAGGCCATCAGGAAACTTATCGTTCATGTCCCGCGCTTCGCCGGGCTGCGGCTCATAACCTTTGTCGATCAAAATGACGTCAGGCCGTAATCGTTCATTCGACGTCCCAACCGCTCTGGCCACATCGAGTACATCCTTGCCAGTCACATCCGCTCTCAAGGAGTACCAGCTCCCCCAGCCGGACAAGGCTCCGTCCTGGATTCGATAGCCATGGGTCTTGGCCACCCACTCAGTCCATCGCGTCAGTGCCGTCCCTGGGGGCTCCATGAAAAGAGCGGCCTGCTGACCCCAGCGAGTCTTTCCAGGCGCCACACGGACTCCACTCATATCGCTGATCAAGGTCAGGCCCACCTTATCCTTACCCAAGGCCACGATACGAGCATTCATGTACGCCACAGGCTCGCCCACGGGTCCAAACAAAAAACCAACTCCGTCGCGCCGGTAGAAGCCGCCATATTCATAGAGCCATACCGACGCAACGATGTCGCTGAGTGCAACCACGACCGGCGTTTTGGTGTGCATGCCTGTAAGCAACCACTCAGCCGAACTACCGGACACCTGGAAGAACGCACGTGAGGCGCGGTCACTGGAAAGGAACGTATCCATATCCAAGGGATTAAGATTTTTCAACAGGATCTGCTGATCTCCGCAGTTTTTGATCCCGGCCCTCAGGGTCACCACAGACGCTCCCTGAATCTTCTCAAAGCGCAAGAGCAGATCCACGCGCTCTTTCTTGAAACGAATCGTGGAAAGGCTTACGACTGCGGGTCCGTAAGGCGTATTCGGATCGATGAAGGTATTTGTGCTGATACAGATACCGTCCGTTGAAGCCAACGTCTGGGTAACGCTTCCGATCACGATCCGTGCGGAAAAACTTCCTTGAAAGCTCTCCAGTCCCGGCATCGTCACGCGAATGGTTCGTCCATCAACAGCCACGTGCCCAGCAGATACCCCTTGACCTGCCGCCTGTACAAAGCCACACGACAATAGTAGGGCGGAGAAAAGCAAAGTGCGCATTAATTTAAGAATATGCTTCATAATGATCAACATGCGTATCTGTTTATCAAGATAGTAAAACCCGACATCGCAAGCAAGCCTCTTTGTTTCCAGCGTTGCAAATACTTAGCTTTAACTGTAGCAGAGCCTGTCTTATCACCCCGAATACATGCGCGATGAATAACTGAAAACGTTTCAGTGATGATCGGTATGTCGTTAAAAAAAATCTACGGATCCTAATTTTTGCAAAATCATGTTTTGACGTTTTGCCAGTAGTTTGCCAATTTCAAATAACTGTTTTTTTTGATAGATTGCGGAAAATGTTGTGTCAGTGTTTTACCAATTTACCCTCTGAATTCTTCGTTTACCATACTCGAACATTTTAAAGGCGAATTAGACGCAGGTACAAAAAAAACCCGCAAACATTGGGGTTAATCAACATTTACGAGGTCTAAAATGGTAGCGGGAGCTGGATTTGAACCAACGATCCGGCGGCTGCCGGATTATGAGCCTGACGGCTTCGGTAAGCCCGTGAGTCGATAAAACCCAGAGCCCCTGCCCTGCCGCTTCAGCAGGTTCTCAAGTTTACGTGCTTCTGAAAGATCAGCTACAGCACGATTCCAAACAAGTTTCCACGGGCCGCGCTCAAAGGTGCGGAATAATGCAGGAGGGACGAGAAGGGACCTAAGGGACGATAGGGACGTGAGGGACACCTGTATGGAGCTTGCATATCGGGCGGAGAGGTGAGTTTGCTAGCACAGGTCGGAGCGGTCCCTCCTGTCCCTCCTGTCCCTCAAGTCCCTGCAAAACAAAAAAAAGGCCGGAACATTTCTGTTCCGACCTGTGAAAATGGTAGCGGGAGCTGGATTTGAACCAACGACCTTCAGGTTATGAGCCTGACGAGCTAC